>Ga0181612_134301_pt1 | contig 11153 bp, 6 predicted proteins | sample HoacroProtozoa21_FD_119630 | JGI IMG/M metagenome (GOLD analysis project Ga0181612, IMG submission 119630) | Hoatzin crop microbial communities from Cojedes, Venezuel. Combined Assembly of Gp0051906, Gp0051904, Gp0051908 | reverse complement strand
GTCTGAACATGAGGAAGAACTTCTTCCCTCTGAGGGTGACGGAGCACTGGAACAGGCTGCCCAGGGAGGTTGTGGAGTCTCCTTCTCTGGAGGTATTCAGGACACGCCTGGACAAGGTCCTGTGCAGCCTGCTGTAGTTGACCCTGCTTCGGCAGAGGGATTGGACTAGATGACCCACAGAGGTCCCTTCCAACCCCTAACATTCTGTGATTCTGTGATTGTTTATTCTGGGGAAGAGAAAGTTATGGGGCATGTTTCTAGCAGGCCACCAATTGCCTGAAGAGCAGTCGCAAGGGTGACCAAGTTAAACTCTTCCTGGTAGGGGCACAGAGCGTAAAAATACAGCAAACCTTGAAAAACCCATGGCTAGAAATTGCAGCTTGAGAGGTTCAGATTGGACATGAGGAAAGACATCTTGCCTCGGGAGACAGTACAGCACCAAAACAGGTTATCCCAAGGCCCTGCAGAGTTCCCATCCGTGGGGGGTTTGAACGTTTGCTGGAAAATGCCAACCCTGAAAGGGGTGACCTGCTCTGGTGTGAGCAGGAACTGTAACTCAAGCAGCAGCTGGGGCTGGAGGTCTCCAGAGGTCCCTTCAAAGCAGCATTTGTATGATTTTGAGTGGCTTTGCCCCGATACCCATTTTACATATGAACAATATCAACAGAGCTATTTGTCTTCCATTTTCTGCCAGGAACAGACCATTTTCCAGCTTTTCCTTTGTACCCAGCAAGAGAGTTAAACACCATTTTGACTTTTACATGCAGATAATAGCTAAGAAGTGCCTGGAGGCAACTGAAACAGAGGACAGAAGGAGGTACCCCTGTGTGCCTTGAGTGAGTACTTTTGAAAGTAGCCTTACCCCTTTTTAAAAGTCTGGTGAAAGAGGAATAAATGGCATGTTATATTACATTTCAAAGAATTTCTTCCACAAAGTCTTGGATTCTGTACATATGTGGAGCATTGTAAAACTTATATGGGAATGTTGTCAGGAAATCCTTTTGATTACTTCAATTAAAAAAAACGCCTTCCCTCTGAAGTTTTGTGGTAACCAACAAGTAGTTACAGTCATCTTTTGATTCTGAGCTTTAAGGCAGAGGACTCGCACATACGGCAACATTACTATATATCTGAAAAAGCTCTAATATTAGTCCGTAAGTATTTAGAGTTGAAACTTTTTTTTATGTTTCAGTTTGTGGGTTTTTGTTTGCTTTTTTTTTAAACAGTGATAGCCAAACACGAGCTAATGCTGTTTCTGAAGGCCTAAAAGTTGATTTTCTTAATTAAGGGCTATTGAATGAAGTTAACCAAATAATATATTAACAGTGCATGATTAGCAGTACTCTCATATATTGTCCTGTTGTGAAATTAGAGTAGGTTTAGCAAAAAGTTCTAAAAATGGATTTCACCAGTACTGTGTGACCTCTTAAGTGAATCAGCCTTTCAAGTGAATCAGTGCCAAGGCCGTTTACTCCACCCGCAGTGCTCCCCTCTCCTTCGGCAGCTCCTCGCCTGTCTCCTGAGCTGCATTTGATTCGTCAGAGTTTTACACATGACCCTCGCTAAAATGTAGTGATTACGATGTACTAAGGAAGAGGTATTTGCTATATTTAAAAAGTGTCAGCGCTGATCTTTGTGAAATGTGTTGTGCCCATGGGGGAAGAGACCTACTTTGAAGTAGGCAGGAATGAGCTTGTCTAGTCGGTGGGTTTAATTTGAGTTTACAGTGGCATCTGCTGATCTGTGTGGTGATACCGTGGTTTTTCATCTGCGTTACCACATCAGCGGAAGGGTTAGGCACTGCCGTGCTTTCAGAATGCCTGGAATCTTGTAATTTTCAGGGGCAGACGTTCTACACTGATAGATATATAAATCTGGTGATAGCATCTTGTACCACATCAAAGACATTTGCGGCGACTCATTCTTCAACTTCAGGCTCTGTTAAGTGTGTGCTGTCCTTTCTTAAGAAGTATAACCGTGTCGTATCCCTAGTTTAGGGATTCTTCCCACCTAGTGTGCCCTGTTTCCAGGACTTTCTCCTGCAGGTGATCTCAGTTGCCCATCTTCTGATCAAGCTTTTTGCTGAAGATGCAAATACATTGGTTTGATCCTTGTCTGTCCCAGTTTCCCTTGCATGGTGTCATTGCCCCCTGGCCGAGATGGTGCCTTGCCTGCCTCGCTCCTTGCCTAAACTGATTTTTCAGGGCTGTTCAGTGCTGTCTGTACTGTAATAATCTTTTTGTTTTCCTTCTACATTTTTCTGGGGGGGAAAGTTGAGGCTGGATGTTTGTTAATAGAAACAATGCTTTGGAGTTAGACAGCTGACCACTGTAAATCTGACTGAGCTTGTTATTCCCTTTAAAGTGTAACTTGGACTGATTTATCACTAAAAATAAAGCCAGGAATTACAAAGTCATTCCACAAAGAATAGCGACTATAGTCTCGTCTCAGGCACATTCAGGTAGCTGTGCTCTTCCCACAGTTTACTCAAAAGAAGTTTGTGACAACATGCATGAACTCAGTAGGAAGAGGCTAGCTTTTTGAGGTACAGTGGTACAATTTATGTAGAATGGATAAAAAGGAATATTGCAGCTTATCTGAAGACAAATAACAATCTTTATTCTCCAGTGAGAGCAATTACTTCCCTTTGTAGTCATACAAAATAATTCTTTTGTAAGGAAAGAAATTCCACTGTGTGAGAGCAAATATTTGAAATGGAGCAAGTGATGTGTGTGGGAATTCGATATGCTCATGGAACACTGTTGTGTGCTAAAGTAAATAGGTATTTTTTCTACAAATGGAGGAGCTGAAGGTACTGGACATGCTGCAACTTCTGTTAACTAAATTGCCACATGCCTTTTCTTTCCTTTGCCCCTTTATAATTGACTTCTCATTTGATATGCCTGGGCTATTTACAATCCTTACTTGCAGTGCTATTGTTATTGTCCTGATGATACAAAAGAAAACACTTTCTCAAGATGTTGTGAAATATAACATGGTTTGCAATCCTGTGTATGCCTTTAAAGATGAAACGAACCACTGAATACAGTGTCGTCAGACACCACGCTTTGGCATGTTTGTCTGAAATGGTGGTCTTTTGCATACTTTGGAAATAGCACTCTGGTGTACTAATCTCTGGGAAAGTCATTTTTGTTATTGTTGGCTCCTGTGTTTAGCGTGCAGCTCTCAGCTGACATACTATACATTATAGAAAAATGCTTGTGACTCAGCTAACAAAAACTCAATCAAGAGTCTAAATTAAGAATGCCTTTTTTGTGTGTGTTTTTTTTTTTTTCTTATTGCAGCGTGCTGTCCTCTCTTATTTATACACAAGACGGTCAGTGTTCCGCAACTGTGTGTGGATGCTGGCAACACCACCCTCCATCAGTTTTATATAAGCAGCAATTCCACTTAAAAGAAAATTTACCATTTTCATACCACAAGTAGAAGGCACAAGTCCATCAGAATGGAAGGGAAAAGTCTGTCAGACTTTAAATTATGTTTAAGTAAAGATTAATTCTTTTAAAATAGCAATGCTGTTTCTGTGGCCTTCTTTTCTTGCACTACATTCATTTAGCTGTCAGCCTTTACATGTAGCTATAATAAGGTACAATTGCATTGCATGTTTTCATTGTAGACTGAAGCAGATATGTCTTACATAGCTTCAAATGAATGTTCATCATAATGCTGGTTAGAAAACAATCAGAAAAATAAGATAAAAAGTGTAACTGCAAGAGACAATGAATAGCTGAAGACAAAATAATTTTAAGAACTCTCCAGTACAAAACTACAAACTTATTTTGTTACTAAAGTTATTAATAGGTAACTGAGAATCCTGTGATTTACTGACCAAAATGTCAAACCTGACTGTATACAGGGTTTTAAAAAAAGCCAAGGATAATAAAAGTCATGTGTTATAGCCAAAGGAAGATGTTTTCATTTGATGTGCAGAATTAAATTTTATAGTTTAGAGATCTCATCATTGTATGTCAACAATGTTAAAATGTATCCAGAATAGGTCAGTGCCTGGTTTTTGCAGCTATATAGCCAATATGAGCTGATTCCAGCTGCTGAATGCGAATGCCTGGGAATATTGGGCTTTCTTGAGTTACTGTGAAGAGAGTTGTTGGGGCTCTGAAAGGCACAGCCGCTGCTCACCGGAAGTGTCCTTTCCTTCTGGTAACTCCTCACGGTTATGAATTCATACCCTGAAGAGGTCTTTCCACTAGTTTCAGTGTTACTGTGTGCTGTAAAAATCAAATACAGTTGGCTTATTTCTTTTGAAGTAATTTGCTGCCACATTGTAAAACATTCATTTAATTTTACATGTGGTTAGTCTAACAATGCTGTGAAGAATTTTGAGGAATGCCCTCAACTGAGGTTTGTCAGTAATTAGCCTCATTTCTTACACTTGGTGACTTTCCCAAGTTTCCTAAGCATGTCCCAGTTTCATTCCTGTATTGGGATGACTTTTTTCTGATACAACCCTCAGGAAGGAGGCAGCCATCAAAATCCTTATCAGTAGGCTTAAGGATGGTCTTAATTAACAAAAGACAAATTTAAACCATCCCTTCTGTGGTCAGCATGAGCAGCGCTCTCACTGTACCCTCGTGTGATCTCTGTGCAATCTCCAGTAGTAAAGAACCGAAACCCTCAGCAGCCTGCATCATGTAGCCCCACTGGGCTGCTGTGAGGAGTCCAGTTTTGAATTCAAGTGTTTGCAGTCACATTTCTCTTCCCTCCACTTTAAATTCTGTTCTGTTTTCTGAACAGCACCTGGAACTTGGTTTTAAATAAATTTTTGCCAGCAAAGTAATACTGTTGTTACTGTATAGATTTTCCAAGCAGAAAGTCCTTGCAAGATGAAGAAAGGCAAACAAACCAGAAGTGTCTTTATCTGTGCGTACTATACAAACATTTTAGGAGGAGAAATGAGTATTGATGCATCTGTTTTCTCTCTTTACTATAGGCGTGCAGGATCCTCAGCATGAGAAGATAATTACTGTGACTACTAATGGAAGTATTCACAGCCCCAAGTTTCCACACACATACCCGCGCAATACTGTACTAGTGTGGAGATTAGTAGCAGTAGATGAAAATGTATGGATACAGCTTACTTTTGATGAAAGATTTGGGCTTGAGGACCCAGAAGATGACATTTGCAAGTAAGTCACTTTTCCTTTACCTTAGAAGAATCTGAAGGGAAGTGCGGGGTATGCAACAAATGTGTTGCTTGAGTTTTGCAAAAATATGACACCTGCATGTCAATATATTTATAAACTGCATCTTTCAACGTATTAGCTTATGATTTGCTTTTGCAGTGTTAGAGAAGGATTTCATTCTTGAAAGCTTTGGGGTGCCCCCATTTTCGTTCTGCCTTCGGTATCTGGGTCACAGGTATATTGTGATACAAAAATGTGAAATATTTAATCTCTCTCAAATAAAGGTTTTGACATCTGGGAAAATATTCGTGACAGAATGCCAGAGGAATGAATGTCTAAATTTACAGAGAAAATTTGGGTAAGCAGGTTACCTGAAGTGGAATTCAGGTCACAACACAAAGTACAACATCCCCGTTCAAAAAAACCCCGCCTTGCTGCGCAATATTTTAGTGGCTTTTAATGGTCAAGCTCTCAGTTTTCTATGAAAAGTAGCACTTACAATATTTCACGAATTGGCATTCTTCAGTGGTATTGCTTTTTTCCCCGACTTCAGTAAGTATTCTGCCGGCTCAGCCACTGGCACATGTTTCTGTAGGACCTCTGGAATCTGTATTTCCTTCCTGTGATTTCGCAGCCGAAAGCTTCGTAGCTTGGGTGAGAAACAACCATGACATAATGGACATCAGGATGGATATCATTCTGAACCAAGCCATCTGATCATGTTTTGGGTATTTTGTGAGGCAGTAGAGGCTGATGTTATACATGCTACTGTGGGTGGGTGAAAGGGGAGGGTTCCTAAACTCTTGTATCCTGTATCTGTCTGCCATCATAGCAACACATCGTAAAAAAAACCCCAGTGTGTGAATAGCAGTACCTTGTCTGAGCTCTTTTCAGTAACTTAAGTAACAGATAAAATATGTCATTTGAATGGCATATCCTCCTTTTGATGTGTTCCTGGAGAGGTAGTTCACACAAGGTTTTTCTTTCAGTTGAGTTTTTTTGTCTTGTTTTTCTGTTCGGGATTTTGTTTTTGAGTACCTTGTATACACATTTGACTTGATTCTTGCTTTCAGTTTTTCTAATTAACTGATATTTGGTTGGTTTATATCTTGTATCAACTTTTGATAACAGATTTTAATTTCTTAGAGGTTACTTTTGCATTTATCCTTAATTTGGGAGCTGAGGTTCGTAATGGTTGGACAGAGATCTTTCATAATTCTGAAGGGAGTAATTGCCAAGGCCTTGTCAAATATAATTAAAATACGAAGTACTATAAGCATACGTTTACTCAAATGAGTGCACTCCCTTTGCACAATAACTCTTTTCTTTAAATGAAAACTTAGCTTGCTTTTTCTTTTCTTTGCATATGGCAGAGTGAAGTGGCAAGTGAAAGGAAATCCAGGTAGGGTGACTCATTCGTCCACTTGCAAAGAAAAAAAGTAAGATAAGTTAAAATATTTTTAATATTATAACTAGTATTTTAATGGGAGTACATTTATTTTAAGTAAACAATGTGCTGAATACAAAAGTACTGGTCAAATTAAGAAACAGTAATAAATTGCTCATAATCTTAGTTGTAATCTTATCATGCTCGTATTTGTGCAGGGATACCAGGAAGTTGTATGAATGCAATTCCTGATACGTGCACTTTGGAGCACACACTGGGCTTTGTGGCTTGGAAGATATGACCCTCTGAAAGAGAGAGTTATATTGTTGTTTTTAACCAAAAGAAAAAAACATGAAAACATTCGTATGTCCTATGAAATTCAAATTCGGTAACAAACTCAGTAGAGAAAGTGTACCTTGTTTGATGTCAAGGGAGTGTAACTTATTGACAAGTTGAGGAAATAACTAAAACACAGAGAGTTTAACTATGTAAAACAATTCTACACAGGTCAAGTAAGTTACTAGTTATCACAGTAATATCTCTTTATAAGTAATGTGTTGTATTTCTTATCTCTTGTTGTTCCTAATAAAATTATTTAATCTTTTTCCAGTACTTTCTATAGAAAAGCTAAGGCTTTTTATTGACTACATGCCATACTACTTAATATTCCACTGTGTTTCTGCCATCTTGAAACACACAAGTCAATATTGTTGCTGTAGAGTACTCAACAGCTGCTCCGAAGGCAAGCTTATGTGACAAAGGACAGAACAAAATATGACATGACATTTAATGTGTTATAACTCCCTGCCTTACAGTGACCTGATCATTTACTTCTGACCTGTGACTGAAACTAGGTAAAAACTGCAGCCCAGTAACGCTAGACTTTCTATGCAACAGTGTACAGTTTGTACCAGGATATCTTCCTCCCCCTTCTGCAGGGTAGGAGAGGACCTCATGAGTTTACCTACAGTCGTCATTGTCACAGTTTTCAGTTGCTCTACCTGCTTCTTAAGATGCACGTTCTGTGCCACGCCAGAGCTTTCTGTGTTGTCACTGTAGGCTGTAACGCCTTGTAGTGCCCGCCCACTGGGCCAATGAGAGAATCTTCTGGAGTATGTTAGTTTAAGATAATTAACAGCTTTTAAATCTCGTAATAATTCAAATATTACTCACACATGGGAAAAAAAAAACAAAAACAAAAACATATCCGGCTATATATGACTTATTTGCTTAACATAGTTCTGTAACAGGAGAACAATAGTAGCGGTGCGTGAGAAAAATCCTAGGTGAATCCTGAAGCTGTGGCAAGTTTTTGCCTGTATCTAGCTGACCTCACCTCCACGCTTGCATTTCTCCAAACTCAATTCTGACATTTCAAGCTATTCTGTGAGATTTAAAGATACATTGAAGGTACCAGTCTAGTCTCCACTTTAAATACTTTCCTGAATCTGAATCAGAGTGATCCTGCATGTCTTTTTTTCCATTATGTTTTTACCTGAAATTCAACTTACAGTATTTACTAAGTAGAGCATTTGTATTACAGCATATTCTACGTGTATGAGCAGCCATCCTGACCCAGCCTCACCTGGAACAGCATTAACATGCATAGCCCTAATTGTTGTGCTAATTCTCACTGGTCTTAGAGCATGACTGCTGTGTTCTGTATGTTTTGGAAACAAAGTTTAAATTATAGGGTTTTTTAGAATAAACTTCTGATATTTTGTCTATATTTCTCCAGGTGATTTTTGTCCCAGCTTTACAATTGTGATGTGCTTGAAATTTCTGCAGTTCATCTCTGCATTGCTTAAAAATCAGATAATGATTTTTTTAACAGTAGTTCTACTTCTTCTGCACTTTCTAGGGGCAAAATGTTTAGAATCCTACTCTGTCCTTTCCAAAGTGAACACAAACTCCAATTTACATGGAAACTAGATCCATGCATGTATCTCAGAAGAGATTTAGGTTATTCAGTTGTTAATAAGAGTATATAAATCTCTGCAATATTGCAGTAATTTTAATCTTGTATGCTTTGTTTGCATTCAGTTATGACTTGAGAAAGAAAAAAGTTAGGAAAAAAATTTCCCCTGGCAAACCAAACAAACAAAAAAGAAGGATGCAGTCTCCTGGCTACTTTGTGCACTACTGTTCAGATGATAGAACCGGCAGTGAATTTTCCTTACATTAGGGAATTTGTAGCTAACAAAGGCATAGTGGATCTATGTTCTGTATGCTCACCCTTTCTGATGAAGAAAAGAATCAGCTTTTTTTCTGCTGGTATGACAGATCATTATTTTCATGATGCTAGCCCCTCAATTTTGTTTTAATCACAAGGACATTAGAATTCTGTGCCTGACAGCTCCTATCATCAGGGAGATACCACAACTCTCCTTGACCAGGATGGACTGATTTTTCCTGGTTGTCCAAAATTGTTGCGTTCCGTCTTCGAGAACATGCAGTGAGAAAAGCTTTGGGATAAACTCCTCTGTGACAGGAAGACACAGATGTATCTTTCTTCCAGGAAGAACATGGAAGCTACAGTTGCCTTTAACAGGCAGTCTGATGTTGTGAGTAGGTTGTACACTGGAGCATTACAACACAAGGCTGCTGCAGGACAAAGAAAAAAAATACTCTTTCTGACATTAGTAACGTGTGCCAAACTCGCTCTCACCCTGTGCATAGAATGCGTTTAATTTTTCATCTTAGTGGTAGTTGCAGCTGTTGTTTCTAATCAGCAGATGATTGCAGTCTGTTTGACTTCTATTATATATAATAAAATATAGAAATATGTCACAAATCCAAAGTGCAATTACTGTAGATAAGATGATAAGGATAAAATACATGAGTACAAGAATGTGGACCCAAGCCATAGTTGAATAATAGATGCCATTTGACCATCATCTTCATTTTAGGATAGCTATACTCTTTTCTGACCTCCTTCAGTCCTCTAATAGTTTGAAGTATGAACTATGATCTGTTTTGCATGGGATTTTTTGGGGGGCAGGGCTTTTAGCAGCTGCATATGTGAATCTGTTCACGTAGTTATATAAATGAAGCATTTACCTATAATGTTTTGAAAGAATTCCCAAAGCTTGTCTAGTTAATATATGCAGTATGTACAACATTCGACTGAAATAAGTTAGTTCAGCTGAAGGCAGCTGTCAGCGCTAACATGGAGTAAAATCTATATGAGTAGTACTGTGAGGTTTTTTTTCTTCTTAACATCACATTAAATACCTAACTCTTAATACTGGGAATGTTCTTCCTCTGAGGGTTCTTAGGATGATGCTTTATGATACAGAGGCACATGCGTTAAATTCACTACCTCCCTTTTCCCTAATGTTTCTGTGAGCTACTTGCCTTCATTTCAGGTTTGTTGTGACTGAACTCTGCCCGAATTACTCCCTTCCATTCAGGGAACATCAAGGTTCTGTGGTAGAAACCATAATCCAACCAGCTTCAACAGTCATATGTGTTCCTAGTGAACGTATCATTAGGAAATTGCTGACAAGGGTTAAAAAATTAGAATTGGCTCATTCTGACAAGACTGAAACAAGTGTATTAAGAACAAACATACAGATGCTGTCTTTAGTCAGTAGCTATGAAGAAGGATAATATTTGCTTAGCTGTCTTTTTTTTTTTTTACATAAATTGTGTCAAATGCATACTACGCAGTGATAAGTTATGGTAAACACAATAAAAAGGCTAAACATTTTGTTATGTAATTTTCTAAAGAGACCTTTTTGTGTAATATAAGACACAATGAGTAACTTGCACCACATGGAGCTCCCTTTCCTGTAATTACTACAAATCTGTACATCTAGCATGTGACATAAAATATGGATGCATTACTGCAACTCCTAAGTGCTTCAGTGATAAAGAGGACAGATATTTCACTTCTGTTTGGTCCCTTATCATGGAAGCACCTTGTGGCATCAACAGAGCACATGCATGAAAGATTAATTTCAGCATCTTTTTCTTCTAGAAAGATGAAATTCCTTTCCCCTACCCGGGGGGGAAGAAATAAATATATATATATATATATATATAGTTTTGCCTTGACTGCATTATAGAGACAATATTGATATATGTGCGAAGAACATACTAATATCAAGCATAGATTCAGGAAAAAATAGAAATCTTCACATGAAGTATTAATCCTGGGGCTTTTGAGGGCAGAGAGTTCCTCATCAAGGTCTAGTTCCCAATAAAATTGTTTTCCGGACAACTGATGGGCTGTCCTTGCTGTCAGACAGTCTTAAATACTTCTGGTGGACTGTGATTACAGAGGGTGAAGTTATCTCTTGGGTAAGTACAAAGTTCAAGTTGGCTTTGAATAACTGGACAAAGACCTTTAAATGAACTCTGTATTTAAAGGGGAACGGATGCAGACAATGTTCATGGCGACTCATGTCACTGAGTAGCTGGGCTGCTGGGATTTGTGCCTCTTTTTTTGCTCCCCCCCCCCCCCCCCGGCGGGGGGGGGGGGGCGCCGGGGGGCTGTGTGGGAAGCCCCCGGCCCCGGGGGGGGGGGGCCGCCCCGCCTTCCCAGCCCCCCCGGGGGGGCCCCGGGCGTCCGGGAGGGGGGGTCCCGCACCCCCCCCTCC
>Ga0181612_132251_pt1 | contig 11153 bp, 3 predicted proteins | sample HoacroProtozoa21_FD_119630 | JGI IMG/M metagenome (GOLD analysis project Ga0181612, IMG submission 119630) | Hoatzin crop microbial communities from Cojedes, Venezuel. Combined Assembly of Gp0051906, Gp0051904, Gp0051908 | reverse complement strand
GAGGGTGACGGAGCACTGGAACAGGCTGCCCAGGGAGGTTGTGGAGTCTCCTTCTCTGGAGATATTCAAGACCCGCCTGGACGTGGTCCTGTGCAGCCTGCTGTAGGTGACCCTGCTTCAGCAGGGGGTGTTGGACTAGATGACCCACAGAGGTCCCTTCCAACCCTGAACATTCTATGATTCCGTCATTTTGTATTCAGTCATAAGCTTCAAACAATGATTTTTTTTTATCTATAAAAAACTTCGGCTATATTTAAATGACATAATAAGTTTACTTTACATATGGAAGGTCTCATATTATCTGTTTAAAAAAAATCATAAAAAATTACAATGCTAATTTAATAATTGCTCATGTGGAGCAGCAGATTGAAATCATATTCTTTTTTCAGGTTGTCATTTATATTCCCTAAATTAGACTGTAGTTATTGAAAAGTATCCTCACATGTCAGGGAAAAATACATTTGGAAAGCTTAATTAACAACAATTTCTTAAGTAGATTTACAGTCTTAATACTTTATGTCCCCTTAGACTACAGCTTGAGATTTAGTTCCAAATAACTTGGTTCGTACAGTCTACATAGAAATATATTTATTAAGGTAAACCCAGGTTCTCCATCTTTCATTCTGTAAAACAAATAACATATAATTTGTAAAATTACGAGAAACATATCATATCTGGATAGTAAGTAGTATTAAAAATTTTTTTCTTAGACATTCCTTTGCTTTACGTGACTATTACACTTCTTGATTTAAAAAAACCCATAAACTTCTCTTATTCTGCACATCTGCTGTGTAACAAGTCTGTGTTGTAAGTAGAACAATGAGCTAGCATGTACATCAAGCAGACAGTCTGGGGCTATCCACAAGACCAGACTTGGAATTCTTCATGAAGCGTTAACTTTCCGTAATCTTCCAGTCCCTCATTAGAATACCTAAGTTATGCCAAGTCCTTTCTTGAAGAAACGCTTGATAGGCCATTTTTGTTTAAGTAGTGGGAAAAATTTGCATAGATGCACTTCAGGGCTTTTGTTGTCTGATGTCAAAGGCTGAGTCTGATGTTTGCTAGCTTGAATTGAATGAAGGGGTTTTTTCATTTCAGAAGTGAAACTGAGAGAAATTTATTAGTTTGAGGAAATGATGTTCCCCGTTTTTCCACAAGAAAACAAAAAATGTAAAATAAATGGAATCTAGTGAAATATTCCTTTTCATCTAAGTGAAAAGTTAGGTTTTGAGACATTCATTGGTGAAAGAAATAGCAATGTTGTTACGGGATTATTTATCCAGCATATGGAAGTTCAGGGTTAAATATTCTAAATTGTCTGAAGACGTAAGAGTTTTCTAATGTTCAAGGATACTGTAGTTAGAATGTTTGAATCTCTTATTTTGCTGTTGGTTACTTTTAATTGAATATTTAGTAATCACTGAGCGGAAAACTAGAATAATTCTCTAGGCTGCTTTGACATGGGTATCCTGGATTCCAGCATGTACTCTACTCTGAATTGTTAAGACAATTGTTAAGACTCTAGTTAAATTTTCTTGACAAAGTGGTAGAATGTCCTTCCCAGAATACTCTATGAAAGATGTACTTAGAGCAGTCTCCTGATGAGAGCAGGTGAGGATGGAAAGTATATACTTCACATTGTCCTAGGCAAAGACATTAAATCTGTATCTTCTATTCCTGATTACCAGCTTTATTTAGCAGTTGTTGAAATACAAATTGACAATTTTTCCTCCTATGTGTTTGGAGAGCTTGGTTATTACATAAAAAACCCCACACGAGTAAAGGCATGAGACTAATTGATCTTGAAATGATTATTAGTTTTGAATTAATCAACATGTTTTTGGTAGATAGACTGGAAAGTAATAGAAAATAATAGTTGTAATAAAGCGTATGCTTAGAGCTTTCATTCAGAGAACTACTGCTGTAGTCTCAATAAAGACCACAAATTCTTTTCAAATAACAATTCATGCAAATATTTTTTTATTTATTAACATGAAGACAAGCATTAATGTGAAGGTGTTTGAAAGTGAAGCAGTGTCTCAAATGTAGAGTGTCTCAAATATTGTAGGAAAAATACACTTCACTTTTACCTTAAGAAAAAACAACCCACCAGAGTTTTCAGCTCTATTCTCTCTGGGTGAGAGTACACTTCTAAGAAAATATTTATGTAGTGTTCTAACATTTGACCTACTACTCGCTTGTTCGTACAAAATAGTAAGACACCTAAGTACTCCGTTATCAAAAATAAATATAAAATATAATGTAATTACTGCTTTTAAAACAAAATATATCACCTCACTTAGTGTATTCCTGGTACTTAAAAATATTTCCTATTTAATTTTCCTAAACTGTAAAGGAGGCTTAGAATTTTCCATAGCAAATTGAAGTATTGTATTGTCTACACCATCACTCTTGTTTCTGATTTTAGCCAAATTATAATTTTTTCCTGTATAAATCCAGCTAAAGTGTAAAAATGATACATACTGAATGAAATTTACATTCGTGAAACCATAAGCAATTTATTTCTCTTCTGAAATACATTTAAATATTTCATTGTTTGATATTACATATTTTGTGTATCATGTCAATTATGTTAAAATAGACAACTGTTAGAGAATAATGGTTTACAAAATTAATTTCTCTCTTGCAATAGTGATTTTGCACATTTGTTTCCCCGGAGAAACACTCCCTTTGCATTAATTTTAAATATTCTGTGGAGAATTAAAGTACATTTTGTGAAAAGATCTTTCCCTTAACTTAGATGCAACTAAACCCCCATCCAGTTTTAAAAGGTTTTGCCTAAATACTTAAAACTCTTTTGATCCTTATAATAAACTTCCTCGAGACATCTTGTTAGGTTTAGACTCCCTTGCAGATTGTATGAACAAAAAAGAATAAGAACACAAAAATGCGGGTCTTTGTTTGGGATGCCAAATCAAAATTTATTCCAAGTAATTAGTTATTTGTTTCTTATCAATTTGGATCTATTGTTGCCCTGGAATCATTACTGGTTAACTTTTCAGTGGATATGAGGTGTTTCCATTCAATTTTTTATGTTGTAAACTTAATTTGTTTACTCTTCTGTATAGCATGGCTAAGGACCATTTATTGGGCTCACTTTGTTCATTAGAAATTTACGTCAATTGTAATTTCCCAGTAAGAGCTCTATGAAGTCTATTCTCCTTTAAAAATAAAAGGTTTATGATTTATGAAAGTTGGAAACTGAAAATAAAAATATGAAGAAACATCTAGTCCTAAATAAATAATATCAGTGTACTGATTGTTCAGCAGCTTTAAACACAGCATTCTTGAATTTCACATTAGATACTCTTCTACATTTTATAAGAAGATAATTATGTTTTAACTTCAACTGTAGTAGTAATATTGCACTTGCTGGCTTTTTTCTGAAGCGAAGCTTACAAACTCTGTTAATGAATTTTTAAAAATGTTAATAGCATGTTTAGAAAGTGGTTAGACAAGTAATATACAGTGTTTTATAGAGAAACAACATGCTTAAACAAGTATTCATAAAAAATAAACTTTATCTTAAAAAAACTAAAAGTAATTTATCTCTGAGTTAAATTTCACGGAGAATAAATTAATTTTATAAAATTTTGGTGATGATGTAGCATGGTATTGCAGTGGCATCTGAACAGCATTAAGAATAGGCATTTTGGATCAGTAAATATTTATGTTTGGAGTTCAGTGTCAGATAGTGGCAATAGTAGTTGCTTAGGAAAAGAGTAGAAGACACCAGGATGATATGGTATGCTCTTCCCCCTTGCATAGACTCCTAGCTTCGGTAGTTAGTGATTTAGGAACTTCTTGAACACTTGCTTTAAAATAATATGTTAAATAGCTGTAAATAGGGCTTTCTTCTGTTAATCAGTCATTCTTCGAGGGTCATTCTTCAAGACCTTCTGGAGAGTACCAAATGAGTTTGTTTTGCTTTTTTAAATCCAAGCAGGCTGTGTCAATGAGTTCCCTGATATTCACACAATCATATATTCCTTAAAATAACCTTTACTAATGTGTCAGTCATAACCTTCCTCTACAGAAACTGTATCACCCCTTTCCTTGTGTTCATCCCTATATCTACAAGTCGTCTTACTTTTTACCATTTTAATCACTTCACTGAAAAAGTGAAGCACAGCAGCTCATGGCTTTCTCTTCACTTTGAAATAACTTAGCTCCTCGTTTTCCTCCCAAGTCCTGGATACCTGGTTATCAGTGTTGTGTGAGGATCAGTTTTCTTCAAGATTCACCTCTTTCTGAGGATAAATCAGATACAGTAGTGGGATAAATATGTCCTAGGTTCCACCTCAGTTGACAGTATGAACAAGAATACATTGGGTTCGTATTCCTTATTCATAATTTAGTCATTGATCACTATTCCAGGATGGCATTATACATTTTGATAGCATCACACTTTTTCACAAGCTTGTAGCGTTTATACAATGTTGTAAAAACATCACCCTGGGGGTTTACAATACATTTGACAACAGTACATTACCTCAGACATTTTGAGGAGTAAGCACAGAAAAAAATATATCTTAGAACAATGGAGAAGGGCCCAGAGGAAACTTTGTCCAAGTGCTACCCAATCTGAATATTGCTCGATGGAGCCTTAGGTAGTGTGACTCTGCATGTGAGGCCTGATGCCCCGGGATCATTCCATGGGACAATTGGTTTTAGCTCTATAGGCCTCCTGTATTATCTACAATATAAAATCACTCACTCTCATATTCCTCAAAAATACTTTTTCTAAAATATGTGTGGGATCTTATGTGCCACTTTCCATGCTTTTGCTGTCATTTGCAATTTAATTATGGTGAAAATTAGTATTTCCTGACTCTTCATCCCATTTTAGTAGCGCAATGAAAGAAGAAAGTGATAAACATTCAGTGCTTTGAAGAACTTGAAAGCATTATTAGTGAAGAATACAACTAGTGTAAATTAAAAGCAAAGTGGGGATGAACAGACAGTTATAACTATTACGAAAAAGGGTTTTATTTGGGGGTTTTTTTGGAGGGGGAGAAGATACAGGTAATTTATGTTAGACAGCTACATGGTATTTTTAACTTCCCATTCAGTTACAATAGAAATTAACTTACAGGAGGCATTTAAAAATTAAATATACTGTTGTTGACGATTAATCTACAACAGATGCACACATTAACACAACAGATTCTTGGTAGTATCTTCATAACAATACAGTTACTTGATTTATGCAGCCATCCAGTGTCTGCACAGGTGAGATTTATTTTCAGTCAATATGTACTTGATCAAAGGATGCTCTTATGTAAGGCTACAGAGGAAAACCTCTGCCTGACATAAATGTGGTGTTACAGGGATAGACAATCACTTCAATAGTACAAGTACCAATGAAAATTGGAGTGTTGTAGTAAAAGAACAGACAAGGCAAGAAGCACAGGTAGTCATAAGAAGAGTTTAAAACAGGGGGAAAATACCCCACCTCAGGCCCAGCAATTGTTTTCTTTAAAAATCACTTCAAATCAGAAAATGACAAGTATAACTATTTCTCTTTTATTAATGAAGACTGTTGATGCTGCCTTAGAAATTATTACTCTTTTCTCATCAGTAATTATGCAAATTTTTAAAAGCTGTTCTTAATGCTCAGAGAAAGGGCTTGGGAAAGTAATGTTTACAAATAATATGATCCTAATAAGGAAGTTGAATGACCCAAATGATAGATGATTTGTAATCTGATACAACTGTGTTCAAATTTAAAGAATGGTGGCAAAATTATAGTGCTTAATACAGGAAAAATGCCTTCAGAACATAGTTGCGGTTGTAGAAAAAAAGGTGGAAAAAATTATTCAATTAGTATGGCAAACAAAGTGCAGTCATAAAAACCTGCTGAAAAGTGATTAGCAGAGTATTTGTTTACTGAGAGTGGACAGAATTTTCTCTTGGATTTAACTGCAAAAAAAATAGATGAAACTGCAAAAAGCAGCCAAGTTTTGGAGTGCCTAAGTCCTTCTCCTCTTATAAAACAGGGAACAGAAGAGAACAGAGATAATGCTTAACTATGGAACAGGGCAAGCAGAAAGCCGGGAATAGGACTAATATTAATGACAGAAGTATTGTCTGGATTGAGTCTTTGATGATCTATATGTTGGATATTCTACTTTCCATTTTCTTTTCCTGAAGGACTGAGAACAGAAATGAAGTGGTTTGCTTTCTTGGAAAGAAAAGCTTTCCATAGAAACCAAACATTTTTGTCCCTTAAGTGTTTGCCTCTGTGGTTTGATTTCATACCTGGCGGTTCAGCATTTCACCTGTGGTATTTTTGTGAGGCCGTTCAGAGCAGTCCAAGAAGCACAGTGCATTCAGTAATGTGTAGAGTCAGGCCCAAAGGAGTGTGAGGAGGGGAATTTGTCACCGTGATTGCTTTTTACACACATTTTTCTCAACAGAGATAGGCTTATATTATATTATTTCCCAAAGTCTTACCAATGTTCAGAAATAAATTGAAAAATAATTCTCATGAATCCTTATATGATAGTAGAGTACTCAGGTTTTTCCACCATCCCTCTTGGGCAAAGATTTACTGACTACCATGTTTGTACTTCCATGGCCCCCTTTAACCCTCTTTGGATCTTTGGATGGAACAGCCCAGAGTGCTTCCAGTATTGCTTATTTGTAACTCTATTTTGTAGAAACCAGATAAATAATAGTCTAGACCTAGGGTATTTTACTAATGAATACTTAAACAGAATAGTCAGTAATAAAAACTGACAGATGCAAAAAAAAATCTGGAGTGTCTAAATCAGCACTTTCTGGAAAAAAAACAGATAGGAAGACGGTTTAATAATTTCACAGGGAACACTTTCACTGTGCTTACTCCAGCAGAAAACTGCACTTGTTTTGATGTAACCATTGACTATTGTCTCAGGATGGCAATTACTGGGGTAGTGAGGGAGATGGATTGCTCTTTTCTTGACTTCATCAGTGACTGAAGTAGAAGGTCTCGCAAGTAAGCCTGAAACTACTCTTTTTCGTGTTGCCTAAGTTGTAGGGAGGGGAAAGGATGTTACACATAAAGCAGAGGAAAACATAAATCTCAAAATAAGGCAGGGAAAGAAAACCCACAGCCAACCCACAAATAACAAAAACATCCCAAAACCAAAACATGCAATTGCTTCATTTATCATTCCAGAGTAATTAAAACTTCACACTTCCTTGTCGTGTTCTGAGTCCCTGCCATGAACTCTGTTTATGGTATTCAGCAAAGTAATTGGCGGGATGTGGGAGAACTGTAATTCCTGCAGAGATAATCCCAAATCACTCTTGTTTCTAGATTCTGGATGAAAATCATTAGTATGTTTTGTATATTGGGTAAACTATATGCATTTGTAATTTCATCTTTTATGTCTCAAGCCATAACAGCCAAAAGTATACTATTTTGAATACATGAATGAAACCCTTTGAGTTCATGAATAAATCCTGACAACAAGATAAAACTTTGCTTATATGGGGCCTACAGACTACTCAGAACTTCAGATGCTGCTTCTTCTTTTTGTCATTGTCCATCTGTTTCACCTATGAAAATTACTTTAGGAGATTTAGGGTGTAAATTAAGCTGTAAAATGAACCAGTAACTAAAACAAACCATTAAGCATCCTATGAACCTGCTAAAGTGATTTCTCTATACTAACGACTGAAACAATCTCAAACCACTGTCAGAGCCATTTTTAATAATTACATGCCACCCAATAGGCTGGTGACCAGTCACAACCCACAGCTTCCTAATCATGACCTAAGAGTACAAAAAGTAAGCCATTCACTTATGCTTACTGTATGTTTATTTCTTCTGCGTACAATAGGTCAAGTGAAAAAAAACCTAAAATGCCACTATCTAGAGCTTCAAAAATGAGCCTTGAACAAATGACTTGTTCTCCAACACCTCCCCCCAAAGTTAAAAAAACCTATTCAAATATCAGTTTCAATATTTATATTCAATAGGCTTTTAAACTGGTTTTGTGGTAAGCAGTTTTACGTGTTTCCACATGAAATACAATGAGTTTTCATCATTTTGAAACCCTGAGGGTAATCTAAGTATATTTTAAAAATGAAAGCATTTGGAACTTAAATGTGATTTCCCTGTGACCTAATGCCTGAACCACATTAATATGCTGATACCCTATGTTGAGATAGGTATCATAACATGAGAAACGGTACAGAAAAGGCAAAAAGGATGGAAACAGGTATAGAAAAGCGTCTATAAGGAGAAGAACAATATAGGCCAAAGCTTTTAAATATAAAAAAGAAATAAGTAAGAGAGGGTATGAAGGTTTCATAAAATTATGAAAGTTATATTTCAGGCAAATAAGGAACATTCATTCTTCATTTCTTACACTAAAATAAATAGCAACTCTCAATGATTTATCAGACAGAAGATTTAAAACAAAAGGTAGAACTTTTCTGTAGCATACATAATTAAGTTGTGGAAGTCACTAGCATGTGATTTTATAGATAGAGAAGTTATAAATAGATTGAAAAATGGATCAGAAATTCTTATAAGGAAAAATTGTGAAAGGGTATTAAAAATAAAGGCCTGCTTCAAGGGCTCCTTTCAAGAAGCCCGCAGTCCATAAAATTGTAGGAAATTGTGAAGATGTATGAAAGGATGAATCTCATTCTGTATAATCACATTTTGTGACACTCCTGGTGAATTATCTGTTACTGCTCATTGTCAGAAATAAAATATTAGTCTCAGTGTATTTCTGTTCTAACACACCAGTTCATACATTCTTAGATACCATCAAGCAGGGTATTATAATTCCAGTCATGCCAGTAAGATATGTTTGCATTATTTATATAAACCAAAGGAATTATCACAACTGATATGTATCAGGAGTAGTAATTTTGCCTCTTTACAACATTTTGGGGGCTGAAATTCAGAACTGATCAGTTTAAATTGTAAGAATATTCTGTCTTCATTTAAGGCTTTTGATAAGAAAACCTAAGGCTGCTAAGTCATTATTCAAGGCTGCAGCAAATAAAGAATTTAATATTTCACTTGGTATTATCTAATATTATCTAATCATACTCAAAGTTAAGATTTGAGCAATACTTTTAATGTCATTTTTGTCTGGTTTCATTTTCCAGCCAATTAGGAATTCTTATTGGACTTTTCTTCCCTGTACTAAAAGACTTATTAATGAAGATATTTATATATCTTTATTAAGCAGACTCCTAGTCTTCTTTCTTGGCTGAGTAGACTTTTTAAATCTTTCTGTGTAAGATCCAGTAAGCAAGTTGCTGGAGCCTTCACATTTCTCCATCAGCCTGTTCTGTACCCAAAGTTGCAGTGTTGGACTCTAGTATATCTGAATCAACAGAAAAACTACCTGCCAGATAGCACATATTCTCTCATCCTTGGAATGTATAACACAGGTTCTAACATCTTTCACAAGGATATATTGCACTGTCATACAACTTCTTTTCCCTATTATTTTTTATGTCAGAGGATAAACTTTTACCATCATCTCTATTTGCTGAGCAAGAACATACTAGTCCCTATGTCCTCAATGAAATTAAGGGTGAGGTGAAGGACTATGTCAATGAGGCTTAATTTCTGCTTAATAGCTGACACCATGTCTTTCAAAAAAAACCACAACCAGTCTTGAACTGAAGCTTCCAAATTTTTAACAAAACTTTCCAATCCTGTGTATCTTGCACAATTTGAGATTCAATCCCAAAATGCCGGTATCTTTTCTAGTTTGTGTTTTGGATATTTTGGGGGGTCCTTTTGTTGTTTTTTTTTTGAGAGAGTTAATTATAATAAAGGGGATTTTCCTTAAAAAGATGGATTTAAGGAAGTGCTACAGTGTTGAGTGCAATTAAAAGCAGAGTTCAGTTCCTGTGGGAGAGAAATGAGAGATGATTATGACAACAGAAACAGACCTTAGAGTATTAGTTTTTATTCACTTTTGAATTACAGATGAATCTACTAGCAAGACCTTCCACAATCCTGTTAATGGATTTAAACTAGTTAGCTGAAAGTTATGTTTGTACTGAAAATTTTGCTAAATATGAAACTATAGCTTTGCTAAATGTTCCATGCTAAAATCATGGAAATTATTTTTATTGCTGTAGTCTATGCATTAGACATTTATAGCCATACACTGGAATGCTGCCATTCCTTTTGCTCTTGGTGACTTGGGACACAGAGTCCCCAAATCTGTGAAGCAGCGAAGCACAGTCTACTTGCTATTCTATTGTATAAAGATTCAATACACAGAAATAAATCTTAAATCCCCAAATTTGTGATTTCAAAGATGTGTTGCTTTTTAAAAACTAATGCAACTCAAATTAAATTCAAGCCTTATCTATTTAGCATGACTGTTCCTCTTACCTTTTGCGAAGCTTGTTACTGATGCAGGAACTAGGTAAAAATGAAGCTGATGGTTGCAATTGCCTAGTTCAGTTTACATAGTAGGGTCCATAGTACTTTGCAACTTATACTGTATTTCTGGTCTCTAATTTTCCTTCAGCTGCATCCTCAAACATGGGACATAGATTTAAATTCTAAATTCTAGTGGCTTATAATTCATAACAGAAGTATCTGGCATGGTGTTCAGACTGAAAACCAGTTGATGAAAACCAAATGGGTTTTTCAAGAAAATATATATATGTATTTGCCATTAAAAAGATCTTGGAACAAACACTCTCAGCTGAAGTCTACAACTAACCCTAAAAGAAATCACAATTAGGAGTAGGATGCCACTGGTATCTGCCAATGGGGAGAATAATAAGGCAGCCAGCTAAAAATTTGGTAATTTTTATGGTTTTGCATCAAAGAGGGAAAAAAAGGAAGTAGAAATACTGTATCAAATATCTGGTATATATATACTTATTAACATTACGTCAATCAAGAAATAAAAAAGAAGGATTTCTTACAATATATCCATTGGTATTATATTTTAATATATATTTTGTATTAGAGAAAAAGAAAAGAAAAAGTTAGTGCTAACACTATTAAATGTTAAATTAGAAGAGCAAGGCATTCTTTCTATTCTGAAGACAGAATTCACTGTTTAAAGCAGGGCGTCAATAAACTGAGTGACAGATGCTCTCTGTTAACCCCCACCCTCCCACCAGAGGAAAGGAAAAGGAGGAAAAGG
>Ga0181612_122335_pt1 | contig 11153 bp, 11 predicted proteins | sample HoacroProtozoa21_FD_119630 | JGI IMG/M metagenome (GOLD analysis project Ga0181612, IMG submission 119630) | Hoatzin crop microbial communities from Cojedes, Venezuel. Combined Assembly of Gp0051906, Gp0051904, Gp0051908 | reverse complement strand
GGCCCCATCCTCCTGACACCCACCCTGCAGATATTTATAAACATTTATTAGGTCCCCTCGCAGCCTTCTCTTCTTTCCTCAAGGGAAACAGCACGGTCTCAGCCCGAAAAAGCTTTTATCTGCTGGATTTTTTGGTTAGGAACGGCGGCTGGAATTTTCCTTTCGGCTGTGCTGACACAACCCCTTCTCCTCTAGTGTGGGAGGGGAATTTGGCCCGCTGATACTATATGCCAAGTTTAGATTGGGATAATGATACACTGTTCGGGTTTCTATAGATTCTCAGGTCACTTTGCAAACATGAATTAATCTTGACAACGCAGCTGCAAGGAAATGGATGTTTTATTGTTCCTGATTTAAAGAGAGGGAAACTGAGACCCGAGGAGTAAATGCTTTTCGCAAGGTTGCAGAGGAAACGAGCGATGGAGGCTGGGAGCAAACCCAGGGTCCCGAAAGCCTTTCCGTTCCTCGCAGCGCTGCAGAGCGCTCCTTCCCACACAACCCCGTTCTGGAGCATCATTTTACGCCAGCCCAAAATGTAACTCTCTTTTATATTTAGCTACCAGGTTCTGTAAAGGGACATTATGCAACAGACCTCAAGTGTGGCATTTTATAATTTACCAGCTCAACTTGTGCTGCTTCTAGAAACCCGCCTGCGCAGTGTATTCCCCGGCTCAGTGCAGAGCCCTCTCCCAGCTCCTTCTCAGCTGGCAAAATACCCCACCGGGCACTCATCCACGGTTTTAAAACCCTGCGGCGTGCCATCCCCCCAGCCCCCGGCCATCATGCAATTAGTGCTGTCGTCAGCTCAATTTTCTCGTCGATTTTTTTAACGAAAGGAGTAGCTGGGCTTGCTGTTCTCGGAGGGCAGGTGCAGCCCTTGCCGGTGGGAAATCCTCTTTTAGGTTGCAAAATGGTCTAACAAGTTCTGAAATTCCCAGGGGTAGCTGGGGAGGGAGGGCACCCGGGCACCCCGGCCCAGCTGGGCTCCGCAGGGAGTCCCAGCCATCCCCCCGGTAAAAAATCAGATCCCCAAAGCTGGGGGCGAGCGAGGCGATGCAGCCAGCAGTCAGCACCACCGAGGGATGGCCCCGCTGCCGTACGGTCCCTGTATCCCTGCTGCTCCCACCCCCAGGCATGCCAGGAGGGCTGCAGACCCCCCTGCATCAGAAATGGGGGGTTTACACCCTGGGATGCACCCCCAAGGAGAAGAAACCCAGCCCTAACGCTCCAGTGGCTGCACGGCGTGTTTGACGCTCAGCGCTCCCGACAGCCTGTCGGGTCCTCTCCAGATCTGCCGCCCCGGCCCAGCGCGAGAGCCCGACGCTTTGGGAGGGCCCCGCATTGCCACACGTCCCTGCACGCATCCTCTTTCTCTGACCGACGGCCAGTTCAGCGTGGACCCACCGGAGCGGGAAGAGCACGTGTCCTAACGGCGAGAACTCCGCCCGCTCCCTCCACCAGCAGCAAACTGCTGCTGCTGGGCTTGGGAGAGACATGTTCCATCCAGTAGCTCCTCTGCTTCGGCATCGAGCATCCTCCCTGGACATGGCTGGTCCTGCCAGGGGACCCGACCCTGCCCCAGCACAGAGCAGAGCGGGCAAACACCAGAACACAACCGCATTGCTCCCTCCTGGCACTGTGGCACAAGCCCGGCGTGCCGGCAGCCCGCAGACCCCTGCCCCATCCCTGTGTTGAAACTTCTTGGTGCTCTGAATGTCTACTGACTGATGAAGAGTTTGGAAATCCAGGGTGTAAGGGCAAGGAGGGAAATGCCAGGATACCTGCTTTTAGGATCCAGCCCCGAGCGGTGCCAGCGTCCAGCTGGGGAGGCTGTGGAGATGCATCCCGGGTGAGGCACGGTTGCAGGGCTGCCACCTCCAAGGTGAGCTGAGGCTGGCAGGACAAACCCGACTGACAGCGTTTCTGGCTTAAATCCCTGCCCGCAGGCACAGGCGGGAAGCCACGGTAAGGAATATTTGCTGAAGTGGAGGCAGAGGAGGGCACCCTGGCTCACCCACCCAGCCCCCCGACCCCCCCCACCCCCCAGGGTGCGGTGGGGCTGCTGCCTCTGGGGCCTGGGAGCAGAGCTGGGCAGACAGACGGACGGACAGACAGACAGCCCTGCTGTGCTCATCTCCGGGCCAGGACTACGGGGCTGATCCCTCGCCTCTTTCGGCCAAGCTGAGCAATAATGTGAAATTGCCTTAAATCCTGCCGTGTGCCTTTTCCAATACATTATTTGGATAATAAACTGGAGCTCCCTGGAAGTTTTGCACAGCTCTCGTGCCTGGTGCCGATGAGCAGCGAGAGCTCATCCTGCTCCTCGCTTCCTCCTCCCTCCAAAAGCTGAGCACTCGACTCCCAGATTATCATAACCTTCAACATCTGCAATAAACAACAGAAAGGACTTGGCGTGTGACTCAGCGAGGGACAAGGAAATGACCAGAAACTTCAAATCCTGAGCTGAAAATACTGTTTTACTAAAAATACACGTCCAGCCCCTTTCAGTGCGTAAGACTCTCTGCCCTGGGAGGTGAGTTTCAGTCACATCACTGAATATCATCATCAAACAAGTGAAACAGAAGAGCATTAATTAATCAAGCAGCTGATGGCACAGAATTTAAAGGCTGTGCTTGGAAGAACCTGGGAGGAGCGAGCGGAGGATTTAAAGCGTCGCTTCACGCTCCCGCTGCAACCCAGGGGAGCCGGGGACATCCCGCAGCCCAAGAGGCCTTTCCAGAGCAGGACCAGTAAAAGCACGGGGATGTGTGGTTACCCAGCATGGCCATATATGAGAATTTCCATGTTAATCAGAGCACAGTAAAAAACACCAAACAGAAACGAGCTTGTCAGCGTAGCCGAGCTCCCGGCACGCGAGGATCGAGTGTGTTCTCACCATCCTGGCTGCTTGCACCCCTGGGATTGCCAGTCCCTCCTTGCGCCCTGGTTTTAAGCCCCGGGGAAGTCAGCAGCGGCACCGCAGTTTCACCATGTGACTCACACCTCGTCGCCTTTGGACTTTACTCCCTCACCGCTCCTTTTTTTCTCATGCAAACACTACGCCTGGGCCAAGGCGCTGCAGCTCCTGGAGCGTTTCTGGCATCGCCTGCTGCTGCTGGAAGGAGCGAGTCGGGATGAGACGGGGCAGGTCGCTTCACTAGCTGGGGCTGGGAAGAGACGGCAGCGTGCACCCTTGATGAGTAAATGCTTAATAAAAATAACTGCAACCTTTATAAAAAATAATTAAATAAATTAATTTATATGCATCTGCGGCCAAGCAACGTAACACCGCAGCGAAGAGCGGCTGGCTTGTACCACCTCCTCCTGCACAGACGGCAGCGGGGACCGAAGCACCCGGCCACTGCTCAGGGGACAACCAGGCAGCACGGCTCACGAGTGAGGAGGACACCCAGGTCTGGAAAAGGTCATCTGAGCCATCAAAATTTAAAAGGGTGCAGGAAGAAAAAAAACAGAGTGGCTGCTTGCCGTGTTTTAACCTGCTGCCCATGCTTGTGCTGTTGTTAGAATAGAGAAAGCTGGTGTTAGCCTGGGCTGGAAGAGCAGGGAAGACAAAGCAAATAAAGGCGAGGAGAAGAAGCACGTGCTCCACCATGACCATCCCCACGGATCCTCTCCGGAGGTCATGGCTGTGAAGGCATCTCATCGGCAGTGGCCAGGACACATCTCCTGGGGTCTCCGAGCGGCCCCAGGGCTCCTGCGGTGAGCAGGTCTCGGGGGTCAGCCCGCAGCTCACGTCTCCCCCGGGCTTGTCCTCGGCAGCTGCCCCCGCATCACTGGCCCCGGCACGTGCCACGGCTTTCCTTCCTCAGCTGGGGAAGGGCATGGACCTTGCTGCTGCTGACACCGTGTGTGTGACAAATCGCAGCTATATAAGGGAGACAAGTTCAGCTGAAAAATATGGCTCACCTTTTTATAGAGGACTATGGGATCTGTTACTTTCCAGCTGAAACCCTTCCAAAAAGCCAGGTGGGACTTTTTTATACATATCTAAATAAAAAGGTTTCTTTCAACAAAAAAATAGAGCTCTGGCAACTATCCCATGCCGAGAAAGACATTTAATTGAAGGCACACAAAAGGCAGTTGGTCTCACCATCAGCTGCACTTCTATCGCCTCCAGAAAGCTTGACGCATGGATTGGAAACCAAGGATGAATGTCAGCTGCCAGGTCCCTAAGGCTCTCCAGTGACCTACATGCTACCGAGAAAAAAAGTACCCAACACTTGTTTGAGTTGTGTTGGGAGAAGTGGCAAAGGTAGGATGGCTCAGCAGAGGGGGGTCATCGGGCCAGGAGCTCGGGTGAAGCATCCCCCACGCAGGCACTGCCAGGAGTGAAGCCCCTCTCCTGGGGACCTTGTGGTGTGAATCCATCGGCACGTGGAGTTACCCAGAAGCAGCTCTCACTGGTCCCTTCCTCAGCCCACGTTAGAAAAGTTCAGTTCACAGCGAGCTTAGCACAGAGCGAACTCTTTGTGGTGAAGTCAAACCACATCGGAAAAGGAGTGGAAGTCGAGCCCAAGGGCCGGAGGCCACCAAGGCTTTCGCCATCGGTGGAGGCTGCAGAGAAGCAGGCTGTGTGGGTGCATGGAACTCCTCTGGCCCCCAGCGGGGTTTCTCCGTCTCTGGAGATGTTCCTGGCCTGCTCCCCCTCCGGATCCTCACGTTTCAGGCTCAACTACCTGGGAAGAGTTGGCTGCGATGCGAAGAGTGTCCGGGGAGGAGTTACACAGGAGGAGCTGTGATGGTTCAAGTTATCATCAGATAAACCTTCAAGAGTGAACAAACGTTCACAAACTGCTGTCATTCTAAAATATTGCCTCTTGGCCTCAAAATCCGCTTTTCCTCTTCGTGTGCAATGGGAGGAGATCAGTCCCTGTCGCAGGTTTGGGCAAGTTGCGTGTGCTGAATCACGGAGAGTGTCGGGACATGCTGCAAGCAGGTTCGGTCTGTAGAGCCTTGTGTGTGGTGCCAGCACCCTGCTCCAGCTCTGATGTGACGGCTGTCACCGGCTGTATCCTGGCTGATGCCAGCTCGGTGGCGATGGGCCGAGCTGGGGTGGCTCCCGGCAGCGGGCCACAAGTCCTGCCTGCTGCGCCTGGGTGGAAACATCAGCCGGATCCGACACAACAGCACTGAGTGGTTGAGCTGAGAAGACCGGTACAGTCCTCTCTACTTTACCACGCGTGTTCCCTTTTTGTACGTGCCGTGATTGTCCAAGCCAACACACGCTCAGGTTTCACTCTCTGCCCGTAGCTTGCCTTTGTACTCCTCTCCTGTTCCCACAAAGCACGTTAATTCCTGCAACTCCCCCTTTATAATAAACCCAAACCAAGCTCAGGGGTGAGCATCCCCTGGAAGGGAATAGGAGGGCAGGATGGGAATTCGGTAAAGAGATGTCATGATACATTTGAACCCTAAAAGCATCCTTGAATAACCAAAACTGTTCTGGCTGCAGGGTGAGCGCTTCCTCTAATATATTTTTTTTTTCTTTTTAAATGGAAGAAACAGACTGTCCGTGCCCGCAGCCATTCGCTCCGAGGCAGAAGTTTAACGTCAGCCCTCGTGTCCAGCTGGCTGAGCCAGAACCGACGCGATGCTGAAGTCTTACCGGATCCCAGTCTTGCTGAATCTCACCCGCTGCGCAAACACGCGCAGGGCGTTCTTACTGCAAACAAGGCATCTATTTTTAAAAGGCAAAAAATCACGTGAAGTAAATCACGGAGGGAAAGAAGGGGAAAATCGAGTTCCCAGAGAGCAGAGACTGGAACAAAAGTGGCAAGCTTCCAAGGCTCCCTTTTCCCCACAGATTAATGTCTCTGACTCTCCTGTCTCACCTGCCGCCTGACAGCGTACGTGTGTATGGACGCATTTACGCAAAAGCCCAATATCTTGGCTAAAAACCACTATTGTATACGCTGCCATTCGCAGCCCTCAGATTTATCACCAAAGGCACCCGGCCGGAGACCAGCATGGGAGAGAGCCTGGCTCCGTCGCTGCAGCTCTGTCTGCGCTGTGACCCAGAGACGGGATTGCAGCTGCCCGGGTCACGATTGCTTCAAACCAGCTCACGCCAGCACCCAAAGCGCTGCGGGTGCTGCGGCGAACGCTGCCCACCTTCCTGCGGGGTGCACCCCACAGTATCCTCTGGACGTGGGTCGTTGAGCCAAGGACACGGCTCAGTGGGACTTGGGCTGAGGATTTCAGAAGAGTTAAATCAGCTTCATACCCACGGCCTCAACCGGATAATTACCATTAATTATACAGGCTTGAACTCTGGCCACGCTCTCTTAGGGACCCGGGAGATGCTGCTCTTGCAAGCGGCTGGATGCCCTGGAGAGCCAGCGCAGCCGCAGCGGAGGCGGCACTTGCTGGGCGTCATGGCCAGAGACCTCACCCTCCACGTTACACCTGGTCCCGAGGGCAGAGGATGCCCCAGCGCAAAGCAGCAGCTCACAACAGCGTGCCTGAGCTGTGCGGACCATCCAGAAGGGAATCCAGGGATCAAAGGTGACTCCAGCCATGGATTCCTGAGTCCTTTTGTACGGATTTTGGTGCAACATTATGTAAGAGCAGCCCAGCTCCTGAAAACCTGCCAGGCTGGCGAGCAGCGATCAGCAAGGAGGAGGTGAGAACAGAAACAAATAAATAAGCACACGTGGCAGCTACCTCCATGGTGGACCATGTTTTCAAATGCTGCACGTAAGCAGAAACTCCAGGTGTCCGAGAGGAATCATGGATTTTGTTCTGGATTTTCAGGAGTGTAAGGGAAAAATAAAGCCTGGACCAGCAAAGCCACTGCCCTCCAAACACTTGTAACTGTCCCAGGCCTGGGAAGGCTTTGGAGCACCAGCCTTAGAGAAGCCTGCAGGCACCCGCAGGTGAGATTTCCCTCATATTTCATCTGCATTTCAAAATCCCCAGCGGTGTCAGGGATTGCCAGGGTGCGTGGAAGATTTCTTTCTCGCTCCTGCATCTTGTGCTCAGTGATGTGTCTCCTACTGGGGTCCACAGAGGCACAGCAGATGTTTGACCAAGACCAAATCAACAGACCTTCACCTTCTTTCCACTTTCCCACTCCCCTGGCAGCCCTCCTGGTCCTTTTTTTTCTTCAGTTTTAACTAGAGAAGCAGCTCGTCCACGAAGCAGAGTTATGGTGGGATAAAATAAGAGGAAGCAGAGAAACCAGATGTGTCCCAGCCCAGCTACTCGCAGGTCCCAGGCTGCTAACGTGCATCTCCAGCCAGCGCCATGAGGAACATCCACGAACTGCTTTCTTCAAGCCGCATGAAGCTGAAGCTACACAAACTGTCCCACTTCATCTTTCTCAGAAGTAGTTGCCTCTTCCCATCTCGCGAGGTCTCTTCTGCACCATGGGACAACTCACATCCCTCTGTAACCACATCCAGGCAGACCAAGACGAGAAAAGGCAAATGACGCTTGCCCCACCATGAACCAACTGAAGAAAGGCTGAAAAGCCCTTTGCTGGATGAACAGCACTGGCTGCTGCGTACATTTTCCCCATTCCCGCTCCGCGAACGGCTCAGCTGAGCCCCGTGGAAGCCCGCAAGTTCTTTCTAGCTGGTTATGAAACTCAGGCTTTGGCGGAGCGTAGAGATTCCTGACCGAAGAGGGGAAGACGAGGTCTCTGCTCCTTGCCAAAGCAGCTTCAACTGATCCGCTGCGGCTGTTCTCCGCTTCAAGTAGGACAAAGCCTCCTTCAGCCCCGTTGCTCCTCTTTTCCTAAGCGACAGAGCAGACCTCTGCCACGCTCACCCAGGGATGCTCGACCGCGGACAGGACATGTCAAAATGGCTCCTGTGCCTGGTCTAGCCTTAAAATTCGGAGTCGTATAAGAAATTCACCAAGACCGTGGAATGTGCTGTGTTTTCTTAATCCAAATAGCTATAGCAGGAAAAACCCTGTTGTGGTCACTGCTATACTAGAAAAAAAGCAACTTATGATATTTTTATATGAGGATTTTATTGGTAGTATTTTTGCCAATATGAACCTTCCAAAACTCACCAATAGAAGATTTTTCCATTTGAAAATGCCTTTCATCAGAAACCCATCAACTTTTACCAAAAAAATAAAAAAGAAAAGAAGTAGGAGGGGAGGAATGGCAAATCAGATTTCTCCCATGTCAAAATAGGTTGTTTCAGAATTTTCCAAGCAGAATCTTTTAACATTTTTTATCAAAAATGTGATTTTAACAAACTTGAGATGGACTTGTCATCGTTGTTGACAGCTTCCGCTGGTGGGAGATTTCAGACGGAAACCAGCCGTTGGGAGTGCGAAACGTTCGGCTCAGTGGAAATCTAGGCCTGGCTCTGGCGTGCAGGATACACCAGCGAGCAGAGAGAGCGTAACGAAGGCTCCAGCAGGCATCCTGCCGCCGGGTGTCTGGGGACGGGGCTTCATTCAGCTTCTGCAGGTGGTTTGGGTCCGTGGTGAGCTCCGGGGCGAAGCCAGAGGCTCGGGAGAAGCAACCAGCCCCGAGCTCCTCGCCAGGTCCCGCACGGCGCAGCCGCCTGCCTGCAGTTCGCAGGTTTTGCTCCTGGAGGGAGATGACTGCGCTGTAGGGTTTGTAAATAAAATATGACACTAAGAAAACACTTGCCTGTGCGTCATCAGCTCCCTTCCAAACAGGACACGGACCCCTACAGCTGTGGGTCAGCCTCACGGCATCTTCCAGCTGCTCTTCTTTTGCCTGACACATCGGCACCGTCTACCCCCAAAACTCTGCAGCATCTGAAATTGGGAGGTCAGCCAAATATTTTATACATCAGAGGCAAGAAGCATGCCTAAAAGCTTTATCTTGATTGTAACACAAGGAAAACTGGGTGCAAACAGTAGGAGTTATGAAAACATTTAAATTGTGGCTGTGTATCGCATTAGGAAAAATAACATTTGACCCACAAGTCACCCGTTCTTGTTTTTGCAGTGTTTGCACAGCCTGTGTAGGTCTTTGTTTGCACTGTACACAAACACACCGAACTCGCGGACTTAGCAAATATGTACTCGGAGGCAAGGGGAAGTGCAAGGGACTCGCATTTCTTAGGATCCACCTACACACAGGGATAAAATAAGGAGCGCTTCATTATTACCCGCATATATATATGTACATGCGTGTGTACATATAGTGTATATACATATTATATCATAGACGCTGGATATGTATGTGTGTCCATATATTATGTATAAACATATACAGAACAATAATGAAACCCTTCTTTTTTTGCTCCTGTATGAAGGTGGGTATTATATATATTATCTATATTTTTAAACATAGCCGGATTATGCGCAACCGTGCGGTAAACAAAGTGGTATGTGCATGAGACAGCGAGGACAAATCAGGGGGAAAGATATTTTACACGGAGGCTTCCAAGGAATGTTACCAAAGCAGTGATTTATTTGTGGAATTTCAGAGGGGGGAAGGATGAAAAAACACAAAGGTCTCAGAGCTGCGAGCGAGATAAACCGCACATCAGCACGTATTCAGCAAAGCAGAATGCAAATTGTAGACAAATAGAAAGAAGGGAGAGGGAAATATATGAACCATAAGCTTCAAAATTATGGAATGCTTCAAGCCTGTGCGCAGCGTTTAAGGACAAAGGGATTTCCCTGATTGCTCCCCCTCTAGAAATAAATCATTGTTGTGAGCAACACCGGAGAACAAAATAGTTTCAGGATATTTATAACACCTTGGCTGGGTCCCTTTTCTTATCCCTTGGGTCCCTTATCAGAGAAGCTGGTGTAGGGCGAGGCTTGTTATTTCCAGCAGAGATAAGTTAGCTTATTAGAAAGATAATTTTGCGGCAGCGTTTGAATATCTCTGGCTCGTCACAGAGTTCACTGCTGTGAAGTCAGGGTCCTTATTTTTTATGTAAATGCAAAAGGCCCTGTGCAAAAATAGAGCCCCTGCGAAGAGCACAGCAAGCGCTGAGGGCTGCTGTGGAGACGCGGGGCTGTAGCAAGGCACGTTGGTTAGCAAGGTGATGACGGGGCCTCGACATTCGCCTTTATCTGCCACTTCTTCCCCTTCCCTTCGGCTGCGCCTCTTTTAATGAGAGCTGACGGTGCTTTGGGCCTTGCCTGATGCAGTTCAGCAAGTGAGATACGTTCGTGAGCCTCCGCTGAAGGGCCAGATCCTTCCTTCCAGAAGCACCGTGCTCCCAGTGTATTCCCAAGCGAATCTCCTGGGTCGCACCCTGGAAGGTGCTGAGCTCTCCCTCTCCACCCCGCTTCCCAGAGCATTAATAGGAGTGAAAGGGACTCAGCACCCCGCCAAAGGCGCTCAGATCCTCTCAGGACTCGTCCCCGCAGAGGGGGTAACAGCTGAAGGATAAGGTGAAGAGATTTCCAGCAAGGAAAACAAAGCCAGGAAGGTTCCTTTGCAAACATAGGACCTATTTCCCTTTTCAAATCATTCAGCTGGGTCCAAGAGAGCAACTTGCCCCGCAGAATTAGCAAGGATTTGAAAGAGAAAGAAAGAATTCGGTGCCAAAGAGCCAGGGGGAGGCTGTTCCCTGGGAAGGTGCAGCACAAAAATAGACTTAAATCTGTAAATTCTGTCACATTGAAGCAAATTTGAAGTAACTCTATTGTCTTCAGCGGGGTTACTTTGGGCTTACACCAGCGTGACTAAGATTAGCATATTGGCTTGGGCGTGCTCGTTACGATAAGCGTTCGCTCAGGGAAGGCGAGCGTTGAAGCTGTGTTTTGCACCGACGAGCACCTGCGTTTCGGGCCGACCCTGTCTGCGTCCTCTTATCTCCTTCCTCCCGCCAGATCAAACGTGTGCTGAGACTGCGAGTCCTTCCCTTTATCACCCTCGCGAAGCCGAACTCTGCTCAGGCCCCGCCACGGTAACAAGCTGTTATGAATCTTGTATAGCTGTCAGCAGGAGGAATCCGGCACGCAGAGTGGGAGCAGTTCACGTGGGGAAGGGAGGAAGAAAGAGGTTGACACAGCCATCCCTGCAAATTAAAGTAGGGGTAAATACAGCAATTAAACAATATTCAACCAGAGACGGGGCAACGGGCACAAACTGAAGCAGAGGAAGCTCCAGCTGAACCCGAGGAAGAACTTCTTCCCTCTGAGGGTGACGGAGCCCTGGCCCAGGCTGCCCAGGGAGG
>Ga0181612_117396_pt1 | contig 11154 bp, 4 predicted proteins | sample HoacroProtozoa21_FD_119630 | JGI IMG/M metagenome (GOLD analysis project Ga0181612, IMG submission 119630) | Hoatzin crop microbial communities from Cojedes, Venezuel. Combined Assembly of Gp0051906, Gp0051904, Gp0051908 | reverse complement strand
TCGTGTTCAGCTGGAGCTTCCTCGGCTTCAGTTTGTGCCCGTTGCCCCTTGTCCTGTCGCTGGGCACCACTGGAAAGAGTCTGGCCCCGTCCTCCTGACCCCCCCCCTGCAGATATTTAGAGGCATTTCGAAGGTCCCCTCTCAGCCTTCTCTTCTCCAGGCTAAACAAGCCCAGCTCCCTCAGCCTCTCCTTGTAGGAGAGATGCTCCAGTCCCGTAATCATCCTTGTAGCCCCATCAGCTCTCAGTCCAAGTTAGACCTACCTCTAGCTTTCATGGGAGCGAAAAAGGGGGGGAAATACTATTTTTAAAAAGATCAAAAATGAGGATCAGGAAGTTTTACTTCCTGTTCTGATTAAACAGATCCCGAGTAAACCATGTTTGGTTTACAGATTCTTACAATTATCCCAGGTTACGGCTATAGCATCTTTTTATGGGATAAAATGTATGTTCACAAGACACTAAAGATTTAAAAACTATTACACTACTATCTGAAGGCCTAAAATAACTATCACACCACGTACAGCTTCACCTATGTCACTAATGAAACAGTGCTATTTGCTAAAATATCACAGTACATCCAGGGAAAAACTTACAAGGATATAGGAAGGGTCAATATTAAAAGTTAAAGTCTTCTGGTCATGGCAGAAGAGGTTGCTTGTATGCAAATACCCTGCAGCAGAAGAGCTTGGGATAAACTCTTTCTGGATCAGTGTGAAATGCTGTCTTGCCCTGCACTCATTGAACTTTTTCCAATATGAAGAGGAGCAACTATTTGTCAGCTAGTAACGCAAAAAAAAACCTCCACAAAACCCTGGAAATCATCATCTGTAATGTCCAATCTTTTCCTTCAAAAGCAAAAGGATCTTCATTCCAATTCAGGGTTCCCATGGGGAGACTTTACAGCTACGTAGCACCTGCATCCTGTATGTCCACACACTGCGGCCATTTGTCCAGGACTTCCAAACACCTGGAAGCAATTCCAGACCAGTAACAGCAGCTTTAACCAAGCTCCTAGATCCCAGAAAGGACTGAACAAACAGCCAAACTCCTGTTATTCTGTCCAGAAGAAGCTTCCAGGCAGAAAAAGACATGGCGAAAAAGGGCAGAGTAGACTACTTTCTGATAGTCTTGGGTAGCCTGCTGCAGCTGGGCAACATCTAACTCAAGAGGCCAGCTACAAATACAGAGGTTGAATCTTAAACACCGATGAAGGCCCAAGTGGTCAGAAGTAGCTCAAAATAGGATTAAAACACGTTGTTTCTGGGAATTGCACATATTTCAATGTCTGCATCCATTCTGCCCAAATGGTTGTTGGGGTTATGCCAAAATGACCACCTGTTGCCAAGCACCAGCCCCTTCAGCACAGACTGACCATCAGTCATACACACCATACACAGAGCTGAGAACCAGAAAGTCCGAATCATCAACACAGAACTGGAATGACAAAATTCAAATCCCTTTCCATTATTGTTTTTTCTTGTGCAGGATGACTTGATACAGTTTGTGGCCTCGAAAGAGGAGACAGCTTTCTATAGGAGGAAAAGCACCTCCAATTCAGACCATCTCTGAAACCATCTAATCATAAACAGCTGTATCTATGGTCATTAATCATAAAAAGGCTTTCCAAAACAAAAAAAAAAACAAAAAAAAAAAACCACCACACATCTTCTCGTCAACAACATCGAGGTTTGTTTGCTGGGCAGAATATCTGTCCAGACTGAGCACATGTTTTTTCTCATCTGCTGCTGCTGGTTCTATAACACTGTCAATATTCAGACAACTAAATGAATAGATCTGCTCCTCAAGCCAACTGCTTTTGGATTACAGCTATGAAAAGCAGAAACAGTCTTTGTTTTTTCCTCCCAAAACTAAAGAAGTTGAACTTTGTCCTCTTAATAAGGCTGACTGCACAGGATGAGCGGAATACAAGTGCAGAGGCCAAGTGGCCTAAGAAATCCCTGTTTTGAACCTCCACGCAAAAAGGCTGACCAGAAGCAACAGAAACAATACCTGAACATTAACAAGCTCAGTGCTTACACCACACTCTGAAAACAGGCTCTGTTTAAAGTGTGATGTTACATATTAAGCTCAGCTGTTAAGCTAATACTGAAGTACGAAAAACCACCAACCCACCCTCTACTAGTCCACAGGCCATTCCACCACAGCTCAGTGCTGCCATCCTCACAGTGATGTTATCTTGAAAGAAGATGACCCAAACCAGAAATGCCAGGTCCATCTACGAGCCTAGACAAATATTTTCCAGAGTATTTTCAAAGAGTCAAGCATCTGAGACTTTTGAAATGCTTGGACTCAGCAAAACCGGTGTAGGTTTCCTAAATACGTAACTATCATTTAAAGAGCGGCTTAGCACTTAAGATAAATGGTTTGCACTAACCTGACTCCATGGCTATATTTTCCCCTTTTATAACCTGTTAACATTACTACCACTAATTTATAGGGCAAAAGAAATTTAGCAGTTAAAAAAAGAGAGCTTGTCCTTAGGCAAATAACTCGGTGGCTTTTAAATGAGACTTCAAATTAACTCTATTTACCTAACACTCCATGTTCTTTTTGAATGCTTTACACAAAAAAACACTATTTAATTGTTATTCACATCTCCCTTAAAAAAAAAAAAGCATATTGTTAAACACTGTTAATGAACGGGAAACTGAGGGTGGGAGTATGTAATCACACACCTCCTGGCCAGAGTGCCAGCCCAGCGTGCACCCTGCACCCGGCCCGATCTGCTCCCCCGAACACCCCAGCCCAGCCACAAGACACAATGCCAGCCATTGATGGGAAATGGCACAGGTTCACAAATGCTACTGAAATTGAAATCTCAGAATTGTTTAAGGAAAATTGGGACTGGGAAGATCGTTTTGTATCAGCTGGCACAAGAAGTAGGGTGAAGAGGCACGCGCTCCCTCCTCTTCCAGGCACTGCACCCTACCAGTTCTTTCCCATGTGGGCTGGGGGACACCGAGGACTTCCCCAGCTGAGGCCAACCAAAAGTATTTATAGGTGATGGGGAAGCCCTTATGCCTCCTCCTTCCTGCTCTCCCCCATGTATTCATGATATCCATGAACTGTACAATACAGATTTGATAAAAGAAGTTACATGGTTTTCCTCCAATTCCTTCATTCACAGTCTTTGCCTTCTAACCTTTCTTTTCATAGCTTCTCACTTCTCAAACTCCACATTTACTTCCTTAAGCCTCTACAATAAAAGTTAAACAACTACAAATTTATTGGTGGATGTATCATCTTGTACACCCTGCTGCATGTTCCAGAACACCTTTGCCAGTCTTTGTTTCATACCTTTTTCATTATAATCTCTTTGGGGCAGACAGCACTTGGGCCTTTGCAAGAGGATATCCATTCTGCCCGACTTCCAAGCATCCAAGCTCAGCTATTCCTATTTGCATAAACACTGTGTCACCAGGTCATCACAACAGAAGTCCATGTTGCAGGAAGATAACAAGCATGACATGTTCTAACACACAAGTGTTATCTTGTTTGACCAGATACTACCACGTGTCCAATCACAGTGTAATCCAGCCCCACAAAACACTGTATGAAGCCAATTATAGAGGGAAAAAAAAAAATACGATATGCACCAAAAAAATCTTTTTATAACAAGAGAAATTTCAGTCTTGAAAGACTGAAAGAGCTTTACCACCAAAGAGCTACCTAGTTCTTTAGGTGACAAATATATCTATGTTTCCAATAAATGTGGTTTTCATTAAATACTCCCATGTTTGCGGTTTGCTTTTCAGTACAAAGTGATTTTCTTGGTAGGTATCCTGTAGCTGTGCTGCAGCCTTCAACTCAAGAAATTTTTTGTCTTTAAGAGTTATCTCTTCAAGCTAAAATTGAGTTTCAGGCTCCTCCTTATGCCCAGGCACAGTAGCATTCCGAGAGAAACACATAAGCGGTATTACAACATTAAAGAACAATTTTTTTCTTATGTCAGAAATAATTTGCAAGTTAAACTGTGTTATACACTTACCTTTTTTTTTAATTAGAAGCTAATTTGGGGATTGTGGGAGAATTTCAATACTTCTTTCTCCCTTAAACTGTGACATTCTGTCAGAGTTCTGTTTTTCTTTTTTAAATGAGAAGCCTTGGTTTTAGATAGTCTACTCTGTTAAAATAAGTCTAAAGGGCTTTATGCACACAAACAGCTGAAGGTCACTACCCAACTGTGCTCATTATCTCATTATATGGCCTAATTCGGTAATGTGTTTTCTTCCGGGATGTGATAATTAGGTTTGTGTTTCTTTGTTTTTAACAAAAACTTGGAGATACCGGAATCTTTTAAGGAAACAGTGAATCATTTTGGAAGGCTGTGTGCAATAAGAGTCAAAGTTACAACCCTTCCTAGATCTTACAATTTCATGGCCTCCACTTCCCAAAGGGATCTGCTCTCTTGGATCCTTTCCTGTAGCAAAACAGCTCCAAAAGAATATGAGTACCAATAAATTGGAATTTTCTGGTGAGGAACATCTCAATATACACATTCAGAAAATGAAAACTCATTCTAAATAAGCCACAAAATCCACAGAGAGACCACGTGTTTTCCTTTCCATAGAGGATTCAAATCATGGTAATATACTTGCAGCTTAATCAAGTTAGGGCCAGCAAGTATGTATACTGTAACACAGCCAAGTCCTGAAATCATTACCTTAAACCCAGCATACAGGCTGAACACTTTAGCAGCACATACCACCTCCAACTCCCATTGAAATCTGTAGATTCTTGTGGGGATGCTGGTTTTTTATTATCTCACAGGGTCAAGCTCTTAGTCCTTAATCAGGCAAGAATCCAGATGAGGTCCATGGGAGATTTGCCAGAGAAAGGACTAAATGGAGAGTGAGAAAGGATGACTCTAAACAACTTGGGAGCAGATCTTTATACAGAAAAGAGAGCATGCATATTGTACGCCTGATTCACAGAGAGTAATTTAGCTCACGCAGATGGCAGCCACATGTAAAAAGATTTGGCCGTATATATCCTATACTTGCACCTCTTCTTCACTGAAAACAGAAAGGCTCGTCACGGAACAGGCATGATTTCCATTATCTAAAATGTAAATTTTGACAGAATGAGTCCAGTAACGAGATTTTCAAAACTGTTAAAGTAACCATAAAAGAATATAAATTCAATTGTAAAATGAAACACTAATTAGTACACTTCAGGTTCTCTGCCCTTCAGACCTCTGCCAGAAATTACACAAGCCCCACACCAATACAAAATCATTCTCAACAAACAAGTAAAATTGCTCACTGAAGAAATATCTCTCAAAGGGTATCTGCAATATCAGCCAGAGCTCTTAAATGAATTACTAACATCTCTCTTTCCATTTCCCTTGCGGTAAAGTTTTGTTTAAGGAGCTTCTTACTAGATGCTACCACGCACTCATCTTCCTTCTATCTAGGAAAGAACTCCTGCCCGGCTCGCTGCATCCCTTCTTCCCTTCCAAAATACAAAAAGATTTCCTCCTCCTTGACTTCTGCTCATTTCTTCCCTTATCAAGCACGTGCTCTTTGTTTTATCCTACTGGCTTTCTCCTCATATAGTTCTGACAAGAGCATTTGAAGAAATGCAGAGATGTGGCTCTAAGAGTTAACCGAGTACACGTTTTGTTAATGTACTGACCAGCTGCTTGTTAGCTGTAACCAAAAAGAGCATGCACATTGGCAGTTAACTGTTAAATGCATTTACAAAACTATTAATAAGTTGAAAACCATTCAAGCCCAGGACACGAGTGCAGTGTATACTCCCAGAAGAGCATCAGATATAAAAGGAGAACTGAGATGGCCTCCATATGAAATCACAATAGCTCTTCTCCTCAAATAATCTTTTACTGACTTTTGCCCTTTTTTTTTTTTTTTTTTTTTTAAAGGGAAGTTGGGGAAAGGAGTTTTAACTCAGGAAAGAAGTAATTTGTGCCCAGTGCTAACATAGCCTTTATAAGGCATGTATCTTAGTATCACTGCTGCCCAGAAAAAAGTCTCAAGGAACCTTAAAGCCAATTCAGGTTTCACACAAATACAAAATGTTCACATGCACATCTACAGTACTTCCCTTGCAGAGATCCCACAGGTGCCAAAATCCATCTCCTTGTACCGCAAGGGATCAACTCCCATTTCAGGGCTTGCCTGAAGATGGTAAGAGCCCCCTTGACACTACAGATGGCAGAGACTCACACCGGGAACCCAACTGCCAGCAGAGTACAATTCATTGTCTTCTCCAGTACACAAAAGCTCTAGATGGTTCTTCTTGAACAATCAAACAAATAAGACTTCAGGAAAAAACCAATGCAGGTAGATTCTGTAAAAACTACCCACAAAATATTAACTAAATGTAAAAGCCTGAGGATGTTCATGCTGCAAGATCACCAAAGCTTTCTTGCCACATGACTTACCTGGAAGCAGATACCTCAGTGAGCAAGGTGGCTTTTCCCTTCCAACAAAAAGACAAACCAACGGCCCAGCCCTACATATGGGGTGAGCAGTGAGAAACCTTTCAGTGATACTTTCGAAGTGACTTGGCAACACTTAGAGCAGCATAACTTCGTTTTCAAGTACAATCAGTAAAGGATAGCGTTATTTATAAAACAGTCACAGTATCCTGGAACTTACTAGATGTAAAATAACTTTGCAGTGGAGTCAGCAGTCTGTGAGGCCTCATACACACTTTGCAAGCTTTGAAACAGTCCCCGAGAAAGGGCATTAAACAAGATGAGTAATATCTCTTCCTGCTAAACATTAGAGGTACTCGTAAAAAGCTAGTGAGTCAGCACTTGGTGGTGGCAGTTCGTACAGTAAAATGGTTTTTTCTGGAGTCTATAAGAGTCTGAAGGTGGTCACTGCTATGCATCCGACATACCTATACATATTTTAATTATTACTCTCATTTTTGTAGAAGAAAATAGCATTCAAATGACTCATTTCAACGTATCAATAGAGGGTAACACCAGGTTTTGATTTTGAGGAAGAAATAAGAGCTAGGGACGGTGTTTCCCAGATGACAAAAGTCAGGTATTAAATAAATGGCATTTCAATACAAACAGAAAACAAGCAGACAAGGAACCTAATATAGGGCCTGGTTAAGCCAGTGTAAGGATTTTTTTCATATTGTTTGGTTGGGTTTAGATGAGCTCAGATGTTTCAGGCTTTCACTCACCAGCACTGTAGCATAACGCGCTGAGCGTGAAGGATTCCAGCTCAGAGTCCTGACAAAGACTGCTGCCTCTCATTTATTTAAGTTTTAATAGGAAAAGCATGCAAGTTTCAACATTGCATTGTACAACGGTGCATTTCCTTTCCATAATGTATAGTAGTATATCACTGTTGGAAACTCTGCTACAGTGGCAAACCCTTCTTATGGGTACAGTTACATCAGCCACATGAACAAAAAAGCGTTTCTGCCAGCTTTGCATGTACTTTTGGGTGAGGAGGTGTAGCTATGCCAGTAAATCAAATCATTTTGTCGCTATATGCTCAAATTCTGACAGGACATGTTTTACTTGGTAGTTAATGTCTAACTGTGCCACTAGGTGAAACACAGATCAAGTTACTCAAAGCACACAAACAATACTTCAATACTCCACTTCTGAGAGAGGAAATTCAGTTTTGATCTAGTACAAACATGTGCTGCTGCAAAACAGGGAGGCTCCCTACCCCTGCCACTCACCTTCAAGGGTCCCTATGTTTGCTCTAGGATTTCAGAAGCTCTCACGTCAGCACACAGGAGCCAGGCTGAAACTTGTTCTTCCTGTCAGTGGACCAGTGGTTAAAGTTCCATTCCCTCCAATGAAATTAGTACCCATTATTTTACTAACCGCTCACGAGATTCATGATAATTTACTGGCCACACAATGCAGAGGCAGTCTTAACATTACACTGCAAGGCAAGTTACTTGGCTAAGCATAAGCCTGACTGTACCCCTGTTTTAAAAAAGCCACATGCTACTGATCAACTGAAGAGCGGTACCAACATTTTCTAATGGGATACAAACAACTGAATAAACAGACCTCCTCCCCAAGGTCAGCACAGACCTGACTCATCATACAAGAGAAACAAGGCAGAGCAGTTCAGGAGCCCCACTACTCTCAGCGCTACTACCAGTGCCACAAGCTTGGCTAGAAAAGAAGAACAAAGTCCTTGTTGAGCATAAATGCCCTTTTTTCTGGATAACAGGGTTACAGTAACAAATCAAATATATTCAGAAATCAAGCACAAAAGTATACTCATTCCCCAATTCTTTAACTGCCCTTAATATAATCATTAATAGTTTAGTCAACCACCTAGGTCAGTCAACTTCAGTTTTCACTCACCATAAATGCAGAGAGATCCAATATATAACCCACAATACATTGTTAAGACTTTGTATGAAAAAAAAGTTTACACTAAAAACTTCGAATGTAACTGCACTGTTGTATTCAAATGTTCTTTGAGATTATCCAGGAGATTACAAGGATGGTTGTTTAAAAAGTCTGTGCCAGCTGCTCTGTGTGTATATCAGGAGCATTACAAAGACATCAAATACTCATTAGGGATGGGATCACTAACTAAGAAAATATACTAATACATATCTTGGATACAGACAGCTACAGTGAGGTATGAGACACGGGAGGAAGAATGTACCCCCAAGGAAAGAGGGGAGCAGAGGACATCACACTTTGCATTGCGGGGTCCCACTGAAAGCAAGTAATAGCCTGAGTCCCTCCACTGGCACTACAGCCCTTGCACAGTAGGTTCCCACTAAATCCCTCCAACTGCACCAGTCATGGCCTATTTAACAAAATAGCATGGAGGACCTAACAAGCAGTGGATAGGAAGAAAAAGCAAACCAACCCATGCATCACAAATCGAGGAGGAATATCAAAAGACTTCAGACTGGGACAACTGTGTTACCATTTCACGACATGAACCCTAGGATTAATTCCATTGAGGAAGAAGGAGCTGTGCTACACTGCTCTAAAATTTCTGCCATAAAAATTGTCCTAGAGATGCAATGTTATACAACCATATCAGAATCAGACACCTACTGACGGGTCTGGAGTGGAATTATAGGGCTGGAGATGTAGCGACTCTGTACAGAAAGTTACAGTCTTAAACACGAACCCTTTCCAGTTGCAGGGGCTTATGGCCCATAAAGCAGGAATCTGAATCCGCAGAGCAGCGTTCCAGCAAGGGACCTCACCAGGGAGCACTGGGATACCAGCACACAGGCTCCGTGGAGCACTAGAGAAAAATCATATCCCTTCTACTGTGACAGAGTATTGCTTCTGTCAAAAATTTAATGAAAGCAACTGAAACAAGGAGACAACATAGGCATCAGAACTGAATCAGCTTAATTAGTTCAGTCAACAAGAACAGAAAAAGTTTATTGCTCCAATTAAATTAATCCAGTCCACTAGGCAAAAAAAGCCTTGATGCATTGCTCAGAAACCCTCCCTAACAAATCCTGATTTCACACTACTTTTTCTTTGAGCAATCTTGTCAAATCATAGACAAATATGTGAACGTTTGACTTATAAAACCATCTTAAGTGCATTCTTATTTCTCCGAAGAAAAATGGAAGCTACATTCTAGGACTCCTCAAGGCAGGAAAAGAAAAGGAGTTCTTTGTTAGCGACCTTCACTTGAAATGCCTTAGACAATTTTTTTGCTGGATACTTTTTGCGTAGTGCTTGCGTGATGTTGAAACAAACAGAAGAATTAGCTGGTTAGGTTTTCCCCACATACAGGAAGATTTTAACAGCACCATTAAGCAGCTCAATACTCAGAACTGTTTCATTAGAATTCTTTTCTCCTGAATCATATCAATAAAGTTGAAGTTCAGTCTGGTATTCATAAGAGTTGACTTACAGGCTTCTTGCTGCAAACATATTTTTGAGATCCAGTAAATGTAACAGACATCTAGAGTTAAGTAACTTTAGTTTTTAAAACTCTTTTATTCAAAATCAACAACCACAGAGAGCCTTAAACATTGTTTCACTTTGGGCACAAAATTGCTTTAAAAAAGCCTAGCTTTGCTAATTTAAAAAAATAAAAAAAGAACAGAGATTTCAAGAGAATTCATTAGCAAAAGAACAGGATCTTTTTCAGGATTCCTTTTATTTTTCTGCTACTGGCATGAATTTTTCCTTATTCTGAGCACTTAGTTACGTGATTTTTTTTTTCTTGTTATAGAAACTGTTACTAAAGTCAGTTAGTTGCTCTTTTAAGAAGAGACACTGAAGAAGCATTTGCCTAGGTGTTACAGGTTACACAATTGTAATAATTTAAAAAACCTCAGAGTCCTTCCTATGATGCATATTTTAGCTCTCTTACTTCCATGTGTGATGATACACGTTATCAGAGATCAAACATTAGTGCTGGGAGAATGAAAGTGAACACAGTGAACAATATGGCCACGAGCTCTATTTCAGCAAGAAAAACAACTACTACTGGCCTAGTTCCGAAAAGCAATCAAGACAAGTAACATCCAAGGTAATCTCTGAACAGTGTTCTTGCCAATTTTCTCAAATACTCACTACTTTTTCAGCTTGAAGATGAAAATATACCACAGAACAATTAATTATTGCTTTGAATTCATTAGTGCTATAAAAGGAAATTTTGTCAGACTGATCTAACATTTCAAAGCAGAAAATACAGAAAACTGGCAGCTTTTATAAACTACATAGTTTAACAAATCATCTCCAAAGACAAACTCTGCCCTAATGCAAGCAACTCAAGCCACATATTAAACTTCTAACAAGTCGCTCAAACTATGGATGGGATACAATGCAGTCCTACCCGCTGGTCTAAGGTTTGTTCTCATGATGCTAGAACAGAGTCACATTTCACCTGAAAATCCTTTTGCCTACAGCAAAATAAGAGTGGTCTCGTATTTCCCACCCACTTGCTTCGAGTATGACTGATCCTACTTCCTCTAAAAGTAGCTAATTATTATTTTTTTTTTAAATAAGGGTTGGCACAGCAGAAGACGACAGAGAAAAGAAAAGCAGCTCCATCAGTTAAGCCATTCCTCAGGACATCGTAACTAATTTATGACTTGCCAAAACTTCAACCAGCTTGTTCTTTATCCAAGATCACAAAGAACTGCAGTTCAGCATCTGTTAGTCTAAACACAAGCAAGG
>Ga0181612_154951_pt1 | contig 11155 bp, 6 predicted proteins | sample HoacroProtozoa21_FD_119630 | JGI IMG/M metagenome (GOLD analysis project Ga0181612, IMG submission 119630) | Hoatzin crop microbial communities from Cojedes, Venezuel. Combined Assembly of Gp0051906, Gp0051904, Gp0051908 | reverse complement strand
CCAGGGAGGTTGTGGAGTCTCCTTCTCTGGAGATATTCAAGACCCGCCTGGACAAGGTCCTCTGCAGCCTGCTGTAGGTTATCCTGCTTCAGCAGGAGGGTTGGACTAGATGACCCACAGAGGTCCCTTCCAACTCCTACCATTCTGTGATTCTGTGAACTCAGCTCTCAAAACGAGGAGGAATATACTGGTCTTAAGCAAACACATGCACAGACTACGTCATAGTGCACAATTTAGTGGTTTTAGAACATTGGATAAAATTCTGTTCTTCAGAAGAGAAAAAAAAAAAACTTCTGCTGCACCTCAGCGTCAAATCGCTCTTCAGTTAACTGAATTTCAAAAATACTGAAACTCAGAACCACAGCAGCACACAGGCACCAGAAACAATCGTTAAGAAGAGTTTCTAGGGATTCTTGAAACCATTAATAGAGTAATTCACGACACCTAATTTTTAGTCATGTAGGTATGGTGCCTGAAGATGATCTGCATCAGTAACTATCTGAAGTAGTTATGTTTATCCTTTTTGTGCACACTCAGTAGAAACTGGTTCTTGTCACCGTTTGTAACACTCTTAACGTGTTCCCTGCTGGGATCAATGAACAGGGTAAGCCTCCTTCTTGATCTGTTAAACAGAGCTATCGTGACAGGCTCTGCAGATAACATAGTGGTGACTGCTCCTACAGAAAACAAGAGGTTATCCTTTTCCAGGTGACTTCGCCAAAATATCAGAGTCGATTAAACCTTCAGAATAACACAATTCGTACTCCTACTTCTGATTCACCTAAAAAAAAGTCCTAATCACAACATGAATGTGATCAAAAGCTGATCAAGTGACTGAGCAGCACACAACTGATGACAACCACAAGACACACAGTTCTTGCTTTCCATATTTTGCATAAATAAATAAAAACTAAAACACATAATGCTTGCATCTGTATACTTCAGAAAACTATCCTCCAGTCTTAAAAAAAAAATGCCCGTTACACAAAATGGAAATACACTGCCATTCAACAAGAATTCATCTGTTGTAGATATGATCCAGCCTATCTGACATAGTGTGGGCAGCAGTAGTCTTAAATCATAGTTTTCCTTTAAGTACCAGTGAAAACAAAAAGAAAAAAAAAAATACAAAATAAATGTTACAGGATTTGCTCATCTTTTTTTTAAAGCTAATACTGCACTAATTTCAGTGACACTTATTGAAAGTACCAATAATTTTTCATCTTAAGCATAAATTTAACAGAAGTTCTGCCGGCCACAAAAGTAACTTTGTATAGTCCTCCGTAAGATAATGAATCCTTGTATCGGACAAGCACAATGTCCATTCCTCAGCATTTAATAAATATATTAAATTTGAACTACTGAAAATAGCAGTTTGAATCTACTAGTTGTTTGTTATGTACTTATAAATTTAATTAACATCATTAGACACCAGACTTGCAGTGACAGAATGAAACCCATGAAGATTGTTAAAACTTTCAAACTTCTCCTAATCTTAAAACCTAGGACAAGTACAATCCTCGTTTCCTTAGGAATTCGCCAGAAAAAGATCTCTCACAAGTGATGCAACTGCTTAACAGTAAGCAGCAGTTTATTAGTTTCACACAACAGCTGTGCTAAGCACAGCAGCGTCCCACGAAAGGCAGAATACCTTTCCTGTTACCTTCTTTTTCCTCTGGTGATAAAGCTGGAAAATAATGAATTTGCACCATTCACACATGACCCAGAATTAACAGAAACATGACTGCTTGGTGGCAGTGGAAAAAAAGAAGAAACCCACATCCAAAAACCTAAGAGTGATGTACAGAATGCATGAAGGGTAAGAAAAGCAGGATTACGCAGCAGGAAAATTCAGCCTGTCTCTCCTGAACAGAGGACATCTGAAAGGACATCCACATACGGAACACAGTACAGCAGCAGGCAGCAAACGAGAAGAAAGCAGAATTTGTGGATAAGCCACTCACAGAAAGATGTCTCAGTTTCTGTCCCTACAATAATTTTATAGAAGACAACAGTTATTATATATTTGTTATTAGAGCCCAAATGTTTATCTAACCAAAGATAAATCAGGATTCTTTGATTCAAGCACAAAAGACCTTTGTACTCCAGAAGTCAGTCTACAGGGGCACTCCTCAGGGAGCTTTTAACTACAGCTATTATTCATCTCCGAGCAGTTTCAGGAGGTCACTAGCAAATAGGGGGTTTTAACGGTTCTGCACAAATATTACAACGCAGGCACAACATTTGTTCTGAAGATCTCAAACTGAGATGCTTTTTCTCTGTTAAATTGTCCAGCTAGTATTCCCCAACAGTTGGCACCGAACAATTAAAGTGAAATGTCAACACTTCTAATTTCTTGCACTGTGTATCATGGCTTTAACTATGCTGCTGATTCTTCTTGCCTTCTTCAAGAAGCTGAAGGGAAAAAAAAATTCAAAGAAAGAAAACAAATGTAAAGTCATTTATTTGAGACCAGGATTTCAGTCAGCACAGATTCACAAAACTGCAGCCACAATACTCGCAAGTTCATCTATTAAGCTGTTGCAGAGTTCTTCTGTCTCTGTTTTACCTTCCACAAGTAACCAAGTACTCTTCTAGGTGCTAAAATATCCCATATTGATATATCTACTAATAAATGACAGTGTTAACAGCTCTTCTCAAAGATTTAGAATTAGTTAGAAATGCAGAATGCTCAATAATTAGAAATGCAGAATAATGAACAGAGAAAAGTGAATAGAAAAAATGCGTAATGTAATGACAATGATATGTCTCAAACAGCAATATTTCATCAATATCTATTTTTCATGCAGTAATTATAATGTTAATCTGTTCTTCTGTGACAAAAAGGCACCTCCAAGTTATTAATGACAACTAATATCTGTAATATTAATTTTAAATAAATAATTCATGCAATAATTTATATACTAATAATGTAATTAGACCAAGGTTATGATCTCTGAATAGTAGATGAGTAGTCAGTTCATGTTGGTATCTACTTTGTCCTGACACAATGTTTCTGGAGGCTTAATTAAAGCCTGAAGCATGTTTCAGCCTTTATTCATTATATAAATATTCTACTCCCTCTTTAGACTATCCCTCCGCTCAAAAGGACTATATCTAACTTTATCACTGCACAGGCCATAAGTACAGTTCAAAGAGTTAGGCAGGAGGAAAATACCTGTTGTGTCCTACGAACAGCAAACGTTTTTTGAAGAAGTCTTCATCTTGTGTATGTAGTATGCCTGTCTGAGAAGACTTCTTCCCCTGCCTACATCGAGCATACTGCGAAGTTCTGCACTGCACAACCTGTCTACAACCAGACAGGGACCAACAGACACTGCAGAAACAGGCGACCCGTACACCCACAGTAACAACCCTTCCTCGGTGACCTCTCACGGCACTGCGAGGTCACCCGCGCCAAGATGCCAGCTCACCCCTGCCGCGTTGGCAGGGCAGTAACTGCGGTTTACAACACAGCAAAGTGCTGCTTTTCTTCACTCTAAACTCACGATGGTTCCCACCAGTCACATGTGTATCTGTACAAAAATCTATGTAGCTCCCAATTGGCCAAATGACCTCTCCTTATAAAATAAGTTGGGGGAAGAAGAAAGTTCTTACTTTTTCTCCTTTTGAAATACCTCTTGGTTTCCAAAACGCAGGGATGGGGAGGAAAGGACATGACTAAAAACTAGAACTGAGCCTGTAAGTTACTTTTTCTTCGAAAAGCACTTCAGATCCTTCTCTACTCAATGCTATTAGCTAATACTTGTCCTATGGACAAGATATATAGCTGCTTAACTAATTCAGATTAAGTTTCACAGAATAACAGAATCACACATCCTTATCTGTGTATTATCCATACGCTGACTGGATAACTCCTGGCTGATTATTCTCCTCCTGGTTCCCAGCAACAGGGACCAAATACTATGTCTGCTTTTCACCCCATGGACTGATTGGGGACAAAAGTATTCTTCATTGGCTGAGAATATCCCATTCTAGTCTAATAATACAGTCATTTAGATTAATCCGAAAACAGGCTTTCTATTACAGAGCTCCAATTTCCTAGGAGAAATGTCTCAAGTGTATTAGCAGTCTGCTGTTCAAGACTGTTTGGCACAGATTTTGTCTTCTTTCTACATCTCTATTATAAGAATTTATGACGGACATTTGGAAGACATTTCATTTTACAAACAGTGAAACTAAATAGTTATGCCAGAAAGATATTCATGTTTGCTGCATCTCATCTAGTATGAAAGGACAATTTCACGGCAGTGGCTCAACCAAGTCTTACAGGAAACTGGTTCAGCTTGGAGCCCCGTAGTAAGGGAACTGCAGAATCACTTCAAGTTGTTCTTGCAAATTCCATTCCTTTTTCAAGACATGCTATGTCTTATTGCAAATATAACACTTCTGGGCTAACAGCCTTTTGTGACCACTTCTGGCAAACATCTGAGTGTTTCTCTGACCATCTTCTCAACACCACCACTGTCTCAGTCCTAAAGCCACTTGCTAAAACAACTGGCAATGATATAGGTGCAACTGCACCTAGAAAAGCTGAAAGCCCTAACAACCGCACATTTAACACTGTATTTTATTACATGTTGCTAGATTTGCAAACCCAAAAGATGGTATTCAGTAGATGAAGAGAAAAAAATATAAAGAATATCCTTTATTGAGTTAGTATAATGTTTGGAGAGTGCAGTTCATTCAGAAATATTGTACATGGACTAAGAAACTCCTGCTGTTAGCAATGATTTAAAAAAAAAAAAATATTACGATACATCAATGCTTCTGAAAGGTGCATGATAGTTTGTCATTGGTAATTAAGTTGTCCATTTTTCCTCAGGAAAGGTATTACACAAACAGATAGAGGAAGCAAGCTTTGAGAACAGCTCTGGCACACCAAGAAAGAGAAAGTGATGGAGCTGGTCAATCCATCAATGACAATTACCAACATTCTGCCCTGCCAGATCACTACAAGGTATTAACCCCCTGCCTGTGATCTGAGATCAGCTCCGTACCACCAAGTCATGGAAAACAGAAACGGAGAAAGAAAATCGCAGTAAGCTAGAAAGATAATCATTGTGTACTCGACTACAGAGATTTACTGAGTCACTGAGCAATACTGAGTGTACAGCAAAACCCTGAGACCTCTGAAACCCTGCCCCTCTAAACAGACTATGACGAAATGCATCTGCAAGGAGCAGTGACAGAACACCCTGATGAGCACATCACACTTGTATGTCAAATCAGAAACCACCTTAAATAGTGCTCCGATCAGTCGACAGTTATCTTCACTGATGTGGAAGTTACAGCGATGGTGTAATCCTCACATCAGCAAGGGACAATTATGTGATAAGTAGCAATACAGCCAAGCGCACTTACTCTGACATTGCTATATATCTTAAAATTACTAAACTAATTCAACAAACTCAAATCTACCACTTCTGTTGACTAGGAGATTGCCTGTATCAAAAACAAAAAATCAGAGCTACTTCATGTACTTTTGAGTAAAGCTATATTAATGTTTGGAAGCCAGAAGACATCCTAGTATGCTATGATTCCAGACTAGAGTTTTATTTTAGAGTTTAAGACCCTCCCTGTAAGATAAATCATCTTTATGGGAACCAGAGTGTGAATGAAAAAATGGACCAAAACAACGCATGCAGAACTCATCCAAGACAACTGTCCTTAATGCCTTAGACATCCACATCTATTTTGTGAGCAGAGAAATTAAATGCCAACAGCCTTCCACCATCATTCAGTGAATTCAATTCTAACGAACCACTTTCAACTCAGCAGAACCGAACTTCTGCTACCAGAGCTTCCATGAGCAGATCAGAACTTGTACTTATTTCTAAGACAAAACTGAGTGCTGAATATTAAACAGACGGTAACTGCTGCTGTAGTCTAGAGTACTTCACTCTGAGGCCCTTTGCTAACTCAGACCATTTTCAGATAATCCTACACACCTATACTCCACAACACTGCCTTTAAAATTATTTAGTTTGTCACGTTCTCAGCTTATCCCATCAGTAAATTGGACTCCAGGTGCTGACTATGCAAATCCATAACTAAAAGCTTAATTTTTCCATTATTTATCTTTTATTTTCTAAAAGGCAGCAAGCAAGCAAAGAAAAACAAACAAACAAAAAATTTAACACATTCTAATTTCCCAGTGCAAACTGCATGCCATGGTCTACACGGCAGTCTCTTTCCTGTGATGTACTGAGTCCACAGAAGATCATCCTTCTGGAAGCTGTAAAAGCCATTGTTCAAACAAGATACTCAAAAACACAGAGATGGGATCTCAGCAGCTTACTCAGAAAGAGAAATCTACTGCTGTATTCAACAAAATCTGATTAATCACTTGCCCTCCATTAGCTGAAATTTTGAAAAGGCAAGTGAATGAAGACAAATGCAAATGTTTGGTTTCCTCTGCATGAAAGGTCCATTCTACAGTCATGGCTTTAGGACGCATGCAAACCAACCCCTCTTTTCCGAGAGGGCAAAATAAGAAAGGGACCTGCCATGCATTGCAGGAGCTTCCCTGTGCCTTCATGACTCTGGCAACTCAACTGCAGAGCACATGGGAGACCGCATCTGCCCAGCAGAACAGACATGCATTCCAGAACTGCACCGAAAGCTCTGAACCCACAGGGATCAAATACTGCGCTGGCTGATGGTAGATCTTAGTCAAAACTGCTGATCGTGCTTACCATCCATCACACTCATGCCATTACAAAAATGCTTTTCCATCTGTCTTAGTTTGAGCCAACAAGCTAGGTCCATCACAAAGTAAAAAGATTCCATCCGGCAGCTACTTTTCTTCCCTCTTTCAGTGTCATTTAATTTTTAATGTCAGAGTATATTTGTCTTTTACTGTTCAAGAAAAATGTAACCCTTTATCTCCCTTCAGAATCATATCTCCAGTTTTCTCAAGGCAAATAAAAGTGACTTATATTTTGCAATACTGTTGTTCTGCTGGTTTTATTCTTGTTTTCCACTGTTACTAACAAATGCATCAGTGTTTTGTCAGTGAAGAATTCTGCTCCATCAAGGAATAACTCAAATTCTTTAAATTCTAAATGGCTGGTGGAAGCAAGCATGTGTGTGATTTCAGCACAGGGAGGGAGTTCTGAAATCTAAATACTATTTTTAGAACACTGAGATTTCATAGTAAGTTATCCTCTGAAAACAGCCAAGGAGAAAACTGAAATACCGTACACTGCTCACAGAACTGCAAAAAATGTGTGTGGCCTTAGTGGCAGGGCCTACTGCCACTCCACTGTGCAAGGGATGATACAGCGAGCAAGCAGTTCACGGACTGGGGGCACATACATCTACAGTTGTAGTAGCAATTAGAAGTTCCTGATAGACTCCCACACCACTGAAGTTTCCCATATGTTGATAAAAGGAGTGCAGCACGAAGTAATACACAGAAAGAGAGAGTAAAAATATTCTGATTTGCCATTATCCCATTCATTCTCTCTTCTACTGAATAGCCTCAGATTTAACCAGGAACAGATTCTGAAAGGCTTAAACCCAGACACTTATATTTTGCTTCAGGGCTAAGGTTTAGTCTTTCATTTCTTAAATATCAGCTTCCTCACCTCTAGAATGGAAGCCATTAAAGTACTTCCCTATGTAAGGAGCTATGAAGATATGGGCATAACGCAGTAACAGTACCTAGAAGAGCACACTGAGCCCTATGAAAGCTTTGAGTTTTAGGTTCTTTGTAACCTTGGTGTTATTATTACCTTAAATCATCCTGAATTAAAAATTAATCTGGAATCATAATATGTATTTACAGTATTTAAAATAGCTATTGCAGCTATAAATATAAAGAATCTAGGTGGAAAACAAGGAAAGGAAATCCATGTTCACCCTACTGATCTTTAAAGGCCATCTCTTCCCCTGCCCAGCTGCCTTGCAGTGGTTGTTTTCTCAGGCACCCTTCCTCAAGAATGCTGATCATCTGCTGACTATTGGTCTCATGCTGGTATTCAGCCTCACATGGAGATTATCACCTGTGTTGGGATGCATTCCCAAGCAACCTGAATCCAACAAGCCTTCGTCTTGGCATGCCAGAGAAGTACTACAGGCTTTACACCATTCCAGGGCCCTGCTTGAACTCTCCTCAAAAATTCAACTCTTGACAGACATCATCTTGCAGTACAGATTATAAACTCCTTAACTCAAAGCTCTTGGTGATTAGTTGTGTATATTTCAGCATGAACTTCGTACTTTTACTACAAAATAGTAATTTAAATAAATTAAAATGTAAATTTATGTTCACTGCATAAACACAATTATGTGTATGAATACACAGATCGCTACGTCCTCTTTACTGAAACAATTACATCATTTTTCTATGACTTCTGTTTAATGCTACGGTAAATCTGTGGCAGGGGTAACATGCTCTCTCACAGAAATGGCAAGAAGTTGGTCCTGCTAAAAGGTTCTGCAGATAGATACATCAAATTACTCCCTTTGAAATAATGTATCCACAAAAACTTTCCTTTGTTATGATACAGTAGTCTTGCGTCATATCCCTGCAGCATAAAACTCCAGTTAGGCACTTAATTCACCTGTTCAATTCACACTGCCAGATTAAAGAGAAATAGTATATTTACATCTTGACTTTGACTGAAAAATACAGTACTTCAACTGTTTGACAGCACATACAGTAAAGGAGCTGTTCTTCTGTTACCCCAGTTTTGCATTCAAGGGATTAACATTAATGGTGTCTTCATCCCTCTCTCCTGCTTTGACAGCAGAGGCTCTACAGCTGAATCACACAATACTGGTGTATACACAGCCCAAATATCTGAAAATGCCGACAAAAGGAAACCCTAGCAAGAAAGTCCAACCTTCACTTGCTTTACTACTTTAATCTATTTTAATAGCCATGCTATTGTTATGCTCCAAAAGGAGCATAAAAAATTATTTTTAAGAGTCTATTAACAGGTATGCATTACTTCCACCAAAAGAAAACCCAAGTTTTACCAACCTAAAGCTTTCCCAATCACATATGGAGCGAATACAGTTGGTTAGTTTGCATAACTGATCCCTTCTTACCATGAAACTATTCAGTGGGTTCTTATCTGTGAAAGCTGAATTCCCATAATTAGAGAAAACCATCCTAATGAGGACAGTCACAATCTGAGTCACCTTTTAGGACTAACTCTTCCTAAATGTATTTCAGCTCTTTTTTTTTACTACACAGTCCAAGGATGTATTTCCTTTTTCTTCTACAGGACAATCCAGATCCTTAAATGGTAATTATTATTTATTGGGTAACACTGTATTTTATTCTTCAGATATTCCACACTCCTGAAAAAGGATTAAAAGCAAGTAATTCTCAAACATGACAGAAATACACTAGTTATGAAATGCTTAAGACTATATTACACAACCAGTCTCTAGATATTTTTAATAGTGGGGTGGCAGTCCCCTGTTTGAAAACCAGTGGTAGAACAATCCCTGGCTGTCTCAGTTTCTGTAGCTTTGTTATTCAGGTACATTAACAGGAAACCTAATCCTGGATGCTCAGAAAAAAACAGTTTCTCTCTTGGATAAACTGAGTGGAGGGAGATCGAAATAACACTCAAGTTTTCCAACTGCATCTGGAAACTATCCAGTTATTTAATTCCTAAAACTTCTTAGTTGAAACAATTCTTTCTTTCCTCAGAACAGTTTTCTGTACTTTATTTAAAACACAAATTCCAAGGAGGCATCTAATAAATTGCTGAGTCATTGCCAGTTCACTTTTCATTTATATCCTTAGGAGAAAACCTTAGTTCAAAGTCTTTTATGAAGCTTTAATAGGGAAAATTGTGGAAAAAGACCAAAAAACTTTCATGTCAAACATGACAAAGATCATACAGGGTAAAACGAGAAAATCCTAGTTATAAAATTGCAGTTAAACTATTACTTGTTTAGGAACATTTACCGTTTTAGTGCAGTTGAAGATTACTTGCTTTTATATAGTTTAAAGTAGTTAAAAGATCTAGAATAGTGAATTATATTGCCTGGTGAATTATAGATGAAACATGCTTTCAGAAAGGTTGTAGAAGTCATCATTGAGTAGGTTTGCAAACACGGGTACATTCTGCTTCCCCGTATAAGAAAGCTTTCACTTCAGAAAGTAACAAGGAAAAAAAAATTAAACAAAGGCCAGTTAGGCAACATGATACTCAGCAATCCAGGTAAACTTACATCCTTACTTATTGACAGTGACAAGTGCAACATTAAGGGTAAAATATTACATATTTAAACAAAATGAGTAATTGCTGTACACATCTATTTAACACACGTTCAAGACCAAGGTGAACAAGAGGTCTCTTTCTTCTAGCTAAAAAATCTATTAGCCTAATTCACAATTACCCACACACTAGAAACAAAGCTGTCAGGGCATAAAAATGTCACTGGTGACAGTTTACATTACACCAGTACTCGGATCATAATGGAACTCTTAGCATCAAATTACAATCACCTCAAAGAAACACAGAAGTACTACAGTTGTAATAACATAATTCAATCTTCCAGCAATCCCTTTTTTTCCAGATGTTTTAAAGAGAGTATGAAAGGTCAAAAAAGTCACACAATGCTAACCCATTCTGTTTATAAAAAGGAGTCTGAGAAAATTTAACCATTGTCTTGGTTTTCAGTGCTAGAGTAAACATACGGGGCACATTCATAGGGCAGTCTTGTACAGGAAATTACTTACAAAAATAATTTTATAATTAAAATTTTCTAGGAGATATTTTGACAAATAATTTTTATTGGCTTATCCTGCAAAGTCTGTTGTAATTCTGCCTTTACAAAAACGCCTCAACCTATCAAAATTAAATATTTATTTAGAAAAATGTAGTGTAATCATGTTTTCCTGTTACGCCCCTTTCGCCATTTGCTTATTACAGTTAAAATTAATGATCATCTTTCCTTCTTGTAAGTAGTGATGCTTTCCAACTGCCTGTGGCAAGACAAGGCTTTTCCTTTTATATGATGCTACTGTAAAATAACATCATCAGGTATGCTTATACTTCACATTAGATTTTCAAGAGAAAAAAAAAATGACGGCCTGATCCCAGTCCTGTCAAAACTACAACGGCACCACAAATAGGATCTTCCTCCAAAGCTCCAATTACAT
>Ga0181612_129571_pt1 | contig 11155 bp, 4 predicted proteins | sample HoacroProtozoa21_FD_119630 | JGI IMG/M metagenome (GOLD analysis project Ga0181612, IMG submission 119630) | Hoatzin crop microbial communities from Cojedes, Venezuel. Combined Assembly of Gp0051906, Gp0051904, Gp0051908 | reverse complement strand
TTTTGTTGAAATGACAAGAGTACACCCAGTGCCCTGGCTGGTTAGACATTAACCAGAAGTTAAATGCATAATTAACTTCAACCTCTATTAGTGTTTAGTTCTGAAGATATCACATTCCAATAAGTATCTGCTAATCTTTTATTTTTGCAGAGTAGACAGCTCCACTTCCTGTAAGTCCAGTAGACACCCAGAGTGGGAGAGAAAACACAGGAGCTGCCACACAGGTCAATCCAGAAGACTATTTGCTTACCATGGTGACTAGCTTCAATTGCTCTATCAAAAAGCTAATTTAAAGAAAACTGCACCCGGAAAGTAGCCTATTCTTAGAGGATTTTTTCCATTTACTTAGGAAGGAGAGAAGGAAAACAAATTTTTTGTATTATTTCTTTCAAAACACTTTTTAATAAACATTACCATTACATGCCTAAATATTTACAGCCTCCACAACCATTGTTTTGAAACCCATGAATTCAGATCTGGATTTTAAGCCATGGCATATCCAAAACATGACTAGTCCGATTCTGGAGACATCTGCTCCTCTGAAAATTTCAGATAGAGATCAAAGTGTGAAAGCTGTAACGCTCCAAAGCTGCACCAGTTTCATCTGAAAGAATTACATGGATCCTGTCTCTAACAGAAGAAGACTACAACCAGTTTCTTTCCAAATCGTTGCTTGTCTTTCTTCCTTTAGGAGTTCCTCAGCCATTTGACTCATTATTCCTATCTGTATTTTTCAGTGGTCAAAATCTAAAGGGATATCTTCAATCGCTGGGCAAAAGCACTGCTGAATGTAGAATACCAGGCATGAGGCTCACACAATTGACTGCTTCTGCAGCAAGGCCCTTTCATCTCCTGTCTGCTATGCAATGCTACTGTATAACCCCACATACCCAGCAGGCCACTGGTGTGTTCTGTAATACACACACCAAGAGCTAAAGCTATGAAGGAGAGGAGAGTCTATTGTTGGGGGTGCAACCCTTATCAGAAGTTACATTCAAAACTCTTGGTCTGTCTCCAGGCAGCAGCTTAGTATTGTGGGCCTCACTCTCCTGTGATGGAAATTCCTCCTACAACATGTGCCTTGATGTGGGCAATGTCTTTATTTAGTGATGTGGTGAAGGGGGACAAAGTTATTTAAGACAGTTTCTTTGGGAATCTGATTTCACACAAACGTGTGAAGGAAGCCACACAGCAACCAATAAAACTCTTTATTGCTGTTATCTTAAGTCATAAACTAGTTTTACCTGTCAGCATGACAAAAAGTTTAAGTTCTTCAAATGCATTCAAGCTCATTAACATTGATGAGATGTGTTCAGATGGAAGAAACCATATCTTTTGCTTTTTACTGTTCTCCAGAGCATATATCAGTGTTGTGATTTAGTCTTAAAGAAAATAGTTGCTTTGACCAGCAGCCAGCAGGGGTAAGTGTGAAATTTTTTTTTTTTTTCTGTCAAAAGGAAGTTAATTATAGAATTTGAAAAATAGCTGAAGTTTAGTCAATAAAGTGATCTCAGGAGTTCATGTTTTGCTGAATGCAACTACAGGAAGTATCCTCAGAATAACTATGATCAATTAGATGAGTTTCAGTTACTACGTAAATGTCAGGAACAAGAGATGCAGATGGAAACTCCAGCTAAACCAGGACTGCAAGACAATAACTACTTTTGCAACCAGTTAAAGCTAAAACACTTTAATTTTCCAGCATAAATATCAAGTTACTAAAATTAAGGTGGAGTTAATAATGCTTACGAAACCAAAAGACAACAATTCTTCTATCATGAACTTTTTATCTAATTTTTGTCAAACAAATATTGGAGAGGAGAGGTTCTTCAAGAGTTGTTCCAAAATTCTCAGTTTGGAAAAAAAAAAAAGCAGAAGCTAAGTTTGTCACATAATTATTAAATTAAAATAAAGAGGTTCATGTCATGGGAATTTCCAATACTTTTGAAACATTTTCATCCTGCCTTAGGACACAAAGGTAAAATACCATAAGTTGTCAAACATCAAATTGTTCCACGAGTGCTAGAAATGCAGAAATGCTATTTTGAGGGAGACGGTACTTTCTCAGCCAATAGATCTTGATCTTGTTCTACTACATTTTTATTATCTTAGACAGGTAGGATCCTTACATGTATTCTAATGGAAAAGGAATTCTATCTTTCCTGATATCTGCAATGCCAGAGACACCGCATCTTAGAGCTAATGACAGTGAAAAACATTTCCCAAATAGTTCTATAATTCCATAAAAATAGTCACATAAAAGTTAGATATCTGTTCTGGTCTAATTGTCTACACCCCTTCATAATCAACAAATTGGATTCCCTTGAGAATAATTCATTCCTTCTTAAGAAAATTTGAGAAGGGAAGGGGGCTGAATGATTGTCTATCCATCTTTATCTTCCTCCACTAACTATACAGGAAGCCTAGATAGCTAGTTCAGATTAAACACCTTGTTTTTAAATGGCTAATAGAAAATAAATATGTACCATGTATCAGAATATCTGAAAGAATCATGATCTGGCAATAACATACATGTTTAATTCATACTTTTTTAGTAATGAAATTTTATCATTAAACTAATTTAATTCATTTAATTAAATAATTTATAGTTAAAAGTAGTTTTCTTTTCCTATCATTTTCTGTCTCCATCACTGCTCTCCCCACACCCTTTTTTTTCAGAATTATAGTCATCATCCAAGGCCCTTTGAAGGACTGGATAGCAGTTTTAGAAATAAATCTGTTTCTTTTCTTCTTAAGCATTTAGGATAAATTAGATCCTAATAATTCCATTGTTTTTCTTTGAAATTGGTATTATGATTTAATCCAAATATGCATTTTAAAATGGAGGACATGACCTGTCATGTATCTCGAGCAGAAGTATGCATCTAACAGCACAGAGTCACTCTTAGAAAAGGGACTTCAGCAAACAAAACCAGCATCGTTTAGAAGAAGCGTCCTGTATTCGTAAATGCTGGTAGTCATAGGCAATAAGAGTGTGTGACAGGCTGCACGTGAACTTTTCACAGATTTTCTTAAGAGCTGCTCAAAAGTTTCAGTTGCCCTAGATCTTTGAGTGGAACTACAACAGCTTGATGTCTTTCAGGACTGAGCTTGTGGAGAAGTCATCTTTCCCACACTTTACCATGCAACAATATTTGGGAAAGCAGCTGGCAAGGGAAGACCTACTGACACTGTTTGGGACTGCAGCTCTAGCTAACCACACAACAAAAAGTTTCAATACTCAGGGTCTGCCCATAACTTCCAAAGTCACTCCTTCAAATAACACAAAACACCTCACAGGTGACGTGCTCTGAATGGCTCGTGGACAGCATGACATTTATTCCCCACTGAATCACCAAGAGCAGAGATAATAAACCTCCTGGTGCTATTTGAATAAACTCCATATACCTTGTTGCTGTACTTTACAGTTTCTTCAGAATCTGGGGTGTAACTTTGGCCAAATGGTTGAAGCTCTGTGTGTGCACTAGTGAATCATTGCTATGTTGTGTAGGAAGACATCTATCACAGTGGCAATAAGGTTAGGAAATACGTATATATCTGACTTTGCTCTGCAGTTCCCAGATGATTCATGAGATCCTATCTACAAGCCAGCCCTCCCCTTTACTACCAAACAAAACAAAGGAGACAAAAATGGGTGTGTTAGGAATTCCTTTTGCCTTAAATACTTCGGGAAATGACAGACAAATGCTCCCCTTTAGTGCGATGACTAGTGGACTAATTGTGTCAGCTAAGTGAGCAAAGCAACAAAGTGCTTACATGAGCACAAGTGCATGCAGATAAAAACATAATTACACACATCTAAATTGACATACATTCTACTAGAATATTCGTTTAACTTCGTTTTTAAATTTGGTTTGTACATCAGAGAAATACTTTGCTAAGAAGCAGTAGAAAATGGCTGAGTACTGTTAGTACAATAAACTTATCACAACTTCAAAAGCATCTTAAAAATGCATTTCACATGACTTTTTCTCTTCTACTTTTGTTAAAACTGTCTTTCTTACGTCTCTAACTAGAAAAAAACAGAGCAGCCTAAGAAAAGATAATCAAAATTTATTGTTATCATAGTGATAAATCATCGTGAATAAGAGCTTATATTCTCTTCTGTTAAGCAAAACAAAAGATATTCTTAAATGGTACAAGACTCCACAAGAATTTCAAAATCACCACAAAAAATGTAAAGAGGAAAAAAAGTAGATAGAAGCTCTGACTAGGCTAAAAACATTTGGCTTGTCCTTTACATGGCACAATTTTTAAGAGCTGAACTTGTAGAAATAAATATGATTATTTAAACTTTTTTTTGAAGCAGAATGGAAAATAAATGATCTTTTCTTCAAGCCCAGGAAAACAATTCTGTGGTCACACAGACTTGTTAAATATGAAAGTGGAGGGGGACATTTTAAAGAATATTCAAAGTAAGCTTTTGTGTACCATTAATGGGAAATAAGACTTGAAAAAGTTCATTTTCGCTCATAGAATATATGCAACCAGATTACAGAGTTCTTGAATTACTTTTGTATTTGTAATTTACAAGACAGATTTTTGTGATGAGTGTTATTCTCTTATTTTGTTATAAATCTGTTATTGATGACTGAACAGTGAATACTAGAACTGTGTTTTGGAGTTACAATTGATCATACAAATCAGATGACATATAATTTCTATTTTCTGACTAAATATACCAAACTCTTAACATCAGGTTACATGGTTTGGAAAACCCTCTGGGGGCATGAAATTTCTCAGGGGATAAAGGGGATTGAAAATTTTTGAAATATTTTAAACCTCTTTTCTTTCTAGGCAAAATAAGCCTTGCCTTCGGAATAGTTCCTAGTAAAATTAGACTACTCTAAAATTGTGTGGCTGAGAGCACACCAGTTTAAATTAAATTTCTATTGTCACATTGCATAATGTAATTACGCATGTTTGTGTGGTCTCAGCTGTAGAAAATGCAGAGGATTTTAGCATTTTGCATGGAGTACTGAAAAGTTTGGACCTCTGCTTGACTGAGACATTTTCGTCATCAAATACATCACTTTCCTTTGATGGTCACCTGCATCATTTGAAGAGATGGACCCAGGAAATGAAAAAGAAGTCAAAGTGAAAATTTGCAAAGACATTTTCCACAGGACGTAGCATAAGAAAAGATAGTTACAAGCTACCAAGATATTTCAGGTTAATACCCTTACATGGTTTACCTAATGAGTACACTGAGCAACAGGTTATGCTCACATTCCTAACTCAATGAATGTTTTTGAATAAGTGTGAAGGTGGTTAAAACTAACAGTGCAATGGACTATATGTATGGAGCTAATAAATGTAGCTTGCTGGCAAGGAGATTAACAGGTTTAATCTTGACCACTCACGTATGTCATCTTGTACATATGTGTTGCAGAAGAAGAGATTTTCAAAAGAACAGAAGATCATAAATTGCTCAGCTGCCAAAAGAAATGCTGGGGACAATTACATGATAAAACTTTTTACTTTCTTCAGCCTTCTTTACCTAAAACTAAATATCAGTTCCAGAATAGAAGTCTTTGAGACCTAGGCTTTCTGTTCTGACAAATGCTTGAATGTGAGTTAGATCTTCACTTCTAGTGCATAACTACTGAAGGAAAAGCGTGTAACTCAGATGTTGGCTGGAAGTTCATAAGACTCAGGAAAGTAGCTATAAATTTATTGTCATAAATCCATAATGGTCAAAGGTGGGGGGATTTGTGCTGTTTTTACTAAGGCCTGCTTTGTATTTAACTAAGTAATTTCAAACTGTTTTGCTTTTCAAGACTTAGTCTGTGTTCTTGAGAGTGGATCTGGACAAACTACAGAGAGTTTTAAATTTGTTGTTCAAGTCACAAGCCACTGTGGATTTGTGACTGAATGTGTAGGATAAGGTCCTAACCTGTTTGGGTAGCCCCTGTGTTCTGTTCACATTAAAAAATTGTTGTCTAATTAGTAATATTGCTAACTGAATCTGCGGTTTCAAAAATTAAAGTGTTTTGGCAAAATATTAGTAGTTGTGGGTTACTTGTGTAATAAAGTCAAATGGAAGTCTTTTCAGTGAAGATGGAAACCTTCAAGGAGAAACGGCAGTTTCACGGGAGAGAGACTTTGATAGATTCTGATTTTTAAACAGATTTCCAGAGCTAATTTTCAAAGGAACATTCAAAAAAAGCTTTTTGGACTAGATCACCTCAGAAAATACTTCTACCTTTCTAAGATACAAAAATTGTTTTTTGAGTGCAGTTGCAATGAAACAAGATCTGTCACTTCAGAGTAACACAATTTAATTCAATGGTTTTTGAAATCATCTCACAAATAGCAGCTGAAATGTGATTTATATATAAGAAACAATGAAAACAACCTGCAGTGGAGCTTCAAAACTGATTCTCCTCTTACTTGTGATGGTGTAGTTCGGCAGTTGGTGAATTTGTACCGGGACTATTCTTTGAGGAACACTGTTTTTAATAGTCTTTTCTATCCACAATGAGATTACAGGCAGAGAAAGATATCAGTGTATTCCACGACAATAAATCTTGTGTAGATATTGGGGTGAGTCTTAGTGCTTTTAATTTTTTTTATTCTTGTCTTTATTTTCAGCTTCTGAAATTCTTAAATCACAGCCATTTCTGTGGAGTGAAATGAAATTTAGCAATCATATACTATGTGACTACACTCAGAAACTGTTTAGGCTAGTCCTGGAAAAAATAGGAACCCTTTCTAACTTGCCTTAACAGCCACTCATCATGGTGACAAATAATATCAACACACTGCCCCCACAAGAAATTCCCATATGTCTGATTATTCTGAAAGTATATCACACACACGCACCAGACTTTGGTCCCAAGTAAGCACAAATCTCATTATTTCTAAGCCAGCAGCATTATCCTCAGTTTTACAGGGTAGGTCTGTCATGGAAGGGTTTGTGTTAGCTTGTAACTTCCTTCATTTGATGTTTTATGCATCTATATCTTCAGTTACAATAAGCATTGTTTTGTTAACTTTAGCACCGTAACTCTTCCTCCTGTGAGAATTTAAATGGCTTTAAGAGCAGTTGACCTTCAAGACATTATCTACTCATAGTAATATCAAGACAGCCTCAACGTAATGAACTTTATTAATATTTCCACACTCTCGCCTTATACAAACACAGCAATACAGGTTCTGACATTCATTCACTATTTCAAGATTTAGGGTAACATTCTCACCCAGCCTACACTTCTATTTTAAGAGACCCAGTAAACTTGCTTGAAATATATTTAATAATAAGTCAAGCACAAACATTTGCAGTAATTTCCTTATTGGAAAAAGAATATTATATTTTTTAAACAGAAGAGATATTGTATTTATTTGAAATAATGTGATGGAAAGTGAAAGAAGTGTAATGAGAGTTGGCAATAAATGTAGGATTTGGCAAGTACAGCAAAAATAACCATCAGACAGAAATAGTAATTTTGTCACTACTGCGAAATCTTTACCTCTGTACAGAATTACACCCGGTTACTAGAAGCAAACATAATTAAAGTTTTATTAGCTGTGTTTACACGCACACAGACACATTTCTTTATTACTGCGGGGTATAGTAAAGTTTTTCACACACAATGTACAAGCTAAACTCTTTTCCTAACACCTTACTCACACCCCTCTAAACAAATTAAGAAGGTTGCCTCTGATTTCATCAGGGGCCAGAACCTCACCCTTTGACTGCACTGCTCTGAGTTCAGCATAGGATGAATCCTAAAAGTCATGCTGTGTTTCCAGGTACTTTAAAGCCATAAATCCGTATTTAATTAGAAGTGCATAAAATGCTGTAGAAGATAAGATCTCTGTTATAAAACTGAAATAAAAAACTGGGCCTTTGGCTTTGTTCTCTGACTCTGGGCGATAATTCAATTAAAACTACATATCATATGCTAAAAATCTCAATGACAAGTCTTAGCTGAGGAATTCAGATTCCTTGTGTTACCTCAATCTGTGCTTTTTATTTCACTATCATATTGTTTCATACTCTTCTCCTCTCCCCCACTTCCCTGCATTGCGCACTCACAGAATCACAGCATCACAGAATCACAGAATCACAGAATGGTAGGGGTTGGAAGGGACCTCTGTGGGTCATCTAGTCCAACCCTCCTCCCAAAGCAGGGTCACCTACAGTAGGCTGCAGAGGACCGCATCCAGGCGGGTCTTGAATGTCTCCAGAGAAGGAGAAGCCACAGCCTCCCTGGGCAATCTGTTCCAGGGTTCCATCACCCTCAGAGGAAAGAAGTTCTTCCTCACGTTCCAATGGAACTTCCTATACTTCAGTTTGTGTCTGTTGCCCCTGGTCCTGTTGCAGGGCACCACTGAAAAGAGTTTGGCCCCATCCTCCTGACACCCACCCTTGAGATATTTATAGGCATTTCTAAGGTCCCCTCTCAGCCTTTTCTTCAGGCTAAACAAGCCCAGCTCCCTCAGCCTTTCCTCATAGGAGAGATGCTTCAGTCATTTCATGTTCATTTGGGGCTGGAGTGTTTTGACCAACAGTGAGCTGGAAAGGGTCAATACCTTTCTGTGGTGATTATTCCTCTCTAAGAAGTCAGTAGCTGAAAGACCAAAGAGAGGAATTCAGAAAGCTAAATCATTATCTGAAAACCATTAAAAGGAACAGGACTTGGAAAACTGTTTATCTGGTAAAGCCACTGCACAGCCTGGGTTAGCTTGTTCTGTAAAACTGTGGACAAACTGTGTAATGCTGTCAATAAAATTTATATGCCCACTTGAAAAGAAGTAATTAAGTTTATTGCACAAATCATCCACAGTGATACTAGAAAAGTGCTTCTATTTAAGACGATGCTGTAACCGCTGCCTGTACTAGGGAGGGGAACTTCTAAAGGAGCTTTGATCCTCTGGAAATAATCTTTTGATTTTCTTATCAAACATGAGACAGTTTGTGAAGTCTAAACCTATGCTAAACATAAACTTGATTTCACCAGTCAGGTGTTCTACACTCCTTTGAAGACTTCAAAAATACTGAAGTTAAAAAAAACCTGAGTGTATTTGTAATGAGCAGGAATAAATAATCCAGTGGTACATCCACCTCATGATGAACTAATTCAAGCAGAGGGGTAGAAAGTCTATGGGTAGAACATCTACAGGTAGGATATGAATTATTAACAGGTCTAATGCTATAGTTACTACTCTTTCCAGAGGGACTCATGTAGGAGATTTACTAGAGGTTTTAAAAGAGAGGGAATTTTATTCTCCAGGCAAATGTTAACCATGAATTATACAGTGTTTTTCAGAAGATCAGTATTGTAATTTTCCTACATCTTTTTTTAAACATATTCCTCCTTAGAGTAATGAGGCTTAATCATAAGGAAATACATGAAGCCCAAACACAAACTTGATTAGTTCCTGGAATGGTAATAGAAAAAATTATTTTCCATTGCTTCATAGTGAAACTAAATATTAGTTATTAAGATAGAAAGGACTAAACCTTGCCTGTGTTACTCTATTAACAGGCAGACACAGAACTCGTACAAAAAAAGTGCACATTTCAAATAATTTCTTAGGACAATTGTTCTTACACATTAGATAGTGTTTATTTACAATTTTATTATTTCTGATTACGAAGTACAGAAAGATATGAAACCTGCACGAAATCCCATTTCCATTTCTAAAAGCCTGTATCTAGGCTTGAGCTAAGTACAAGATTTGCCAAATGAAGACGCATGTCACCCAAGCCTAGAAACAAATAAATATTTAAAACAAAGTAAACCAAACCAGATTTCACTTTCACTTCTGTTTCTGGAGTTCTAATAAATGATGGTAAATTTTTTTCTGTGATTCTAAACTCACTTTCGCTAGACCATGGATATTTTTCCTTATTGTAAGAATGCTAAGGTGGATTTGTTTCATTCAGTCCCAAGGTTATTTAGATATTTTCTTGTGATAGAAAATGCAGAAATGAAATGCAAGTGAAGAGGATATTGGGAAAATCCCTGTGCAGAAGTGGAACTCTTGCTGGTGGTGCAGCTCAAGAATGTCTGTATCATGTAAAATGAAAAAGCATAAATCTCCTCATCAACAAGGAGATACTGACAAAATAGCAAATCTTGTAACTTCAGGAACATAAGTAATAGATCAAGAAAAATTTTTCTGTATTTAATATCCGACTGTTTGCTAAATAATTTAATGATAACCAGCATGAAGTAAATCAATGACTTTGTTTCCACTCTCTGTGGATGTAAACGCTAGAATACACTGGACAAAACTTGCTCAGTGTCACTTTAGGGACCAGCCCCAGTCAAAACCAGATTTCCAGGTAGCTCGGGCTCACTCAGTACAGCATGAGCTCAGGATTAGGCTGGGCACTGCAGTGCTTACAAATTTATAAGCTATACAATCCACTGGTCATGTAAATGGCAGCAGCCCCTGCTCCAAAACAGACCTGTCTTTGCTACCAGGTTTCCAAACAGCATGCAGCGTAGAAAGATCTAAGGATCAGCAGTTCGGTCCTGGCAGAAGCATGCCTCCAATGCATCATACTGCATTTTGGACAGCCTTTCCTGTCTGCAGACAGTCAAGTGATTCAACCACAACTTGCGAGGATAAAGAGAGAAATACGCTGAGAAAAAGAGGAAGATGCATATGTTCAGGACAGCTTGAAGTCTGTGGCTGCTAACCAGAAAGTAACTTCTTGTGCTAGAACAAACTGTGAAGAGTCCTGTAAAAAAGTTTTGCCTTAAACCTTAAAAAAAGGTTTTTGCCTTAAAAGTTAGCAGCCAAACTCCCATGTTATCTCACGTAGAGAACCAAAACTCCCAGCAAAAATCAAAGAATCAAAGAATCATAGAATCATAAAATCATAAAATCATAAAATCACAGAATGCTTTGGGTTGGAAGAGACCTTTAGAGGTCATCTAGCCCAACCTCCCCCCCTGCAGTGAGCAGAGACATTTTCCGCTAGACCAGGTTCCTCAGAGCCCCGTCCAACCTGTCACTGAATGTTTCCGGGGATGGGGCATCGACCACCTCTCTGAGCGCTCTGTTCCAGTGTTTCATCACCCTCATTGTAAAAAATTTCTTCCTTACATCCAGTCTGAATCCACCCTCTTTTAGTTTAAAGCCACTGCCTCTTGTCCTACCACAACAGACCCTT
>Ga0181612_158109_pt1 | contig 11156 bp, 9 predicted proteins | sample HoacroProtozoa21_FD_119630 | JGI IMG/M metagenome (GOLD analysis project Ga0181612, IMG submission 119630) | Hoatzin crop microbial communities from Cojedes, Venezuel. Combined Assembly of Gp0051906, Gp0051904, Gp0051908 | reverse complement strand
TCTAAAAGATCGAAAAGAAGTAATAAAAGTACCTATTAATATTCAAATGTCTTAGAATGTCAAATTGAATCAGTATTTTGACAGACAAGTTACTGACGGAGTTCTATGACATAGGTATCTGTCCAATTCCCTAAAATTTTAGCTGCCAAAATTCACACAAAGATCTACACCATGGCCTTTTGCCTTGCTCTCAACCATAGCAAGACCTGTGAAGTCTGTAGTATTGCCTTTGCTTTCTCCTCCCATGCATTGAGTAACCAGTTGGTCTGACCTCCTGTGTCTGAAAAGGGAGCAAGCAGCAATGCTGCACTACAGTCAATAGTGCCCCTTTTAAAAGAAGCCATGCTGGAAGGAGTATTACCTTGTCACAAGCACAGCAGAGTAGCTGCTTTCCTATCCCACAACCTAGTAAGTTGCATTTTATATTAAAAGAAACTAAAGAGACCTGCAAAATGACCTGCTTCAGCCTGTGAAAACAAGTAAATGCAAATAAATTATCAAGTCTTGGTTCCCTTAAAGAGTTCAGTCATTAACTTGAGCAAATCAGGATTTCACCATCACCGTTTGCTCAGGCTTTCTTTCCTTGTACCTCAGCCCAACTGTACAGGCTTGAGCAGGGTGGAACAGCAACTTCATTTATAAATAAGATATGCACTGTCAACAACGAGGTATTAAGTTGTATGAGGTATGACATCATCAATCTTCCTGCCTGCTAAATTCGCAACAGACTACCACGTTAAACCTTTCATATTCTGGAACTGTTTTTCCTCGCTCTGCCTTGGGGAACTAGACAGGCACATCTGGATGTCTGAGATAAAAGTGTTGGTCTTGGGATTTATGGTATATTATATAAGCTACATAAATACTGCTTCCTCATCCTTATTTTGTGCATATTCCGCTACCTTTTGATGGGTAGATAGCATTAAACTCCTGATGTCATTCTCTTACCTCTATTTTTGCCATGATTTATCAGAATTCCTCTAAAGGGTAACAAAACTTTTTTTTTTTTAATGAGTACTTATCATCTGGAAGTATCTAAAATGCTTCACGCATTGAAAAACCAGCTATAAACGCTGGTTCCAGCAGGGTTTACTTTCAAATATTTCAGAAATTATCATGCTACGTAAGTAAGGTGATAAAGAAATTATCCTTTAATATAAATACAAAAAAGGGCTTCACTCCCCTGTAACGCTGAAGAAGGCAGCCTCTGGCAGGGTAAGCGCTAACAGCAGCGGAAGGAGCCAAAATACATGGGGGATTTTAGGCTGTCTCACCATGGCTGAGGTGTAAAGGATCGGGAGCAAGGAACAGGAGCAGAGCAGTCTTGGGACACACTCCCCACCACCGCCTCTGCCCAGCACGGAGTTAGCAGGCACAGCAGCACGCAGCTGCCTACAGCAGCCCAGCACGCTGCCTTCAGCAAGAAGGAACTTGCCGCGTCCTTGGGGCATGTGGCTGTGGCAACCCTGCTTTGCTTGTGGCCAGAAACAACGGGTGTGTTCTGCCTCCCAGCCGCTGACTGCAACGAGCTTGCCATTCAATAGCTGTCCCAAACGAACTGGGTTTCCTCAGAAACCACATTCCAAATACCAGCTGGCATTTCTACACAGGCCTGGTGCATTCCCACATCAATTTCAGCTGTGATTTACCTAACCACCTCCAAGGTGACCCAAAAATGGGAGCGGGGAAAAGGGTTCTTCCAGTCCCAGGGCACTTCAGGAGATGGCCCAGCCTTAGTTCGTCTCAGTCCTGGTTAAAAAACCACTGCCACGTGATGCAAGTTACTGAGCCTCCACAAAGAACAACGTACAAGCTGAGATGCTGTAAGTTTTATTTGGGAAAGCTATTTCGCTCTGACATGTCCTATGCCAGATCAGGTTTTGAAGATGTTGCCATCCCCCGAGTGCTTCCTTCCCCACCAGGTGCCCCTCCAGTTTGGCTGCCCACCTGCCAGCACGGCTGCTCCGTGAACCAGACCAAAGAACTGACTCCAATTTCAACTGCAACCCAGTGGAAATTTCCCCAGGCCCCAGCTTTTGTCACTCTGTCCTTCCTCTGCACTCACCATGAAGCTGGACTAAAAGGGTAAGGGCCGTATAACACAGCGTCATGGTAACTCTGTCTCTGTGCCAGACTTTGTTTTGCCAGGTGATCCAGTATTACGCAGTCAGCAGCAATGACCATAAAATAATGGGTTACTTGTGTAAGAGATAAGATGCAAATTTGTTCAGCTATTCAGTAACTAAAGCTGCAACACTCTTGCATTCCGGCCCTTCTTTTACATGGTCATATTTCTGGAGTTAAGGGTTGGATTCACAAATCGTTTTAAAACTTTTTTATAATCTTTTAAAGTTGGAAGGTGTTACATGCAGTTACTTGACCAAGCAGAGCATAAAATCTCTACATGCAACATGGTAGGCTACTTGACACTGAAACATTTAAGAAGTGTCCAAATTCTGAATCTCATCAGTCATTTAATCTTCAGGAGGTAAAGAATGTAACCTAAAACAAAAGTACCACAAGAACTGCAACACACTGAAATGGGAGTATTATTACTACTCTCCTGAAGTTGTACACGTGCATGTCAAAGTTCTTGCCCAGTGTTTAAAAAAAACAATGTTCTGAAGTGCTTAAAAGCAACCCCAAGCAATTCCGTATTTCAAAATGCATACAACATATACAGAAGCATTCCTTCCAAATGCAAAGCAGATTCCTGACACTAAAACATTATTTGTTTGGTATTTAATGGATGTGGTTACAATTCTGTTTCAGTCAAGAGTCTGTACAGATCTACAGTATTATCAAACACACAAAAAAAATCCTCTTTGTGTGCATGTGAAAGTGCTATGTGAAATGTGTGAGTCTTCAGACCCCCACATTTTAGAAGGCTCACCTGTTTCTTCTCTCATTCCAGGGGCTACGTATTACAGTTTCCACCACCTACGCTGAAATTCATCAGTGGAAAGCAGTTTTTAAGAATAAATCCAGTGCACTGCCTTAGTAAAGCATTCTGATTAAATCCTGTAAGCACTTGTGTATTTTTTCATCTTCAGTCATGTGAGTGCTCTCACTAAATTGGATGAGACTACCACGCTCAAAATTAACCATTTCAACAAGTACTTGCAGGACTGAAGAAAAAAAAAACAAAACCTAAAAACCAGTCACGACTCACAGGTTGCTACCATCTGATGCATGTTTCATTCCACAAAAAAGCAACATTGCCCAATTTTGGTAATTACTTCACAAAACTGAGTATCATTGCCACGAGTAACCTTTTGAATAAGCATATTCAAATTACAGAGGATTCCTTTTACCCACAAAGAAATGTCTACGCCCTTCCTAGCACTCCAAACATCGCTCTAACAGAGTTGACTTGGTAAAACACAGTGACATCTGTTGTGTTTTTGGCTTTCTGATATTCATGCTTTACAGGCTGGGTTTTTCAGATTTGTAAAGAAATGAATTATGAAAGTCGCCACAACACAAAAACATGTCAGTCACAACATTCCCACGGAGAGAGTCCTGACAGTTGCACAAGATAAACATCCAAAAGCATGAGACAACAATTTGCTCTTTGAAACCAGGGACAATACACTGCCAGTTGGAGAAACTGAAGCTTATGTTCACCTCAAGTGTCCATTCCTGTGTCACTGACAGCGTGAATCAAATCATGTTAATGCAACTAAGAAACAGGTGAGGTGGGCAGAAAATTAAGAAATAAATGTGCTTTTTAGATGTACACCCCACTAAAAAGACAGCTGGCACAAGAATCACCAAAACGCCTGGGTGGTATTGCTAGGGTCATGGTGAAGGGAACACAGATTCACACCGTTTCCATGTCAGCTAAGTGACCGTGCTGACAGTTTGGCAACCAAGGGAAATGGTCCTTGTCAGGGCTCCTTCAAGGTGCAATTCATGCGCACTGCTCCTTTTGCCGTGTCCATTCCTTCCACCAGCAGCGCAGGATCTGGCAGCTGGCGGAGGAGGAGCACAGGGCAGGCCCGTCCAGCCCCCGGGTTTGCCCGTGGAGGAGGCGGGGGGCATGCCTGAGCCGGAGGGCAGATCCAGGCCAGCCGGCCTCCTCCATGGCGCCTCGCCGAGCAGGCACACACCAAGTGCCTTGCTTGGCAGTCACTGCATCAAGCACCCCTTCACGAAGAGATCCCTCTGCGGTTGCTTGGTGCTCCTTAGGCCATAGGACATCCATCCCAAGGGCTCCCAAAGAAGGCCTGTGGGTGCTGCGCAATCCGTACCGCACGTTACCCTTGTGCCAGGGTCTGGTTCCTGCCACCCTCCGTGAGCCATGGCAGCTCACCGGCAGCTCCAACGGAGAGGAACAGCGGCCCTGCCCCAGGGCTGCCCTGCCACACATCCCGACACAGGGGGCTTGATCCTCCCTTCACCGCAAGCCCCGGCTGGAGCAGGGGCTGGTCAACACCTTACCTGGCACACATTTAAAACCGGCCATCCCGCTCTGTGCAGAGGAGTGGGCCTACAGCAATGCGCTGACCCGCTCCTCAGCGAATCTGAGAAACAAGAATTTAACAGCCCAGCCCTTCCACCAACTGCAGCCGCGCAGCAGCGTTCAAGCCTTGAACCCGAAAGCTGTGTGCATCTGTTACAAACACCCACTCGCAAAGTGCGTATACAGCAGATCTGCGCAGGCATGTGCTGTGCCGTGCCCAGGTCAATTCCAGGAAACACGGGTAGCGAGGGGCTGTCACACCTGCCTACTTCTGACGGCAGTGGTACATGCATGCAGATACAGCCCTGGAAAGCCCTACTGCAGTTTCCTACCTATTTCCAAACTCTGGCTGGAAATACAGTAATTAAAAAAAAATAAAGTCTGTTCTTGGTCAGTCAAGTCCAAGATCAGTCTTAAAGAGGAATAATTATAGCTACTAGGCAACTACAGGAAAATCACTGCTATTTGTTCTGCTGTAACAAACCCTAGTTCAAGAAGCAATGAAATAAAATTTAACAGCAAAATAGATTTCACTTCTACTCAGCAGTGGTTCTCCACAAATGTATTTGGCTTATTCATCAATACTTGACCAAGCAACACTTAACCATAACCATTAACCAAGTAGCTATAATACTTGCTTACAATCTGCAAAACTACATCTATTTTTCTACTCGTTTCCTATACTAACTATTTTGGTATCTATAAAACCAGAACTATCAAGCAGCCGACACAGGTAAGAGGCAGAATTCACAGTCCTCGACTCGTATTTTGCAATTGTACAGAAAACACAAATCCCTCATCTTCCCAAGTCATCTCACAAATTGACATTGCCAAGTTTCACAGAGTACTCCTACGGCCAAAAGGAGCTACAAAGTGCACAGCTAGCTGCTCCACACATCATACATGAGTAAGACTAGATCCCCTTGGTAAGGTGCACAAAAGCCACTATGGAAAGGTCACTGGTGGTGTTGAGCACGTTTCTGTTCAGAACATGACAAAATTTCAGTGATCTCTCATCTGAACACTGTAAATAACTGCCAGGTTTTTATCCTCAGACTTCTGCCCAGGTCTCAGGTTCTGAAAACCTCAGAGGCCTCAGGACATTCATCAAAACCTCTCCTTCTGCTCTGCTTCAATTAAATGGCTGTCTCTCTTCATGAAGTATCATGCAACTAACTTTCCACATCTAGGTGTTTATAGTTCATGTATCGTGACACTCACTTCCCTTACTAGGATTTTGCACAGCAAATTTCAGCATTCAGACTATGCTTCCGATGGCAATATGTTTGTTTTCACTCTCTCTCCCTCTCCAGGGGACTCTTCAGCATTGCAAACACAGATTGCACTTTCATCATATAAAGCCATCCAAAGGCAATACTACACAGAAGAAAAGAAAATATGCCCACTCATGTGTGTGCACAATACGACCAGAACTACTCCAGAACTTTAAAGCTGGTACTCAGGCCTTGGCAGTACCTGCAGACCTGGTCAAACTAAACTGAAAGGCCAGCATCCCGTCACCAGCAGACCCTGATGAAAAGAAATCCATGGCTACTCCCTCCCTAGCCCACCTGCTTCCACTGTCATGAGCAGAAGATTCAAGCAGCCAAAGGACAACCCTACACAACTTCTTAGGGTGGCTCCCAAAGGCTATATAATCCCACCCTCCCGTTATAATAAATAAACCACAAATAGAAGAATCACCTGTGTGTCAATTTTTAACACTTTAATGTGTCTCATGAATTCATAGTGAAAAATCATTCCAAATGTTCACGGATCGGTGGTGTACGCTTATGTCTAGCACATGCAAATGAACCAAGATTGCATTTAATAACTAGAAGGGAATTTAAGTTAGAAGTGTACACAGAAAAGTTAAATTACACAGAATATAGTAACCACCTCAGTATCAACACTCAGAACAATTTCACATGCATATGTATACATGCACACATCTTTTCCAAAAGAAGAGAAATTCACATACAATTCCTGTAAGAAATGTGCTATGTTCCTTTCCATTTTCCTAAGAAAGGAATCTACTCAAGAAACAGCTCAGTACTATGCTGAAGAACTAGCACGTAATTAAGATGCATTGTTTTGACAAATCCACTTGAGAAAACAACATGAAGCCTCCCGAGTCTTCTTTTAATCCAAGACCAAAAGCACACCGCACTTGTTCAATCATCAATGTACATAAGCTACCTCAACATCATGTTTGTTGCTGAGCCAGTTGCACAGTCCTAATTTAGTTTAGACCACCACTATGCAGTGTTTCCAAAAAAGTACAGCAAATCACGTATGCTGATAGCCAGCACATTTATGCTATTTGGTGCTGCAGGCACTTTCAGAGACCTATCTTCTTTTCCCTATGCAAGTCAAGCATCAGACTCTTTAAAAACAGTGGGTAAAAACAGTTTTGTGGAAGCCAGCTACCACTGGTGAACAACACCAGTCCCTTGAAAAACTTTTGCCACAGTGACAATTATTGTGAATGAAACATGTTACTCACTATGGCTAAACTTTTTCACTTGGTCTTGGCTGTAGGTACATTAGACTTCTAAACTGAAAATAGCATGCCCTATTGCTTCCCAGGTACAGAAATAGTTAGATCAATATATGATCAGGATGTGGCATTACTGCATGAAGGAGTGACCTGTATGTAGGAATTTCACATGGACACGCTTCTCAGCAGTGACAAATAAAACCTGATTTTTCTGGATTAATTCTACTGACATTAATAGGAAGGAAGCTCTCTACTTTCCAGAAGAATTTTGTTAAATAGTAATTTTTCCACATCATGATAGTTTTATAAAAGTTTGCTTTTCACTTCTGGATCAGTCTAGAAATAGATACCACAAACAACCCTGGGGGGGGGGGAAGTTTTCTATACAAAATCTAGATCTTGGCTTCCCAAGCCAAATCTCACAGATAGCAAGGACAAACATGATTAAAACAAAGATTCTTCTAACCTTCAGGACTGGGTTGTTGAACTGCAAATGCATTTGTCTATTTTGTGCTTCAGGTTATCACACTGACACCCACAAGGAGTAAAATGTTAACACTATAGAGAAGCATCACAGCACTAGACAGAAGTCACAGGGCAAGCAGACAAAAAGGTGCTAAGACAACTTGCGGATCAATACTTCATCTTAGATGTAACTCAGTGAGAGGGAATTATGGGATTATCCCCAGTCTCCCCAGAGAACAGTAAGGGTGGATCTAAAGAAGACTAAAACAGTCCAAAAATGTTAGGGCAGCCATTTCAAGATTGCTGTAATTAATTAAACTGCAGACTGCCTCTGAAAGCAGTGGTCCTATCCAGCTGAAAACCTACTTTCCCCAAGTGATTTTGCAGTCAGATCAGTTCCCTGATCCAATTCAATCCAGACCTGCAGGAGTGCTCGCACAAAGACTAAACAACTGGTTTGCTTAAAGACAGGGCTGTTTAAAGCACTCGTAAAAATTCAGCCTAAAGATTTAGGACAAACAGAACAAAACAATACTGTTGTTCAAACCTTAAATTCTGGAAGAAAGCACGCAACAAGGCTTTCATAAAAACCTGCATCATTTGAACTTCCAACAGGAAAAGAAAAGCTATTTCAGCACACAGACAGCAGTGCATGAGAACAAGTTGGCCAAGAATAAAATGAGACTGGGTGTTAAAAGGTTTCTGACCGTCAAAGGACTGATGTCCTAAGGCAACCTTCCAAGAGAAAGAGCAAAGCTGAAAAAACATAGACAAAAGCCCTAGCTAATTTCATTCAGTAAGTTTTATGAAATTTTATCTAATGTTATGCAAGCTTGTCAATGACCCAAAAGGGTCTTGCCTCTTTCGGGAGCTATGGAAATCTTCATGAATTTAAGACAAAATTGTTTTCCCTAACAACAGCCACTATTTCAGCCTCTTGGCTAGAATAGCGAGGTTGCTTTTGCCCATTGCACGTGCGCTAGGGATGAGAAAGAACTGATGAAAATCCATCAGCTTTGCACCAAACTGCACGCAGGCACGCATAGCAATGGGGCTCTGCTGCCTGCAGAGAATGGCCACAAATCCCCCGCAGCAAACCAGTGCTTCATTAGCTGTATCAAAGTTCTCCAAAATCACATGCATGGAGTGAAGTACTTGCGAATGACAAGAATGGCATAGCTGTGTTTCTTGTGAGGGTATTTCAGTATCAAGATTTCTGCCATTTCCAAAGATAGAGCAGAAATCACAGATTCTACCGTCACAAAATTGAAAAGCACCAAGAAAAAGGGAATCTTTCCACTTGGTCTGAAGCTTTTCATAGTAATTAAGACTTGCTGTCTTGGCACATTCTTCAATGTCTATAAAACTCCTCAACCCTGAAGTTCTCCCTTTCTGAGACAGAAAGAGCTGATGTAACCTCTGCTAACAAACGTACTTTTACTGGAACAGCCAGTGCAAGTTGAAACTGCTGAACATCAACATGATTTATAATATTTGTGAATGCATTTCATTTTTCATTTATTACTTTTAGTGTTACAACAATTTTGGGAGGGCTTATGGAAGTAGCTATCAGTGACAATATAAACTATCACCTGTGAAAGAGATTCAGGATCCCATAATTCCTTCTGTCGAAACACCTTCTTAAACAAAAAGTGAAAAGCATGCTTTTGTACCTCTGCTACTTATCAGCGTTATTTCACAAAAGATATTCCGCAGTTAAGACAGCCTCAAGCACTGGTTATATGTACAGATTGGATCAACATATGTGTCAAACCCCAATTTCCCAGCATTTTTAGTGTTGCGACAAAATCCTTTTTTGATTCTCACAAAGACATCCAAAATTTTCTCACGAAGGACTGGTTGGTATAATTTGATAAAATTAATTAATTTTAAATTAAAGTTCTGATTCATCAGAGTAGGAAATTAATGAGAAAGATTTTGTTGTTCAAATTTCCTGGTTTCAATTTTTTTCAGAGATTACAAGATTTAACCTACTTTAACATCTGTTCACTTCTGTCAAAATTACTTTATGAAGCTTAGTTTTAATTCAACTTAGTAAAAAAAGAGTGAACTTAAAAGTCATAAGTCAAAATGACAAAACAAAGTTCCCATATCAAAAATGTGTACTGTTTCAGTTTTTCCCTCCACTAATAACTAACTGAAAGTACTCCTTACCCAAACCACTTAAGAAATGCTTGAGACCTCAAATATTCTCATAAAGCAGGAAAGCACTTTTCCAAAAGCTTCCCATGTAACCTGCTCTTCATAGCCCAATTGGCCTGCATAGCAAACGTGCTAAAAAGTGTTCCCCGCATCTGCACACCAAAGGCAGGGAAGCAGGGCAGGCTGGACAGCCTGCTTCAGGTCCTGCACTTCAAGAGGACAGAAAGGAACAGAATCTCGACTCATCACACCACAACAGTATCAAATCTATTGCCTCAGTTTTTGCTCTGATCAACAGGCTGCCTCTCCCCATGTCTTCATCCACAACGAGTCTGTGTTCAAGAAGACGGTAACACCGCACAATATGCACAATAATAACACTGAATGAACATCATCATCTTGCCAAGTCTTGGCAAATTTACTTGTCTGGCAGCTTATAGCCTGGAACACATTTGGTTCTCCAGCTGAATGACACAAGCTTACCTTTTCACTACAAGCTTCAGCGTCTTGTGTGAACCTTTCACCAGGCAGATTGCTTCTTGCCGGAAACCAGAGAGGCCCACATCATTGATGCCAACAATTTCATCCCCAGCCAGTAACTTGTCCACAGCTGCAGCTTTGCTCCCATCTTCAATCTGAAGAAAAAACATATTAAATGGTAGAATTATTCAGGCTGCATAGCGGCACCTTTAAAATAAGTTAAGAAGCTTTCAGTATCGGTCTCATACAATAATTACCACAGTAATTAAGTGGTTAAAATGATTTTTAAAAATACATTTAAACATGTTATAAAGAGATTGATGATATGGAGACAAACAGAATATGAAAGAAATGGAAGGGGGGAAACCTGAGAAAACCAGAAAGCTCAATGGAAATGTGGGAGTCAGAAACATCTGATCTTGAGCTCCATTCAGTACAGAACACATAATCATACTTGCAAACAGAGCTTTGGGCAGGGATCTTAAAATCTGGTTCTCTAGAGAAGGTAACCAATAATATTAACCATACAGTCAATAATGTTAACCACAGAGTCAACTCCAAAAATCTGGTGTGCTATGAAACCCCAAAATTTTGCACAACAAGCTGGTCTGGAACAGGCACATAACATTTAGGAAAATATCTGAGAATTTACAATCCATACAGCTAACAGCTCTGGCGAGAAGAAGAGATGATGGTCTGAGATCCAAGGAAGAAAACCAGCATGTCACACTGCCAAAGAACACAGCAATACTAAGGGAAATAAAATCATGTGAAGCTCATTTTGCTGCCACAGGCATGTCTTGTACGCACTGAATTTTTAAACAGCTATTTGCAACATGTGGCAAAACACGCACAAGAGAAATTAGAGAGTCAGGATTTGGCAATTCCCACTCCATTGAAGGAAACAAACCCATTAGGAGCTACCCATTTTTACAATTTAAAACAAATCCCAAAAGCTCGATCAGCCAGACTAGCAAGTACCAACAGATTGAACTGACTTCAAGCATAGCTGTAGGTGTTGAACACTCTGCAATTCAGGCCCTCAGCTTTCTCTGTTTCTTCCCATCTCCTTTACTGTCGACG
>Ga0181612_132500_pt1 | contig 11156 bp, 10 predicted proteins | sample HoacroProtozoa21_FD_119630 | JGI IMG/M metagenome (GOLD analysis project Ga0181612, IMG submission 119630) | Hoatzin crop microbial communities from Cojedes, Venezuel. Combined Assembly of Gp0051906, Gp0051904, Gp0051908 | reverse complement strand
CTTGGGCCCAGAGGAGAAAAAAAAGGATATATGTTTTTTTTTTCCTTTTTTTTTTTTTGTGATTTTCCCCCCCCCCCCCCGACTTCTACTCTATCTATTTCTTATCCATCTGACATTGTTGACTTCATATTTGTAAGGAATAGACACAAAAGTATGTGAAAATGGTCCAGGACAGACTTATCGTTGTCCAAGCAAAACAGACCAACCGTTCTAATGAAATCAGAATAATTGCGTTTTCTGTACTTGTCTGCCCTTATCACTTTATTGCTTGTAATATGATGCTTCACCATCTGCCTGAGGGGTGAGCAGTCTATTTTAACAACTACTACAAATATGCCCAAGTCATCGGTCTCTCTGTAATAACCCGGGCACTCCCTGAAGATCAAAAAGGCCAGAGGAGACCAAACTTAACTCCCTTTCTTTATTTTCAGCCCCAAAACATAGGTATTAAATCAGTATAGAATGGAGGCTATGGGCCTAGGTAACCAAAAGTTACTGACAATCCAAGAGAAGGTATGAATTACTTCATCAAAATTTCTAGATGCAGGCCGGGAAAACACTGAAAGAAGTCAAATGGACAAATTATGATTAAGCCAAAAACATAAATACTTGTTTCTAGTTTCTTTAGCCCAGCTAGATACCGCTAGCAAACCAAGAACACTGGAAAACTCCAAATAGGGCACAGAAGGATTCATTCAGTAAAAAATAATGTTTACCTACATGAATAAGCCTGTGGCTTGGGAACTATGGCATGTCTAGGAGGTCATTTAGTATAATTTCCAGCTACTATTCTCTTTTCACTGTGGAAATAAAATATGAGTCATCATCATTCGCTCTTTTTGGTCAAAAGCATATGAAGATGAGGGAGTAATAAACTATATCCACCAAGATTAGCCAAAACCAACTATCAAAAATCTAATGGTATTGTAGGAACACAGAAATTAGTACTCCAAGTAGATGTAATGTAGTTTTAATTTCCTTTAAGCAGTGATCATTTTACTCTAGAATGAATTGTGATATGTTTATGTTAATATTTATATGACTTATCACTATATCACCTGTCTTATTTCATATCGTAATATCTTCTGTCGTATCCCTAAATTCATACACATCTGTGTTTCTTTCTCTATGCATATGTATGTCCCTTTCCCTGGCAGGCAGGTTGGACTATATGATCTTTGAATGTCGCTTTCAACCCAAACATTCTGTGATTCTATGATTCTATGATTCTATGATTCTATGATCATAATAATATAATATTAGGAAAGCATTCACAAGAAAGTAAGAGGAAAATAACATTTAAAGAATAAATGAAAATTGGGCAAAATGTTCCTAATACAATACTAACGTTGCAAGTTCTAAAGAAAGATGGATGTCACTGGGTGAGGACATAGCATGAGCTATGGAAACCACAATGTACGCGTCATACACACATACACAAGCACAACGCATGAAACCAGCTGTGTCGTAACTCTCACATTGACTTTTGTTGCCTCTCTGAAGACCTAAAATAATCATGTTCCTCCCTTGAAGCTTCATAATCACTGAAGCCAGATTTCATGGTTTTGCAATACAGATGCAATTTGATGTGATCCTAAGTGCAGATGCAGCATGTGCTCTTCCTACCACTGAGCCTGTCTCTCTGCCTTCCCCACATGGCACATTGTGTGGATTCTCTGCAGAGACCAAAAGAAGGTGCAGCACCCTGATGACTCATGTCAGAACCACAGGTGGGAGCAAGAAACAGTGATTAATTTAAGTATTTCCTCCCGGTTGCAGTAGTTTAGGACAGTCCATGCATAAATAAGAGACTAAAACTGCTCTAACCAGGCTCAGGTGCTCAAGAGCATATCCCACTCCTTTTATACACTCTCTATAGGGGAAATGGAAGATGACCTACCCTACTCATTATAGGGCCATACCAGCTTTGTCCACACATGCATACCTACGACCTGTACATGTGAAAAGATGTATATCAGCCTTTAAAACTGCATAGGTTGATATACCTAAATAAGATTTCTGAAATCACGAAGTAGAAAACATGTAGTTATTCAGGTCAGATTTGTGATTTCTTTGCAAAAGGAACCAGTCACTTGTAAACAATGTAAGAATGCATTTAATTTTACACATGCCAAGCTTTCTAAATGCAAATAAGTATGTATTTCTGTTACGCTTCCTTTTTTTGTTCCAGTATTATCCTCAGTGGCCATGGAAGTCAACTAATGTGATACTCCAAAGGCCAAAATGTCCCAGTCTTTTGCCCCCAAATCTAGCTATTGTGATCATGCAGTTGAGGAGACAAGCATTCTGAGATAATTGAAACTAACGAACTAGCTAACTAAATGCTTAGGTAATGGACTAACAAGAGGCTATTTGTAAATAATCAAATAGCTTACTGAAGTCCACACAAGTCACTTGTAAAGAGCAAGATGTGCAGGCCAGAGCATAACCAAATTCAGATTCTAAAAATATACAACATGAATTGAATATATGTTGCTGATAACTCAGTCTTTCCTGTTGTTTAGGGTATGAATTAAGCAATATGCTCTGATAACTGATAACAAGCGAAAATAGGAAAAGACATGACATAAGAAACTCTCTAAGTGAGTGTATGGGGGTTATTTTGGATTCAAGCCACTGAAAGCTAAGATGCTAATACATGATGTTTGGTCTCGGTTTAATGACAACAAAAATAAAAATAAAAAAAATCTGCATACCAAATCTAGTTCTGAGTAGCATGGAGCAAGGCTAAGTAAATCTTCTTCCATTTGGAAGTGCCAGAATTAGAAAAGGACTATAGAAGTTCTCACGGTAATCAGTGGGTGAACAGCAATGTTCTGGGAGTGACTCAGCTTTGGGGTTAACAGCAATGGCCAAAGAGAAAAACAGGCTATTAAGTGTGGCATATTCACCAAAGAACAGTCAACAGTGACATCTGTCATGACAATGTAAATATGAAAAGAGCAGATATTCAACTGTCTTTGCTCACAATCTCTGTCACTCAGATACAGAGAGATCAGATCATGAAGACAGTGAAGGAATTTCTAACAGTGAATTAGCAATACTGTAAATTACATCTGATTACAGATAAACTGGGAATGTACAATTTGAAGCAGTAAATGACTACGCGTATTATAAAAGGCTGGCCAGACATAACTCAAAAACATCAGTAAAAGGCTCCATCGTGATAAGATTGAGGAGAAACACCGGTGAACTTCTAGGTAGAGTGGGTTGAACTCTGTCATTATCAAGTACGACCTTTGACCTTATACAGTCTATTCTTCTCAGTGAAGATATTCTCTCCAGACAGATACATCAAATAATTAATTAAAATGGTCCCTGTCTCATTTTGATTTATAGACTGGACAAGTAATATAATCAAAATTGATTTGGTATAGGAAAACAGTTTTTGATTTCATATGCTTGGTAGTACAAGCTAATCTGCTGTTTCTTGTGTTATTTTACATAACACGTATTACTCAAACCAGATAGTCTCCTGTCATGTCAAAGGTACTTAATTCTGAGTGAAATCTTGAAATGCTACAGTCCATGGAATTCTTTCCCATTACTTCCAACTGGGCCAAGTTTTCACTCAGTAGGCAAAGAAGGCAACACTTCAAAATATTAAAGCTATAGATTATAAAAAAGAAGAAAATATAGGATTTAAATAAATGTCTATAATAACTATTTTACATTTTTCAATAGATTTTCAATGGCGTGAATAGTGTTTCACTGATTTGTTTAAAAAATAAACATGGATGTTCTTCTAAGTTATTTAAGACTTCAACTGTTTAGTAGTGCAGTGTTTTGCATGGGAAACAACTAATTCAGAGGAACAAATGAGATTAGTTTCTTTTCCTTTAAATGCCTACTAAACTTCTGCATTGTGGACTCTCAACCCCTTGAAAGGGACAAAAAAAAGAAACAAAGAGATTAAAAATACACAAATACTTGTGGAATATAAATCTTTAGCTGTAAATCAAGGTTAAGCAAATAATTCCAGGAACTGATCAATGCCACTGCTTGAAAAAGCTTACATTACAAGCCATTCCAATTGTTTCCCAAAATGTTTACCTAAATTAGTTGAAAGGCCACAATTTTGTACAACAAGAAATTTAATTAAGCCTTGTGCTTGAAGTGTTTCTGCAATTACTCCCTTTGGTTCCATTAGGATGTAGCCCCAATTAAAACATATTGTTAATATTACAAGATAACACTTGCTGGTGGTACAAAATTGAAGATATGCCTCCATGTAATTTTAGATTACTCCTCGCTGTGAGTTCTTGCAATTATTTTTTGTCAGTAATGCTTTTTTCTATTCTCTTGCCAATGAACTGTTTTTAATCAGTTCACTGAAACACTGACTCTCTGAAACAGGCAAGTTCTACAAAATTAAATACCTTTTGTACCCTAGTATTCAGTTAAAGCTTTTTATTAGTCATTTTTGTTGTAGTAAAATAACAAGTAAAAAATTAATAGGGTCACAAGATTCTCTGAGTGTAGCAAGCAAACATTGTAACTGTAAGGAAAAAACATCAGGATTTGATCTTTCAGCTTTAATTCACATCATTATTCCTTACTCAAGTGATTATGCCCACTGAGGGCTTATGTGCATATATTTTCCCCATTGAGATTCTCTGTGTAGGATTGAGTTATTCATAAGAAGTAAATCCGCCAGATCAACAACTTTCACGTGCACTTGTTTATCTGTATTTTTAATGTATTTCACTTCTTTAACAGTGCTATGCAGAACTACAATTGTTCTGCATTTCTTGCATTTGATAGTATGTAAAACTTGTTCGGATGGAAAGCACAATTAAGTTAACAGTCAAGTAGATTCCAGACCAACCTTTTGACATCTGGGGAGAAAAAAAGAACAGTTATATTCAATGACTAAGAAAAATAGTAATTCTAAATACTCTAGTAACACCATATAAGCATGCTGTCATTGTTTTATATCATATTTTGGGGGGATCAAGAAAAAGTCATAATTCTATTTTTTGTTCAGTATTGTTACAAATACTTTTCTAAGAATATATAAAAATTTGACGCACTCCATGTTTTTGCATAGAAAGTAATAGAGGTCTTCAGATTCCAAAGGAAAAAAAACACTTGTAAAAAATGACTAATTGTTGGAATTTTTGCCTATCATTTGCAAATACTTAAGTCTTACATTTTTCAGTATTTATTAGATTAAAATGAAATAAAAAAAAAAATAAAAATTTGTTAAGATTCACATTTAACTGTCCAAACCTTTACGAACATTGTCCCAAATTCTATCATCACATTTGTACATGGGTTCACACAAGTACTTGAGTACTTCTGTTACACTCAATCTGCCCACCCCATTGTGAAAATTCTTGAAGTTTGAGTCTGAAGTACCTCTTTTTAATCTCTGAGGACTCTCTGGGGGAGGGAGTGCACCTTGTGGGTATTAAAGGCTCATCATGAGACGGTGAGAGTCTCACAGGGACTTTCAAAGTGTTGTTGCCTAGAGCCTGACCCTAGAAAGGAAAGTGATGTCCCCTAAAAGCTAAGAATGGGGAAGGAGACTGTGGAGGATCTGTCTCGCACAATGGGAAGGGGTGGACATTCCCTTCCCTCAGGTCCCCTGGTTAGTGCTTTGTGAGTAGCAGCCACCCCCAATCTCCTCTGCCTGGTCTCTTCTGAGATGAATACAGAAGTCACAACAAAGTCTTCCAACCAAATCTCACCAGCTACTGTGTGTGAGGGCCATATCCCAGAAGAGATGATGGATCAAATGCTACTGGGAAATGAGTGGGTGAAACAGTCGAATTTCAGTGGATTCCCAGAATCACAAAATGGCCAAGGTTGGAAGCAACGTCTGAAGGTTTCGGGAGAGTATGAAGAAATACTTGATCCCTCCTTTGGAGGAAAGTGGGGAAAACAGGTAACACAGAAACATTTTGGGAGGCTATGCCTTTTTAGTGCTCACATTTCTATTGCTACACAAAATCACAGAAGGGTCGAGGTTGGAAGGCATCTCTGGAGAACCAACTCCCTCCTTTGCTCAAAGCAGAGTCAGCTACAGTCAGTTTACCAGGTCTATGTCCAGTCATAACAGGTCATAACAACTGTTAAATCCATCTCTTCTCCCTGGACTGTATTGCTATGCACATCATCCAAACTAGCAGTACGGAGGTAGTCAAGCAACAGGTACCATCGTGACATGCAAACAATGATATGAGGAGAAATAATATGTGTTTTGCATGTGAGGGTTTATTTGGGTCAAGATGGCATGAGCAATTACACGTTAACAAGATGGTACCACCGCTTGCATTAGATGGAACACTTGTGTGGTACACTCTCGAGGGGTCCAAAGTCAAAGACGCCAGTGCCTAAGGGATAGCTGTCCTTCAGAAAAATCTGAACCGCATGTATAGTGGAACTGTTTGCCCTTAGAGGACAGACTGTATCTAATTAAAAGCAAAGCACATATGATGGACATGAGAGGAGCTTAGTACCATCTGCTCTGCTACTGATCAAATCCTTCTACACCCCATTTTTTGCCAATGAAAACATGGCCTTTCGGAAAAATACAGTACTCATTCTTCTGACAAATCTAAAGCCCTGCTGAAGATACTGAGTCACACATCCTGCTAAGGTTATACTTTTTAATGGGCTAGTACATGAATAGGTATTCTATTAGCCAGACAGTACAGATTGTTTATCAGTTCAAGTTGCTTACACGTTTCAATAGCATAAATATCCATTACACTGGTGCTCTTGTAAATAAAGTCCTAATAATACAGTTATGATTTTTTAGAACTTTCTGTACATAATATTTATATGTGTACAAACATACCTGTAGGTTAGTAGGTGCTAGATAATACGTATAGCTCTGACTGTGTTGCCGTCTTTCAAATGGACACGAAACTATGCAAAAAAGTCCATGACAAATTTCTAAAAGGTGAGAGGCTAGAAGGATTTCTAATTGAACTACCCAGGTGATTACATTCTTGTCTGAATTCCTCTGTAGCTGGATGCAGTATACTACCTACTTTCCATACATTGATGAACAGACCGCGCTTTCCATTTTAAACCTGTGAAATGTGTTAGCTAAAACCCTTCCCTAGCTTAGAAGCACAATGAAAAGTTTAGGTAACATCTGGAAAGTATTTTTACATCTGTCAGTGAAAGTATCCATTTATCAAAAATATACAAGCTGTAACTTTTTAGCGTTCCAGCATATCCCTGCTTTTTTCTTTCTTGACATCCTACAATTTGTTTTTGTGCCACAAAACATCCATCCTGTACATGTCCAATGGGCTTGGTCTACTGCAACACACTGAAGTCCCCACTGAGTTATTGCTGCTTTTTTCCTTCCTTTTCAATGCATAACATGAATTACCTGAATTAAAGCAGCCCTCCTTCCTGATGAGTTAAAAAATCGCAAATTCCACCAGATTGTTCCTTCCTAACATAATGATATAAAACGTAAGGGAAAGGAGTCCGCTTTCTGAAGACTTACCTACTTCTGACCTCCTGTTCCCACGTTCAGTGGTTTTCCCTCTCAGATCCCAACATGCCTACTTGCACAGCATCGTCTGCTGAACTTTCCCAGGCTGCAACTGACAACCCAGACACCCACAGCATCACGTGACAAAAACCAGCTACACAAACAGACCAGGAGAGCTTTGAAAAACCGTCTGCTTTCAAACACAGTGGAGTCAAGTCTCATACTGTAGCTGTTTCTTTGTCTCTGCTTTTTATTATTAGTATTTTTCCTCTGTCTCACAGATTTTTTATTAGACGTACCAGTTATGAATAAATAGCCAATGCTAAAATGCTTTAAAAATTCCTCATGTGTTTACCACATATCAAGAAACATGGTTTTCTTTTTTTCTTATGTGTTTAACAGCATACTCTATATAAATACACAGTTCTGAAAGGGATATTAAATGGCATCTATACAGTTACGTATGAAAGGAACTGCAGTCTAAACTAATGCCAAGAGGTAATGACAGCCTAATTGACTTGGCTTTTTGGCACGTCATAAATGTTTTTACAATAGTTCTTAGCAGATGAAGAGTCAGAAAATAAATTTATGCAAGTTGTGGAGAAATTACTATGAAACAGTAAAACACAGCCTTCCTAAAATTGGTTCCATATTCTACCATCTGTAATGTTAACATTCCAGAAGACATTTCTCTGAGCTGTAAATGCTATTCATCTGATGGACAAGCTTCTTTCTGTTACACTTACATTACATTTCAACAAACACCCTGATATACAACAGTGGATAAAAATGCTGTTCTGATTCAAGGAGTGAGTTAACTTTTCAAACATGAATACTAAAACCATTACAGATTATATAGGATCCATTAATTTGTTTCTTAAGGATTTATCGTTAAACAAAGAAAGGCCCAGTGCAACCTTTATGAGATGTTCTTCTGTGAAGCAAAAACCTGTGTCACATAAACAAAGAGCAGTGACCTGTCTCTCTAACTTGCTGATTAAGCAGTACAAGTTCCACACATTTAGTGCTTACTTTACTAGATGTAACCTGTTCAGAAAAACTAAGGATTTTGTTAAAATCTGTGAAACTGAAAGGGACATAAAGAAAAAGGATATTAACAGCAGTAACATAGATTGTTGAAGCAGAGCTAGAGGTAATTTTGTTGCTAAGGAACAATCAGCATATATAGTCAAACACAAGCTATACACACTTCAAAAATAACAGAATAAGAAAACAATTTTGCTTCATCTGCTTCCTTTTAGAGATAATACATTCTGTGCAACCATTGGCTCCCTTGCATGTTTTTTTTTTAACTGTGTAAAACATTCAGAAGATGTTAACATAAGTACTTTACTGATAGCACATCCTAGACTATATTCAAAACTGTTTTGCTACAGAAGACTGGAAAAGCAGTGTGAATTGCACAGAACACCGGAAGAAAGTGGAAATATATGCTGTAAATTTCTTCACTGATGCATCATTTCTGGTGACCTTAGACAGTGGGGTTCCTTTTCATGATGCAGTAGCCCTGGAAGTAGTATCAGGAGACTTTAAGGAGAAGATAGTACTGTTGGATCTCACATATCGCTATATACAATGGCCGAGAGGTTTTTCCATTAAAGGCAGACAGTGTCATACCACTCTGCACAACTTTCCCAGAAAAGGAAGGCAAATTTGTTTTTCTCCATTTTCAGCCATTTTCTGTATCCCAGGGGAGTTCTAACTAAACAGAGAGAGAAAATAGCTGGAGAAAAGATTGGAAATAAGAGTGACAGCTAAATACTAATTGCATTCAGCTAATTCAGAAGCTAACTGGAATCTCAAGATAAAAACTTTATACTCATGAATTTTGGCACAGAAATTCTTCTGTCGTGAGGGTTGCTTATACCAGTTCAAGCAGGTATTAATAATAGCAGTATACTAAAAAACATTCAATTAAGACAAACTTCATACGCTGTAAAATACCTATTGATGACAATTAAACCAATAGCTACAATACACTGATTTTAACTAATATCTTTCTTCTATAGCATCTAATTTAAAGAATTCAAGAAAAAGTCCTTTTAGGACAATGCATTTATATTTCAGTAATCCATGTATATTTGATGAAAAATTAATTTTGTTTTCCTTAAAATCCAATCATTTCTACCAAAACAACTGATCCAAAAAGCTCTAATTTTATCTGGTGATCTTTGAGGAACCTTTAACAAGTTGATTGCTTTACTTTTGTGTTTACTGTTCATGTTAGATCAAGAACAGTTCCTCTTTATTTCATTTCTATAATGTACAATTTTTATCGTGTTATTAGGATTGTTACTTTGTCAAAGCGATGGCAAAACAATAAAAAAGGATGGATAAGTGTAAATTCTATTTTTCATTAAAGTTTATTGTTATTCTGTTTTACTCTGATATATCCATTTGAGAATGCCAGGCAGTCCTAGAACTGCAGACAAAGCTCACCAATTTGACTGAACATAGAAATTGTTTCTAATATTTTGATACTACTAAGTATACCTAATAGCTCAACAGCCAAAAGAAAACAATTTTCTTGAAATTCATGTTGTTTGTCCTCTACTGTGAAAATCCACAGTGTATCTCACACTGTTATCTTTCATGCTTCAGTTTTACATTTAAATTAGAATTTAGTTATTCAAAATGGCTAGCATTCTTCAACTCTGTGGCTAAGTTCCCAAACAATTTCAAGTATTATTTAAACTAATTGAGCTCCTGGGCTTGAGACTTGCCCATGAGATAAAAAAGCGACTATTTTCAATTTGAAATTGGTACATGGCATACATGTCATTCAGAAGGCAGTAAAATCTGCCACTACACAAGCATTACAGACCTGTGGGTAAAGACAAAGAAAGAAAAGGATATAATTTGATTAGCCTCCAACTTTATTAATTTAACTCATCTGGGAACTATCCAGCAATAATTCTTCCAATGAAGGTCATAATTCTTCTTTAATTGTTTCCACCTGGTACAGTACTGCCATCAATCCCCTCTTCTTCTCCACCTCTCTGTACTTGGCTCTCAGCCCATCCTAGTCCATCCTTGTGCTACATTAAGGGGCAAGGGCAAAGAGGCGTGTTCTTTTTTGTTGTGTCAGAGCACAGAATCTCCAGCTTTGCTTCCTTCGTTGCTGGATGTTTTCCATGTATTCGGTCCCTGTACCCGTTTATACCTTCTGAGAATTAATTCCTGCCCTGCTCCTGCTACAGTCTGACATGCCAAGCTTTTTCTTATAACCTGCCTCCCTGAGATTCTGCAAAGCAAGCTGAAAATTACTAACACCTGACTTTTCTGATTCCTTCTCCCCTTTCCTGCTCCTTTCATACTCCTCCCCATACATCAAGAAACACCACCTCATGAAAAAAAAATCTCAAATAGGTAATGAAACTCCTTTAGCAGACAAAAATCTTCATTTGCATATTAATGTACAAACCAGAAAGTTAAGGCCTATTAACTCAAGCCTTCAAAGACATGTAGACTTCAAAATTAAGATTTGTATACTTTAGTAAACTCCATTGCTTAGCATGCTAACACAAGACGTCAGCCTCACCTCCATCCCGGGAAAGGTGATGGAGCAGCTTATCCTGGAGGCCATCATGAAGCAAGTGGAAGAAAAGAAGGTTATCAGGAGTAGTCAGCATGGATTCACCAAGGGGAAATCATG
>Ga0181612_115086_pt1 | contig 11156 bp, 6 predicted proteins | sample HoacroProtozoa21_FD_119630 | JGI IMG/M metagenome (GOLD analysis project Ga0181612, IMG submission 119630) | Hoatzin crop microbial communities from Cojedes, Venezuel. Combined Assembly of Gp0051906, Gp0051904, Gp0051908 | reverse complement strand
GAAACACTGAAATGATCTGCAGATCTTCCTTTGCAAGTATACCTCTTTGGTGAAATGTGTTTGTACGTGTCAGGAGCCTGGTGCCATCTTCAATGTATTGTTAATATTCTGGTTATCATGCGAGAAGTCATTGATGAACAAGTTTAAGCAGTGTGCAAACAACGTTACCTGCTGAGAAGTGTTAAGGTACCTATCATACCATGTCAACTTGACAGGCCTCATGTTGTGTTTCTGATTATATTTAGTCATATAAAATTAACTTTTCCTAATGTAACATGTTGGGTATGCAATGTGGACAAAACAATATTTATTTAGGCTAAAACCTATTTGTATTCAGATTTACTAATGAGAATCACAATATGATCAAAATCCCCGACTCATTTAACGCGTTTATGGAATGACAGGACCGGAGTGCCTCAAGCCTTAATCCATGTAATAGGTGATAAAGCAGGAGGGTTTTGCTGATATTTGTGTTGTCCAGCAGTGCCAGCTCTGGGCTCTGCACAGCTCCTGCCTGTCAGCGGCAAAACTGGAGCTGTCTCTGACTTGCTTGGTGCTGTGCTCACTTCCATGTGGGTTTTTTAGAGCTATTTAGAGCATTTTTTTAGGAAATGACAAAAGCTGTTGTCTCCCTGTACTTTCCTTTTTTTCCTTTTCTTTTTTTTTTATCTTTTATTCTCCTTTTTTTTTTCTTTTTCCTTTTTCTTTTTTTTTTTATATTTTGATTTTTTTTTCAGAACAGCAATAACATTCATGTGCTCCTTGGGGTGTGTTTCTGTGAGAGATAACATCCCAGCGACACAGGCCAAAGCAAAAACCATAGCAGTGGAGTTGATAATACATTTCCTTTGCCTGAATGTAGTAGCTAAAACAGTTTGATAGCCATCATAACAGCTTTGATTAAGTTAAAAGAAGAGAAATGTAAAGTGCTTAAACCAACCAGCAAAAGATATCAGCAGTCACAGGCAGAAGCTTTGTTTTCCTTTGGTTCTTTGCCATTGCAAATTTAAGGTTCTGTGACCCATTCCTGCCCCACTGGCTGTTAGGCAAAGGATCAGAATTTATTAATTATTATTAAAGCCGGGGAGGGTGCCTTTGTAATTAAAATCTCAGAATGTAGCTCCTCATTTTCAACTGTTTTCAAGCTTGCTTTACCTATCTCTGCTCAGACGAAGTTCAACCTTTAGCTTGAAACTGAATTCTTAGATGAATTTTTTGGGGAAAAAAATGCAAAAAAAAAAAACTTCAGCTGTTTGACTGTGCAGAAAATGGGAAGGTAAAAAGGAGTTTAATTATCCAAGGCAATAAAAGGGGGTGGGAGACATGAAAATGCCTTTTTCTGTTCATGCTCCTACCAGCTTAAGTGTAGAGGCTTAAAAGCTGAAATTTGGCATGGAACAACTCTTAAGCCTTATATTAGAGGAAATAAAATGACTGATTTACAGGCACCTGAAAATTGCTTCCCATACTAGCTCATTAATGGCTAAATTGTGCGTAGTCCTTCTGCAGCAACACTCCTTTGGCACGGAATGCTCTGGCCGTCCTGCCACGTGACCCCTTCGAATCTCCGGCACTGCCCAAGACTGTGATCAAACTGGTAATTATTATGACAAAAAAAATATTTAAACACATTGCAAGAATATTATTAATGCGAGCTGTAGGCAGCCTAACTGAGCCTGGTAGCTGATGAGGGGCTATGGCAGATAACATTTTTCTTTATGGCCAAGACCTTCAGCACCTGTTTTCTAAGAAAAAGTTCTATTTCTTCTTATCATTGGATTGCAGCGACAGCAAAATGACAGGTTTTTGTCACTTGAAATGATTCTGAAATTAAATAATCCCCAATTTACAAAAGTTTAAAACATTACTGGGAATAAAAGATTCTGCTGTTAAATTAAAATGTACTTCATGGACTGAAATCGGCATTCAAAGAGCCAAGCACTCACAACAGCAGTGACACACAAGTTTGTTTTGTGTTGCGATTACTGCGTACAACTCTGCTTTCAGCGTGGCTTGTGATGTTGCAGGGAGCAGGCTGGAAATTAAATCCATGCCTAATATGCTTAACTTCTGAAGTCAAATGAAAAAGCACACGCTGTATTCTCCAGTCACTGCTACGCGGCGTTAGCTGTGTGCTGCCAAGGAGCGCACACGTGCACAACACGCCATATTGCTCAGGGCAGACAAAATTGCTTATTTTAATGTATAATGGCTCGAATTTGCCCTGAATGGAAGAATATCTGAACAGGTCAGAATCAAGGCAAGGCAAGGCAAAGCGAGGTGAGGCGAGGCAAGGCAAGGCAAGGTGGAAAGGCAAGGCAATGAAAAGCAAGGCAAAGGAAGGCAAGGCAAGGAAAGGCAAGGAAAGCAGAGGGGAAGAGGAAAGGAGAAGGGAAAAAGGAAAAGGCAAAAGGGAAAAGAGAGGGGAAAAGGAGAGCAAACTGTCTCTTAAAAAAAATCAAGCAGAGAAACCAATAACAGCATTGCGAGCAGTCAGTCTCCAGCCTTGCCATAACGGGTGCTCTGAGCTTGGACCTCCGCAGATCACAGTACCGATCAGTTTGGTTTAGTTTTGCAATGTCACATGTTATATTTAAAAGAAAAAGCATTAAATATTAAAAACTTTGCAAAACAGAGTTTAGAAGTCTATAATCAGTGAAACGGATGCTCTCTGCAAAGTTACCTATTTCTTGACTTGAAAATGGAACTACGCAGATTAGAGTGTTTTGAGCAATATTGGGACAAGTGCATGGTAAGAGCAGAGATCTTTATTATCTATCCTATTGGCTCATCAGGAGAGATACTATGCTTACGTTGTCATCCTGATTCCAGTCATGAGGAAAAAGATGCAGATGTAACTGAGATTCACAAGTGAGTAGAGAATCCACACCCTGTGTTACCATTTTTAAGGAAGTGACCAACTAGTGGGAGTGAGGGCAATATCAATGGGTAAGGAAAGGAATCCAGGGCTGTAAGATAAGAACAAGCAAATGCCAGAAGAGTATTGGCTTCTCCAGTCTCATGCCAGAGAGGGGATGCTGCTAGAGCACTACTCCAAAGGACCTGGCAATTTAGCAAGTCTAATAAATAATTTTTTGAAACTTTCATGTAGGGAGGTAGTGACTAGGAACACATCTGCGTTCAGCATACCTTCACCTTTGTTTGGTGTTTGGTGGAAGCATGCAAAACCACGCGGCAATATTACCTGTACTAATGTGAACAGAGCTCAATTCGCAAGAGAATAGGTGCACAAATGTGGGTGCACACAAGTGTAAGCCCCAATTCGAGAATGTGTCCCTGGTTGCCTGAAGGGAAAAAAAACCACTCCTGGCAAGTTGAGAATGCATTATCTCAGTATTATAGCTGGGAGATGCCGGAGGAATTTTCAGTATCAAATATTTGTACACGGGTCCAATTTATTAACAGCAAATATTGACCATTCAGCTCTTAAATATTTTAGGTAATTTATTCTAAATATTTTGATACTGAAGTAAATTAATGCTAAAGCATTTCTTTGTTTGTGCCAAATCAGTGCTTCCCAGTAGGAAGTTAGTCCATCTTTGCAAGCAAGCTTTCATTCTCAGTAGGCAGTCCATTTCTGTAGAGTGCCATTAAGTTAATTTCAAAAAGAACCAGTAAAGGTATATGGAGCAGTCAGTAATAGCATGGAAAATATCCAAAATTACTAGACCCCAGCAACAGAACTTAGATGCCATTTTCATGCACTAATAATTTGTAGTTTACATATTGAAGGTAACTATAAACTGACTACTTCCTTGGTTAAGTCTTGCAGGTAATTGCAAATATGTTGTTAGTGCTGTACCTTTCCCCATCTGAGAACAGCATCACTAGGAGTAAGAACAGAAAGCACAATTTTCATGTTATTATCAAGAAGTGATAAGGCATTTCTGTGTCACGAAGAACATTAAATTTACTTTCGATCAAACTATAAAAGTATGGCAGTTTTTAACATAAATTTCATAAGTAGAAATTGTAACATTCTGCATAATATCATCTTTGATTTAAGTCAAATCTTGTCTTAAAAATGCATATTTGATGAATATACTTCAGTACACACATGGAAAACTATGTGTTTCAAATCAGAAAAATTTTTCAGAACCACCCTTTAATTTGGCTGAGAAATTTAGTGCATGGAAAGAACAGCATACACACGACAACATTATTTGCGCTTGGGTGTAATCCAGAGTAATTTGTACTAGAAGTGGGACACAATTTCCTGTTGTTTCAAAGGTTTTCATGAAGAACTCTGTATTTGCAAGAGCTGCTGGTTGGATTGCTGTCATCTGAAAACCAGTTGCAGCAAGCAGGCTGGATTTAAACAGAAGATTAAACAAGGTGGTCTTTCATTACCCCCGGGGCTACTGATAGCCTAGTGCTCAAACCACTGGTACTGTTCAATCTGGGGTGGTCGACCCTCAGACCATGTACCCAGCAGTTTTGCTCCAAAAAAAGCCAGAGAAGAACCAGCTACCATGGAAGGTGAAGGGAGGATCTGGTCCCTTCTGGTTAAAGCCGAAGGACAAACTTCTGCTGGTTTCACTGCTTTTTGCATCAGGATCTACATTTGGGACGGGAGTTTTCTAAGTGGGGCTAGTGACAGAAAACCCTAGTGAAGGCTTCCAACCACTAAAGGTCATATACTTCATTTACACCAATTAGCTGGTTCTTTCTTTGCTCACAGAATCTACATTACACTGTTCTACTCATAACTTCAGACTTTTCATGATTTGAGTCTGTGATGCTCTTTAATCTTATCCATCTGTGTCCTGGTGGACGTTTAGGGGCCCTGGAATCACTTTTATTGCAAATCACTTACCACATTTGTTGCAAAAAATCACCATGCCTCTTCTAAGAGACCACAGTAATTTTTTCTGATAGACACAATCATGGACCAAGATCAACAATGAAATGTGTTAATTCTTCATCTTTTGTGGGATCTGTTGGGATCTGGTAAACCAAAAAGCTGCCTCAGGACCACTGAAGTGGCATTGCTGGGAATACTTGGAAAGAAAAGTTAGAAAGTGTGTGAGAGACTGAGATCACCACTTGCAAATTGAGCAGTTTCCACTCATTTAACTGTAGCCCAGGTTTCACCAGCCTTGCCAAGTGGAGATCTTACAGTTGGCGTAACAGGCAGGTGGTGGTAATTGCAATGTCAGGCCAGCTCGCCTGCTAGGAATACCACAAACTCAATCCCTGTCACGAGAGCAGAAGCCAGCACAACAAATTAGGAAATGTGGTCTGTAAGCCACAGGACAGCATTGCTGCCCTCAAAAAAAGACATTCAGTGAGAAGATGATTCAGTGAGAAGAGAGTATATTAATAAACCAATGCATTTGTCCATTGACCATCTAAGGAGAGTTCACAACAAAAGGCACTTTTTGGCCAATATTCGAATAAGTCAGATACATTGACTTGCAGTGGGCAAAAGGTTTATATCAAGGAACTCACACTGAAGTAACTCCCTTTGTTCATGTGCCCACAAGGCAGCCTTGATGACCTCAAGAAGTCTGGACATCACAAAGAAGTTAAGGGCTTAAGGCTTTTGGAGATATTTAATACCCCTGTATCTAATGTCCAGTTAAAGAAAAGCTTGCTCCTTTCCAAACCTAGGGAAAGGGCTTTTTGCAGCAGGATACCGGACACGGACTCGTTCCCTCTTCCATGAAGGCAAGGAAGGGTGTCCCCATGCCTTCCTGTGGGTGCGCTGACCCACCATGACCCTGCTCCTCCCCAGCTCCGGCTGCCTCTCCCCAGGGCACCGCGAGGGTAAAAGGATGAAAAGACTGAGAACAGAAGCACTAAGACATAACCCTCCCGTAGGGATGCCCTGTAGGCAGTGGAGGAAATATAGTAAGTACAACTAAAATTGGATTTAATAATTGCCACTAATAAAGGGGCAAGCGCATACAGCCAGTTACTATGCTGTAGGCAAAATGAATAGCTCAAGGCATGTTAACAGTATATTAGTTAACACATACACAGTGAGTAAATTGTAATTAAACTAACTAACTAAATAGTAAATATGTAGACTATGTATGACAATTGGTCCTTTTAAAAATCCTTTACATACCGGTGATAATTATTGACCTACACCATCTAAACAAAAAAATCAAAACTGGTGGATATATCTTTTGGTCTTTAAAATGTTTTTGGTGGGTCTTTTTATTTTTTCTATTGGTAAATGAAAGAATGATGTCATACAGCAGCATTAAGTTCTATTAAACAGACCATAACTAACATTAGCTGCATAAATTATACATGAGCAGACACTTTTATGCACTTCGTGAAGAATTGCTTCATGGGTTATGTAATCTTTTCCAAAACAAGTTCCAAAGGATAACATCACTAGTTATGTTTCATAGCTACAAATTGGTAACTGCATTAACATTCATTTATTAAGTTTACATGGAGAACTCCTCTAATTCACATGCTTGCAGATTATAATTTATTTTTATCTGAGGTATAATTTCTCATATCTTGTTTTTGCCAAAGTCAATATAACCTGAGCCAAACTCTGTTTCCAGTTCTCCATTTGTACCCTCCTGTTCTTGGCTACTCACCTAGGTAAGTGTTTTCTAGCTGGGAAGGTAAATAAATGAGCTTGGTTCACCAAACAAGTCTTTTGCAAAATTCTGATTTTCAGACAATCATTCCTGAGTTAACATTGACAGCTTTAGGATCCTACTCATGCAATATCAAAAAAAAAAAGAAGAAATTTGCACATATGGAATTTGAGCAACCTATCTGTCAGGAGGCAGAGGTTGAACGGAGTGTTTTTTAATAATCTGCTTTATTTCTCCTATCCCCATAGACTCTGCAAGTCAAATACAGGTGCAGGTGTTGAGTGGGACAATACGGAAAGACTCTTTTCCATGAATAGGCCCCACAAACGTACCAAAAAGTACTCGCCTTCTGGGACACAGGCTGCCGTAGCTCTGAAGAGGTTTACACCAGCATAGAGGAGATTAGAAGACACCAGCATAATAAACACGTGTAATGTTAATAAACAGGAAAAAGAATGTGAGGAAGGAGAATATAGATAAAGAGATAAAAGAGCAGGAGACAGGATAACAAATGTTATGATGGACTTTGTACAAACCAGAAGACAGTTAAGGAAGAAGGAACAACTTGGGTAACCGAGGGACTTGCTGCAGACACAACAGTAAGATTTAGTAAGGATTCAACAGTTTAGTGGTGATAGAGAAGTATGACTGTGAGCAATTTTTGTAGGAACCTTTACATTCCTGGCTCAAAAGGAAATTCTGCTACTAGCAGATGATGTAAGTGAAGGAGGTCCTCACTAAATAAAGGGTGAAACAATAGGAGGTGACACGAATATAAATTTGTCCTTGATAGATTTTTTAAAACTTTATAGAACTAGTCAGAGAAAATAACCTCAGATTGAGTTGATTCATTTCAAATTAAATGAAAAGACAAATATATTCACGTAAGTTTAGAATTCCTATTGCAAAAGGAGAAACTTCATCAAATGCCAAGGCACGAGGTCAGCTGGACCACAAACGTCAGAGACCAGGAGGTTCCGCCACCTACACAACTGGCAAGGTGGACAAGTTCGGTGGAACGGCTTAGGGACAGGGACCCCCCTGAGGCAGTGGTCCCCATGGATCCTGCTGTCCCAGGGTCCTACAGGGTACAGACGCAGATAGTTCTGATGCAAACTTCTTCAATCAGTCAGGGCTGTACAGCCCATTTTCTACTTGTTCCAGATTCTTCCAGGTGCTTTATCTTGCCAAGCCCTGAAAATTAGTTATTTCTTAAAATTGAAGGAAAAGAAGTATTATAAAATAAATCCATCCTATCTCATTGCAAAAGCATTTAACCAATCCTTTTTCTTTGACCATGAGTCTATCTAGCTATATTTCAGGTGTCTACGTGCTGATTCATGGACGCCTTGAACAAGGGTAGAGCGAGTGAGACCGAGGTGCAGAAATAACCAGGTGAGGTTCTTTGACCTGTGGCATACAGGAAGCCAGGCTGCGTAACCAGGAATGACTGAACACTTTGGAGCTATCAAATCTGTTAAACGTGGCCGAAATTTGAACTTCACTGATAAAATCGTTACAGAGTATGTCTTGCATGGATTGAAGGGAGAAGGAAATGAATTACATAAAAAAGCCATCATGACTGAAATGATTCTTTAGCCTTTAAAGTTTCTCACGAAGTCTAATGATACCTCGCCATTTTTCTGGTTTAATGGACATTCGTTCAGACTGGCCTGAGCCAGGGAGGTTCTGCTTCTTCCCAGACAGTTTCCATAAATGGGACAAGGACATGTCACTCAAATCCAAGCAGCCTTCTCCTAAGCAATGTACTTACTATTAGAAAAAGAAGAAATTTGCAAGTTTAGAAGACTTAATTTTTAAAAATACCTAGCTTAGCTTAAAAACGCTGGAGTTTTTATATAAAAAGTTAATTTTTTGCCTTGTTTCTGTTGATTTTTACCTTCTTTGCATTGCAAAATCAGAGCTGTCACAGTAAAGATGTGTTGATGCCTTTTAGGCTGTTGCTGGAAAAAATAATTATAAATCTGCCAAATACCACAAAAAGTTGGATTTAACTATTCTGCTTCTCTATTTCACTAATTCAGGGTTCAGCTTCAAAACCTTGTGGGACTATTTATAGAAGGCAGTAGGAATTTTTTTCCTTCAATAAGAAAACCAAGGACCAAGGGCATAAAATATAACAAAGTTATGTTGAGAGGACTTCAAGATATGAAAAATGGAAAAAGCTATATAATACTGTTCCAGAAATGAGTACTTATAAAAAGGGGGTTGGGCTTTTTCGTTGGCGGTTTGGGATTTTTTTTGCATTGTCTCTTGTAGCTGCTGTCTAATCCAATGGATTAGATCATTCAGGGCTCTAAATGAAACACAGAAATTCCTCTCTTTGTCAGTGCTGGAGAACATACCATGCAGGGTCCCAGCTGGGTCTGTCCTGGATCCGATGCAATTCAATATTTCATTAACAACTTGGATGACAGAACAGAGAATATACTTTGGATGACACCAAACTGGGAATGATCGCAAGTATTAAAATTCCAAATTATTTTGGAGCAAGCATCCTAATGATGACATTTAATAAAGATGAGTGTGAGGCACTATGTATAGGAATAAAAATCAAATCCACAGACATACAATGGTAGAAGTGTGCAGAAAGTGACCTGGAGGCTACAGGAGACCTGAAAGTGTTTATGAGTCAACAAACACAGTGCTGTTACAAATAAGCAAAGAACTTTCTGGGATCTCTGCAGCGCACCATTAAAGCCTTAACAAAAGTAAAATGTCTGTTTCTTGGCTTTAGTCTTTAAAAAAGAGATGAAGAAAAAGTGGAAAAAAGTGCAGAGGAAAGTAATAGAAAATTAGAAACATTTTAGATAAGTTGTGATGAGTTTACTTAGTCTAGTAAGAGGAAAGGGACACTCCATGCTATTTTTATTTTAAATATATTTACTTACCTATGTATGAAAGCATATATATGTAAATGATTACTTTAAATAGGTGATAAGCACTTTTTTTCCATGTCCAAACAGGGCTGGACAAGAAGTAACAGGTTTTAACTTGCAGGAAGGGAGGTTTTCTGTCTGAAAGGATAATTAGGCACTGGAGCAAATTACCAAGGGAGGTTGTGAAACTCACTGGCAATTTTTAAGAACAGATTAGACATACATCTGCCAACACTCATGTAATTTTAGTTGGTCCAGGTCCAGGGCACAGAAGGAAAAGGGCCCAGATCCATCTTGCCTGATGGATGAGACACCTAACTCTGGGAACTGGCTGTCCTGGGAACCTCCGAAGTGCCATTTTAAGGGCAGAGGGGACAACTTCTATATACTGCAGAGCCAGAGGTGACTGCATTCCTAATCTACCTGCTGGAATTGGCTGGAATCAGTCTGGAAATGGGTATCTTCCAGCATGGAATCCAGCTTAACATCCCCTCCACCCTACCAGCTTCTCAGGGCGTCTCTATATGTTAAACCCTATAACCTGAACGGGTATCCACTCCTAATTCAGAGCATAAGACAGACATCTAGGATATACAGGTCTTATTTTTGCATATGTCCTTTTGTCTGAACACACCACTTCTGCACCCACAGTCAAATAGGCCATGGTTTAAAAATCAAGGCTTTCAGGTTCAGACTCAACCATCTGCACAATATTAAGCAATTGACTAAAAAGAAGCGTATAAAAAAGAAAAGTGGTTATACACCTGAAAATAATATGGGTTTTCTCATAGCAGCTGTATCTAGGTACCTACACAATCTATAGTCACCCAGCAACACCACCGCTAAGCAATTCCCGTAGGATTCCTTGGCAGGATGCCATCAAGAAATAGAAATTTTCAAATCTTTCCTCCTTCTTTTATAATTTTGTGTCTACTGCACTGCAACCCAAAATAATGTGCTTCAGGGACATGTCCCCTAAACAACAACCTGGGCTTAAAGCTTCTGTCCAGGAATTCTGCCCCTTGCTAACAGACTAAATGCTCCTACACGGCCTCCTCTCTGGCCACGCTCGCGCCCATCTGCTCAGATGGCTTGGTGCCTGTGGTAGGTCGGCGTGCCAGCTTCGCTAGGTCAGGGATGCCAAGGTACGACAGCAGTAGATGGACAACCTGCCTCTCGCTGCCATGCTCTCCTTTCCAAAATCAGCCTCTTCAGACTGCTTTTGTGCGTCAAGTATCAGGTAGCAAGCTAAAAGCACCTGAAGGATGGAGAACGGGAAACTTAAAAAGTTTGGGGGTATTTGCTCTTTCCAAAAAATAAGGCTTCTAGGAAACACATAAAGCCCATTTGGGATATAAGATATTATAAAAATATTGCCCAGAGGAACTCTCTGACAGCAAACCTTTGGCAGTCTTTCAGTAGCTGCATTAGGCAACTCTTAGGCAAAGGTATTTCTCCCAGCTCTTCCGGGCAAGGACTCTCACTTGCTCGTGAAGTGCCTCTCCTACTTTAGGCTAATTAATAAACAAACAGTATTGACAAACAGACCATATCACCCAGAATGGGGTCAATGCGTGGGAGTCCACAACACGCAAAGTACCCGCTTGTGATTAAGGATGCAGAGCTCCGTCTGGCTCCACGCGCAGCTCCTGGTACTCCCGGTGCGTGG
>Ga0181612_106882_pt1 | contig 11156 bp, 11 predicted proteins | sample HoacroProtozoa21_FD_119630 | JGI IMG/M metagenome (GOLD analysis project Ga0181612, IMG submission 119630) | Hoatzin crop microbial communities from Cojedes, Venezuel. Combined Assembly of Gp0051906, Gp0051904, Gp0051908 | reverse complement strand
GCGCAGGGCTGTGCTTTGCAGACTGATGAGCTCAGGAGCCCAGCACCTCCTCGGGGACCTCGGTCCAGGCTGTGTGTGGTGTAGACAGATTGGAAGGTCTGTAGGAAGTCTGCAGCTGGGTGGAGCTGCTGAGTATCCTTTTGCTTCAGATAATACAGCACGTACTCAAGTGGGAACCTGTTGCTCACTGTGTTCACCCATTCTCTGTTCCTCATTCCTAATGTGCCATTTATCCTCCGCCTTTCCTGATTCCCCAAAGTCTCTGGTCCAGGGCACCATTCCTACCAACCTGCCAACGGAGATGCCTCAGCTGATCCCGGTGTTTCCGGGGGGAACTCCGCTGCTGCCCCCAGTCGTGACAGCCAGCATCCCTGTCTCCACCCCGCTGCCGCCTGCCTCGTTTGGCCTGGTGATGGATCCCACCAAGCAACTCTCCTCCTCCTCTGTCCTGGATGCCTTCGAGGCCCCGCCGGGAGGAAGTGGCGGCTCCACCTTAGATTCACTGGATTCCCTGGATCTGCTCCCCTACACAGACTCAAGGCTCGATGCCCTGGACTCCTTTGGGACAAGCAGAGGGTCGCTGGATGCCTTGGATTCCTTTACCATTGGTAGGTGTGGGGCTGATGGGGTTTTGTGCTGCTTTGTCTGTGAATGCATGCCAAAATTATTTCCTTCAGTGCTGAGGACATCTGTCATATAGCTCTGTCTGCTGGTGCTGCAGAACAGGAGGATACATGTAGAATAAGGCAGGGAGTTCTCTTGGAGAGAACAGCTGAATATGTCTAGCTAAGGAGTAATGAGAAAGGCTATAGGTCTGTAATCCCAAAAAAAACAGTATGTGCATGGTGTGAAATCTCAAGAGAAAGGAACACAAAGATGTATAATGATGAGCAATGAGATTTAAACCTGGCTTGGTTTCCAGGGCACCTCCCTTGGCACAATTTGCTAGACTATAACATGATTGCTCCACCCTCCACAATGACTCTTTGACATTTTGGACCAAATGAGCAAAATCCTGGTGACTATTTTAGATGATACGGGACCTTGTTGCACTGGACAGAAATGTAGAAGCCGAGGTGGGTCTCTCCCATCTCTGGACTCAGGGCGGTGAGTGTCCTGTTGCATGGGGCACTGCACTCTCATACTACAAGGTGCAAAGCTGTGGAGGATGGTCAGCAAGGAGTAAGTCCTGTTCTGTCCCAGGAGGAAAGGCAGGCTGCTTCCTGTCCCCACTATTGCAGTATGTTGGCAGCAAAAGTATTTTGAGAAGAGCAGACTGGCCAGTGTCTACAGCTCCCGGACCTTCAACACTCAGATTCATCTCAGCATCAGGCTCCCTTGGAGTTGCCACCTTGGGAATGCCAGTGCTGAGCAGAATAGAGTTGGGTTCAGTAGGGTTGAGGAGACAAGAAGGCCTTTCCTGGAATTTTTCCAAGATTTAGGTGGTCTGGGGAGAAGGTACTAAAATGTTATGAAATAAATAAAGCAAATGGATTTAATAAGCAGCTGTTTGTCTTTTTGCGAGCAGAACTGCCTCTGAAAGTGAAATGATGGTTTTTGTTTTGTGGGGCTCTTTTCTCCTTCTTTTGTCCAGAAGAAACTAGCCCTCAGGAACTGCGACACCCACCTGGCAGCCAAAAACCGTCCCCTGTGGTGAGTGAGCCGCTCCCCTGTGCTGATGTCCCAAGGTGCTCTGGAGCTGAGGTAGTAGTGACCTGGGTGATGTAGGTGATTTGGGCCCCTCTTCTTAACCTGCCCCAGTGAGCGTTGCCCTCCCCTGTTGCGGCAAGGCAGGTAAAGATTTCCCCAGAGTCAGTAGGAAGACGTTTGTTCCATCTTCATTTCTATCTGCAACTCTGCATATTGCCAAGGTAAACAGGATGTGACCTAGATTGTAGGGTCAACAGGGTATCATGGAGGCCAGTGTCCCACTATATCTGGTAGCCACATAATACTGAAGGATGGGGCAGAGTAAGCCAACTTTGTCTTCAGACTACTGAGGTTCTTTGCTCCTCTCTGCCCCTGTCACCATACACTGTTCTGCCCCGTCCCATGTCTCCAGTCTTGGAGAAAAGGGGGAGGGTTATCTGTGGTCAGCAAGCTTGGAACAAGAATTATTCTTAAGTTCCTGTCATCTGCTAGCCCTGTTAACTTCAGTGTGAAGCAAGGTCTCTGTCCTCAGATTAATCTGCTCCCTGAAGACTCCCTGATAGGTGGTTTGGTTTTTTTCCCAGGTTGGGATAGGGTTGATTTGAGAGACTTCAAATGCAGAGTTGGTTGTGATGGAAGGAATGGGAAGGAGCTTGGGGGGCATTTTGTTCTGTGGCTTATGATAGAAAACGGAGGTCCCTTACCAAGAGAGAAGGAGGCCTGTCTTTGAAGTGAACATACCATGCTGTTTGTTATCTTTGAAAAGGTGGAGTGCAGCTCTTTTGGAAATGTCATTTCAGATGTGAACATTTTGATGAGAGAGAAAATGAGAAAGGTTTTTGAGAGGCTGGAATAGGGTGGGAGATTAGAAAGGTTTCCCACCCATGTGGTTGCAGAGCTGAAAAGAGGTTCTGTTTTCGCTCAGGTCAGCCTTGGTGGAGTGAGTCACCCACCTGTGCCCAAGGTTGCCGAGCACCTGCTGTCCCAGCCAGAACCAGCAATGCCCAACACAGCCCTGCTGGTGAAGAACCCCCTGGCATCTACTCACGTCTTCAAACAAGCCTGTCATGTCTGCTACCCCAAAACAGGTGACGTATTTGCTCTGCCACTCAGAGTGCTGGCCTGGGCTAGGGTTTGACTTTGCACGGGCTGATGGGGTTCTTCTTTCCTGCAGGGCCCAAGGCTGGTGATTACACCTATCGGGAAGGCTTGGAGCACAAGTGCAAGCGGGACATCTTGCTGGGCAGGCTGAAGAACTCAGAAGACAAGACCTGGAAGAGGATCCGTCCTCGCCCAACCAAAACCAACTTTGTGGGATCCTATTACCTGTGCAAAGGTGATCTGGTTGGGATAGGGCTGTTTGTGGCTGGGAAGGGGTTGTATGGTGGTGACAGGGGAGGTTGGGAGGGACTCCCAGTTGGTGTTGCCTGCTGTCTTTGGGGTCTTCTTGTTGCATCAGTAGCCCATGGACCAGGAGGCCCAGCAGAATGAGAGGCAGTGAGCTCCCATGCTGTGGAAAGCAGGCAGCTTTTAAAGTGATGGAGCAGAAGAGTTGCAAAGGCCTAGTGAGGTGCTGTGCATAGCCAAGCCCTCAGAGCTGCCCTATTGACGTGGGCTTTGCTGAGAACCTGCCTCCTGTACATGTGCCTGCATTAGTCCTGCTCCACCCAGCAGCCCCATGGCAGGGCTGTGGTTCTACCTAGGGAAAAGCTCTCTCTGCCCGCTTGTTTGCTCCAGTCCATCCCTCTGTATGTGCAGGCGGTGTGGCTGAACAGGTCCCTGAGGCAGTGTCATTACAAAGTACCTAATGAGGTGGGGAGACTGCAAGACCCAAGATAACAGAGCTCCTTAGTGTTGGGTGGCTAGGAGAACTTAATCTGGATTGGCTTTAAAAGGGGCTGGTTAAATTGTGGTCTGTCCCTGGCCAGGCACTCAATGTAAAGCAGGCTTCCATTTTGAGACGGTTTCCACACTAGATGGCATTACTTGAGATTGTCACCATTCAGTGAATTGCATTAACTTTCCTGAATGTCTTGGTATAGACAAACTTGGGGGGAGATGTCTTTTCTTTTTTCTTTAACTCTGTGTTTTCTTGCTTTCAGCTCCTTGTGAGGTGTGGGCAGTGGGAGGAGACGAGAGAGAGTTTAGTTTCTGACTGGGCCGCCCTCCCTGTGTGGTGGTGTGTGCTGTTTGTTGCTTTGTAGATATGCTTAACAAGCAGGACTGTAAGTACGGGGATAACTGCACCTTCGCGTACCACCAGGAAGAGATCGACGTGTGGACGGAGGAGAGGAAGGGGACCCTCAACCGTGACCTCCTCTTTGACCCGCTAGGTGGGATCAAGCAGAGCAGCCTCACCATTGCCAAGCTCCTCAAGGAACATCAGGGCATCTTCACCTTCCTCTGTGAGGTACAGAGCTGGCAGGAGGGAGTAGGTACCCTGCATTTTCTTCTCAGTGTGTGTCTGGACCATTGATATGTCCCAGCCAGTGCTCTGCTCCCAGAAGCAGCTGTGTACGAGCCAGGACAGGTAGTTTTCCTCCTTAGCCCTGCAGCTGAACCATATGCACACAGCCTTATGGGACCACCTGTCTCTCCCTCTGTTTTGAGATGTTGTTTTGAATTGTTATTTAGCCCCAGCTACTTTAGAAATCAGAACCCCGTAATGCAACAAATTCCCACCTGATGTCTGTGGTGAGCCACTGAGTCAGTCAGTTAAGGATTGGCTCGTACCATCTTGATGCTCTGCAGTAGAGGGTTCCCCATGCTGGCAGTGGTACATGTAAAGAGACACGCTCTTTGCTGTGAACTGTCTGTTCTTTTATTTCTCCCCATCGCTTCCCCCTTGTTCTTGCTCTGTTGGCTAACTGAAAAGAATATGTGGCTCTGACCAAAACTTTTCCAACCACAATGGAAAATACTGTTGAGAATAAGCCAAAAAATGTTGTCTGGAAGCTTTTCCAAAAATTCCCTTCCTTTATTTTAAAGCCCTACCACAAAGTTTTCACCAGGCTTCTTCTAACTGAGCATTGGAATAAACTGGCTCTGGTTCTTCCCCTTCCAAGTGAAGTGGCTCTGGTTCACTTCTCTCTAAGATTTTCCCAGCATGCTAATTCTTCTCTTCTCAGATTTGCTTTGACAGCAAACCCCGGATTATCAGCAAAGGGACCAAGGACACACCATCCGTCTGCTCCAACCTTTCTGCCAAACACAGTTTCCATGACAACAAGTGAGTGAATGTTTTTTTGTGCTGATGGGAGCAATCTCTCACAAGTCCAGCCAGTTTAGCTCGAGGGCCCTGGTCTCTTTCTTTCTTTCCTCCCCGTGGGTTCCAATCAGAGGGCAACTCAAAGCACGATAAATAGCACTGTGTGTTTCACCCTTTGTGTTTGCCTCTGGTGCTGAGGGATTTCAGGCATGAGCGAAGTCCTTTGGAGTAAGCCTAAGTTTTCCATTGACTTAATTTACCTTTCAGTTTGGCCTTTACATAAAGGTCAAACCAAAGATCCTCTAGCTCAGGATCCCGCCTCTGACTGGGTGGTAATGAATGTTTAGGAAAACGAGTATAAGCAACATGTCAAGTAACACAGTAATAGAACCCCTTCTGGTTCCTGGCAACCTGAGACTTAGGGACGTGCTGAGCCAGAGGAGCTGGTATCTTTGCTCCATATTTTGAAATGTTTCTGATCTCTGAACTTGAGCAGGGCATCACCCATGGGCTGGGGAGATGGAAAATACTTACCTATGGTTGATACAGAGTGGGAGGGCAGGGGTTTTGTTTTCCCAGTGGGAGTTTGCCTCTCCCGGAGCTGATTTTCTGTGTCCTTTGCCTGCCCAGTCCAATGTGTGAAAGTTGGTCCTCTGGTGCTTCATATTTCTCTGGTCCGGCTGCAGGTGTCTGGTCCACATCGTGCGTTCCACCTCCCTGAAATACTCCAAGATCCGCCAGTTCCAGGAGCACTTCCAGTTCGACGTGTGCCGACATGAGGTGCGTTACGGCTGCCTGCGCGAGGACAGCTGCCACTTCGCTCATAGCTTCATTGAGCTCAAGGTCTGGCTGCTGCAGCAATATTCAGGTGAGTGTGACTTGGTGTAGGGGTGGTGATGTGTACACCCGAGTTGCCTCCTGTGTGTGCCCGGGGCCAGCTGGGCGGGGAAGAGGATGATCTGGGAGTACTGAGAAGTTGTCGCTCACTTGTGCATATACTTACTCTGTCTCCTTGGGATCACAGAAAAGAGGGCCAGCGTGTTCTGTGAGATGATTTGGCCCTTGTCCCTTTACAGGTGCTACTGCAATTTGCAGACCAGGAAGCCTTTCCCTTGGGACCAGCTGCATAAGTTGAAATGGTTATTAGGTAGGGCTGAATCCCCAGAGAGGTTTTGGTGTCTAAATCCTGGGCAAGACCCTAAATAGCAATTGGGCTTCTGAGCGAGTGACTGGTGCAGTGAGAATGGCAGTGTGCACAGGTGACAAAACACTTATATAAAAGGAGGCTGTGCATCTCCAGCTTCTCTAAACAAGTTCACCAACAGTGGGAAATGACATGATACTCTCTTTCTCTCTCTCTCTCTCTCTCTCTCTCTCTCTCTCTCATTCCCTCCCTCCCATTTCCGTCCTCTTCAGCCTCTAGAAGAAAATGTTAAGATACTGATTTTTGCTTCTTGCCTTCTTTACTTGAAGATGTGATTTCCAAAGGGGAAGGTGAGGACTTGAAAGAAGCCAGGAGTTTAGCTGCAGAGGTGGTCAGTAAGCCTTGTGCTTGTTTTCAAATTTTCCAACAATGGGAGAGCCAGCATCTTTTCGTTTTTTTCTGCAGGGCTGTATATATGAGCCTGCTTTCCTTGTGAGTTCTTCCTGGAGTGGTAGTTTATTACCTCTCTGAAGTGTAGCCCTCGTTATGGAAACAGAGATGAAAGGTAGTTGTCGTCATTCTCTGGGAATGGTTTAGCTTTGGAGCAGAGAGTTTGATTTGGCCACCATTTGCTCAGCAGCAATAGGACAGGGGCATCATTCGTAGCAGCTTGCATTTGAAACCAGTGGGCTGTTGCGTTTCACAGCCACTTGAGCTTTTACAGAGCTGGTGGCTTTGTTCGTGGGGATAAAGGATCACATTAGTGGAGTAAATGTTCCCAAGATCTGAAAATGTGGGCAGGCAGGTCTGTTTTCTTGTTCAGTGTGGCTTTTCACAGACATATCTTGCTAACTTCTTCCATCAGTGGAAATCACAGAATCTTTGTCCTCACTAGAGATGTTGCAAAAGATGCCAAAATGTTATGAGCAATCGACACATTGGGCCTTTTGGGTCCCAGATCATCTCTTTGGGACAGTTGATGCTTTGGAGAGCTGGTGTATTGGAAAGCATCCTTTCATATTTGGGAGGGGTTTTTTTCTCCAGCCACCAGATTTCTAGACCATATTGTTGAGTTAGTTCAGATTTCTGGGACTGGAAGAAGTCAGTCACTTGCTAAGAATTTATCTGAATTTCAGTCTTTGTCAAGAGCTGTATATGCTTCTTCTGCTGGTTCTGCATCCCTAGGATCACAGTGCAGACATGCAGAATGGAGAAGATGGCAGGTTCCTTTGACCCTTTCTCTGCCAGCACAGCACATTAACGCTTTGCTGTGGTTTTCCCAGCTTTGCAGTTTTTGTCCCCAAAGTACAGATCAGCATTGTGTCCAGCCCTGGAATACCTGGACACGGAAGAGGGAGTTGCAGTTTTTCTAACTCTACACAGTTTCTTCTGGGATTATAGGTTAAGGGAGAGAAAATCCACAAACAGGTCAGATCTGGGAGCAGTACCAGCTATGCAGCAGCTGCCATGTTGGAGGGCAAAGCAAATGTCCTTGAAGAATGGTAAAGTTTCCTGAATGCTTTTCATTCTGTCCAAGACCTGTACAAACAGCAGTACTGTTGCCTGGCAGAGACCTGGACAGCTGAAATCATGGACGGGGAAACTGAGGTCAGGAATGCTGTGAGTTACACATGGCCTAAACTGAGGTGAAAACTTGTGTTTGCTGGCCCTTAAGTTCTAGAACACGCTGGCTCCCAGATCAAAGATTGTGAGCATGTGGCATACTGGGGGAACACCTCACTTCAATAATAAAAGCTGTAGGCAAAAGCAAAGCAAACAATTTTGCAGCCTGTCTGTGCTGGGGGTGCTGCATTAAGGCCGTCTTCAGCACCCCACTTGTTGCAGTTAGCAGGCCATTGTGAGATACTTGCTTCAGTTTGTTTTGGCATCTGTCTCAGGTCTTTATAGAAGATGGCTTTTTAAATAACATGACTTTTTTGTAACAGAGTCCTCCCATTAACCAGACGGTTCCTGCTCTTACAGACTTTTCTCTCTGTGCTCTGCTCTTTAGTGCCCTGCGAATCGTAGCGCCCATGTAGCTGCTTGGTGCTGGCAGGGGCTGTTCCCTCACCACGTGACCTAGTCAGGAGCTAATTCCTTAGATAAGGTCTGACTAACCCTGTTTCTTTTTGTCTGATGTTGCATTTCCGATTCCTGAAACCTTGCAGATCTTTCCTTGCAGGTTACATACTAGCAGCTCTTCCGTGGTTGGTTTTGCACAGTTGGGCTTTCCTTGCTACCTTGATTGCACTTGGTGTTTGTCTGTGTTGAATTTCAACTTTCCTCTTTGCCTCTTGATTGATGGGTACCCCCCCAGCTTGAAGTGTGTAACAGGCTAATTAATCCCAGCAGGGATTAGATGAGACTTCTGGGGTCTTGGAGATGCTAGATGTCTTAGTGGGATATTTATGATCTTCCGAGCTAGTAGCAAAAATTCCAATACACAGTAGATCAGCAGTAACAAAGCGTTGTCTTCAGGACATTGGGTAGGATCTGTTGATAAGGTGTTGAGGGGAGAGCCTTGGTCAAGGTCTTGATGCCTAGTCAAGAATCAGCATCTTGGAGGCAGCATCTGGGTCCTTTGCACACAGCCTGAGTGGAATGCCAGGTCTGAATGAGCCCAGGAGACCAAACTCTTCCCCTTGCATGTGGCTTGAGTGGGAGTACTGGAGCGAGGAACTGCCCTAGCCTGTGCTTGGACACCTTCTGTGATGGTGTTCGGTCCCCTCACAACCCATGTCCTGACATTACCAAGGGGACTGTTGGGAGCTGTCAGCCACACAGGGGTTCCTGAGCCCCAACACAGGCAGTCCTGCAACCACCCCATTCCTCTCTGTTCTTGGCCGAAGCAGGGAAGCTCAGTCTTGTCTCCTTTTGTTCCCAGGAATGACCCACGAAGATATTGTGCAGGAGTCTAAGAAGTACTGGCAGCAGATGGAGGCACATGCCAGCAAACCAGCCAACAGCATGGTAAGTAAGATGCATCTAGGGCTTGCAGCCTGGTTTTGCTTGCAACTGTTCCAGCACTACTTCTGTCTTTGCCTCCCACTGCTGTGCCTGACAGGTCCCAGACAGACCAGGCTGGCCACTGAGAAGGAGGACAGCTGAGAGCTTTCTTGGTTGCAGTGCCAGTGATGAGCTTTGTGCTTTGTTTTGCAGCATTGTGTCTGCTCTGTTCAGTGGTGGGATGAAGCCTCCAGAGCAGGAAGGGGAATCCCCAAAGAGTGGTGCTTCCTGCAACACCTTGCAAGTGAAATCTGGAGACTTTGGGGACCATGGCCACACAGAGTGGGGACCAAAGGTGTCCTGCTGCCCTTTAGTGGCCAAGGGACGATACGGCAGTTTGAAGGGCTCTGTAAGAAATGACTCGTGACCCACAGGACTACTTTAAACGCAGGAGTGGGTGGAACTTGCAGCTCAGGTGCTGCTGAGGCTGGGCAGGGATCTCAGCGGTGCTTTGCTGGGAGACGGCGGCTGTGAGCTTTGCCTTTCTTTGTGCCACCAGTCTCTCAGTGTGAGAGAAGGTCGCTCTGGCTGCACCCTCCAGCACTGCCAAGAGCTTTCTCTGGAGAGGTGTGTTATAAGCAAAGGGCACCTCGTTGGTTGCTTTCTTCCAGCCTGTTGGCTATGGGTGGCACTGCCTTATACTTTGTTTTCCCCAAAGTGGTGTTCTGTAGTGTAGGAGCAGAGCCCACCCAGTGAGGACGATTCCCAGTCCATCCCTGAGGTTGAACTAGAGAATTTTTGCCATTAGAACAGGGAGTTTTTGTTTCTTTAATTACTTTCAGAAGATACGTCTGATGAGATGAGAAACTTCATGCCTCTTAGCAAGCTGTCAGTCGTAGGAGCAGTTCTCTCCCCTGCAAAATGGTGGGGAAAGCGTTGTGTATCCTTTTTGTTCCCACTTGGCAGCTTTCCCCTTGTGGAGGCCTGAGCTCGGCACCCCTTGGCCTGTGCCTTACTGTCAGAGCAAGAGTGCTTCACCTTTGTTTGGGACCTCTCACCCAAGAGTCCCACTACAGAGACCAACACTGAGTGCAGCCTGTGAGCACACTGCAGAGGAGCTGTTTTGTAGGAAAGGAATCTGAGTCACTCGTGTGTAGCAGCTTTTTTTTGGCTCGGTTACAGGCCAGCAGAAGTGTTCTGAAGGCTGCAGGACACTGATGCTGGGCAAAAGCAGGTCTGATGGGCGTGAGTTAGCCCAACAGGAAAGATGCAGGTGACTGCACCGATGCTTGCAGTGGGCTCTATATCCACCTACGTACTGGTTATGCTGCATGGGATGGAGTCATCTTTGAGGAGGTGCTCAGCAACATATCTGCGGCCCATCCGGCTGTTGTGGTCTGAAATGGTTCGCGAAGAGGAATGAGAAGCAGCTGTCCAGAGTAACCAAGGTCTCTAGTTCCCAAAGCCAGTTGACTTGCTTAAAGAGTACGTTCTAGCCTCACAGGAAGCTGAGAAGACAAGTTTCTACAGCCTTGATTATAGGAGAAATGAGCCTGGATGGTCCCTGCAGACAGAGCTGGCTATGATCTCTTTCTGCCTGGTGTGGGGACAGAGGCAGCTGCCTGCATCTCCACAGTGGAGGAAACTAAGTGTGAATTTGCAGTAGTTAGTGACAGTAGTTGGATTTATATCAGCCATCTCCGCCCCATGGGGAGTGAAGTCTAGTGACTGGTTCTGTCCTGCCTGCTGTGGATCTGCCAGCATTTTCCAGAAAGCTGTCTTGCCATTCGCTGTGCATAATCTGGGGATAAAAGAAGACAGATAGATAGACAGCTGTTTTTCTGTAAGCTTTGCAGCTTCTCTGGAGATATTCAAGACCCGCCTGGACAAGGTCGTATGCAGCCTGCTCTAGGTGACACTGCTTCAGCAGGGGGTTTGGACTAGATGATCCACAGGGGTCCCTTCCAACCCCGAACATCCTGTGATTCTGATTCAAATTCACTTTGTCTGGAGGTGCTGCTGTTGGAAGAACAAGTTGCTTAGCACGCATGGTCAGAGCATGTCCTCTGAAGGATGTGGGATCTGGATGCTGTATGAGGGTTTTGTTTCTGGCTGTTGGGACTTGCAGGGTGGCAGAGGAGCAGAAAGAGAAATGCCAGCGCCTGCTACATCAGCTGTCAGGGGGGTGGGCAGAGAGCTACGGTTTCT
>Ga0181612_176888_pt1 | contig 11157 bp, 10 predicted proteins | sample HoacroProtozoa21_FD_119630 | JGI IMG/M metagenome (GOLD analysis project Ga0181612, IMG submission 119630) | Hoatzin crop microbial communities from Cojedes, Venezuel. Combined Assembly of Gp0051906, Gp0051904, Gp0051908 | reverse complement strand
GACCCACAGAGGTCCCTTCCAACCACGACCATTCTGTGATTCTGTGATTCTGCGATGCCGGCTTTTTCTATGCTGTCAGGGGCTTCTTGTTCAGCCTGTGACACTACTTATCCACTCGCCTCTGAAAGAGTCTCCCCTCAGCTATGTGGGCTTAGCAAACCTGAGAGCGGGGCAACGGTCAGAGCGACAGAAATGACTTGTCAAAAGAGAAGCGCAGCAAGATGGGCTGCAGGAGAGATGAGTCACGGGCGAGCTGCGCTCCAGAAACAGCTCAGCAGGGCCAGCTGCTGCCTGGCAGAGAGTGGCCTTGGGCTCGATGGGCGAGGTGCGGCAGAGGAGCTCCGCTCCCACCAGCTCGATGCGTTCAGGAGGAGCTGCATCTGCCCGTGCTTTGGGAGAATGGTCAGCCGGGTGCGCGGAGGCTGTGGAGAAGCTCTCTGGAGATCGGGGTTGCCGGGCCAAATACACGCAGGCAGTCAGCAGATGGGAGTCATTATGCAAAAACTACTCTTCTGCTAATAATTAAACACAGATTAGGAAAGGCAAAAGAGCCAAAGCTTTAGAGAAGGTGCTGACTTGACCATTTTAACTTAAGGTAGAAGAGTCTTAAATTAAAGAGTTATAATTGGCCCCTCTTTTTTTTTTGGCGTCACATTGGACTGTCACCCAGGCTGTGTTGCAGTACGAACTGGGGAGCGCACCAAAGAGGAAAGGCTCGAGCTATATTTAAGTAGCCCCCTCCAAACACGTAGCATCAGAGGCTGCTGCAGGGTGGGGCAAGCTTGGGGGGCACGCAGAGCACTACCTGCTTTGCCAGCAGGAAACCTCCTGAGCAGGACCCCCCCACCTCGGCTCCTCTCTGCCTCCACCACCCTCGAGGGGTCCCAGCACCTCCTGCCTCTCCTCCTGCGCTGGGCGATGGTCCCTGCCGACCCCCGTTGCCCAGAACAGGGGCACGCTGGCTTGGGCTACGGGAGGCGGGGATGAGAGGTGGGCTGCTGGCTCACCCACGCGGGTGCATCTGCTAGGTGATGCCCAGGGCAGCCTGGCGAAGGTCCCACGGGTGGGTCGGCTCCCTCTGTCCTCCCATCGTCCAGCTCTGGAGAGGAGCAAAACACCCCTAGCACGTGGTGGGACCTTTCTTCCCACCGAAGCCATGGGACCTTGGCAGGGTTGTCTGCTTCAGACAGTGATTGATGGGGGAACGTGCCCGGTGAGCATTTCTGTGATGAGCGTCCCTGGAAAGGCATCTTTACGTGTGAAAATCCACCACAAACAGAAAGTGAAAAGAAAAAAAAGTCCCTTCCCCCTCAACAAAGAGAAATGACCTGATTTTAGTAATAAATAAGTTCTGAATTAATGAATCAAACCCTGCGTTTACACGATATGAAGGAAAGCTCTCAATATCTCATTATTATCCAGAAGAAAAAGTATTTGTTCTGCTTTGTCACGCCAATAGGCAATACATCACTTATCTTTTTATTCTACCTCAGTTTCACTGGGAAAATTGCCATAAAAGCTTCCACTTCAGCGAAACGTGCTATTAAAGCAGGGCTAAGCAGGATCACTTTCAGGTAGGATCTGCTGCAGCAGCCTGGCCCCTGTCCAGGTTTTCTCTGCCAAGCTCCACTCCAGCCCTGAAATGTCAAGATGCTGTACATGTTTTTAAAGGACTGCTTTCCTCCCTAAAATTTGCTGAGAGGGCCAAGAGACGTGAGTAACTAAAACCGTCTCACGATGCTGGTGTTGAACAAATTCCTGGTTCCCTCTCCTCTCTCCCGCTGAAGAAAACGGACTGCATACAGCAGCTGAGCTGGCAGAGCGGTGGGCTGAAGTGCTGCGGCCAAACAAAAGCGGTGACAAGTAAAATGAACAGGCAGTCTAGCCCTCAGCGGTGTTTTTCTGCGTCACATATATGCTGCTGGCTCAGAAGACAGGCTCTCCCCACCTATCTGTCCTCCTGGAGCACCTGGGTGCAGCCAGGCCGATACGATCGGGGAGGTACAAAAAATTCCTTAGTAGAAAAGATGTGTGTCGTGGATTATTATTTTATCTCTCTGCTCTTTCTGGCTGAATTCGCTAAGGGCTGGATAGAGCAGCACTTTAATGAGGACACTTGCTTTTACTGAAAGTGTACGAGGCTTTGAGTTGCAATGGAAAAATTTCATTTTGCCAGCTTGACAAGACAGCGTCCAGAGATCTGGTCTGAGCAAAGAAGAGTCTTCCACCCTGGCACAGCTTTCTGTTGTTATTACTTTAATTATTACCAATGAAAACAAAGCACCACTCCCACCATCTAAATTCCTGGCCAGCAGAAGATCAGCACAGCTGGAACACGAGAGCTGAGAAGTACGTGCTAATTTAGACACCCCGTTAAGCCTCTCACGGGTAGGTCTCCCCGCTGGGGTAACCCAGCTGAAGACAAAGAAATTCTCCCATGGATGGATTTGCTCTGAAATGCGTTAAGGAAATTCCCTCTTTGTGCTGTGAATAGTGTCGGGGTGGCATGCAGTATTGCTGCTGTCGATGGGTTCCTGCTGCGGGAGGACCTCAGGCCATGCTTCTGTCCCCCGCGATGACGTGGCCGAGCCCCGCCAGGAACGGGCCGGGGTCCACACCCCACAGAAGCAGCCTGAGCAAGCTACACGCCACCCTGCAGCCGTTCGAGCGGGAACGAAGAGGAGAGACCACAAGAAGGTTGAGTTAAGGAACCTGGGCAAAACGAAGGCAAAGAGGGCGAGGCGGGAGGCTCTCCCCATCCGCCTCCTGCGCGCACACGTGACTTCAGGGGCGTGAAGACCCTCTCTGAACTCCAGAGGAGCTGCTCATCTCCTTGCTTTTGAGGATGTATTTGCTGAACTGGGACTTAGGCGAGCCAGGGTTTTTCTCCCGCAGACGCTGGGTGAGGCAGAAGAGACCCAGCCGTATCTCCGTGGTTTGCAGGCCCCTGCTGATGGCTGCTGCTCTGCCCGTCCCCTCCTCACGCCAAGGCTGGGGTCACAGCGACAAGGCAGCAACAAGCTTGAGTTTCTGGTCATTTTAACACGAGCATAAATACTTTTCAAACACTGCAGAAACACCAGACAGTCCTTTTATTTACGACAGTAGCAACACAAAGTGAATCAAACAAAAAACTCATCCAACGAACAAAGCTGATTTCAGAGGAGAAATGAATTGCAAGTTGATAAAATGTTAGCCAACATTTTTTCCATTATACTTGGGGTGATTATTTGTGTTACAGCAATATGCAAATACTTCAAATTCTTGACTATAATCAGAAATCTCTGTTTTCTTTGGGGATTTTTTTTATAAGAAAGGTGTCATTACTATGTAGTATCTAAAAATATCAGTGCTACAGATTACATCAGCATCAGAATATTTTTGGAAGGACAAATGAAAATTAAAAATCAATTACCTTGCATCATGATTAAAAATGGGTGTAGGCACTCAGAAAGATGTGGGTTATAGTATTAAAGAAAGAATTACAGGACTCTTGCAACTGATTTATTTTCTTGATAGTCTATAGTGCGAATTACCAACGTGGTTTCTGCTGGAGGGCTTTACTACTTCAACGTACCAGAAAAATAAACAGGTTGGACATAGGTGAGTGTGCAAGCTCGGGGCCCAGCTCCACGAGAAAATTCGACTACTCCAATTCTACAGATAAAAAGTGACAATGTCGGTGACAGTGGTTTTAAGAACCAAAATGACGGTATCATCAGCTCCACTTAAAGACAGCGTAAAGCCCCACAACAACAGCAAAAAGGGAAAATTTCATAGATATTATTAAACTTCTCAAAACTATTATTAAACTTTAAAAACAAGCTGGATGGCTTATTTGCCTTCCGGAACTTAAAAGATTCTTGTTTTCAAGTGTTTTCTCAGGGAAATGAAGGCCAGGCCAGAATAGTGAAGCTTCTGTGAAGGAAAAGCAGGATGCTCACGGAAACAACCGATTTCAGTAGCTGGATCCCTAAGGAAGGTGCTTAAAAGAGTAAGCTGCAAACTTTGGCAATTCTGCAGAGAAAAAGCTGTGGTTATTTGACGCTTCTGGGTTCAGTCTTCTGATATTAAAGCTGTCGGGTCTCACTGAAACAGCAAAGTCACGGGAGTTAAAAGTCTCTTTTTGGAGGGAATGAGTCACCGCCGAAAGTTAAGTTTAGAAAACAAAAGCTGCCCATTCCCATTACCTTTCAACATCAAAAAAAGAATCACAACAGAAGATTTAACTTCTGGTATATCCCGTGAACTTGCGATGCTAGAAGACGCGGAGGGAAATGCCTTTGTTAACGCGCCCCATCGAGATCAGCTGAAGGCAGTGGGAAGAAGGGACCAGGGTGAGCTGCAAACTCTGCTCAAGGGTTTGGCTGGTGTTTCTCCAGGAAGCCAACTGTGTTTGAGCTGACCAAAACCAATTAACGTCATTCATGGCGTTGCCACTTTGTGAGCAAGCCGTCCTCCGAGTGTGATACTAAATTATTAATACGATGGGAAGCCTTTTTTCCCCACAACTTGTGCTGATCCTTAAACTACAGTCTTTTTCACAGCCAGCTCATTCCGTAAACAAATTAAAAGCACGTACTAGAAAACGACTATGGTCACTGAGTGCTGCAAAAGCTGGCTGCAGCAGCTCTTCCCGTTGCTGGGAGGGAGGTGTCGGAGCAGCACCAGCCACCTCCCCTGTCCCCCGCCGCTCGCAGGCATTCCCATTCCCAGCCAGGCCCTTTCCAAGGGCACCCTCCGCACAGGTAGCCCCCAGAATTTCATGGGTTAGGGGCTGCCTGAGGCAGAGTGATGTCTTTACATTTAATAGCATCTCACTTTATTTTTTTTTTCCTGTCGATGTGAATGGGTGATTTTTTGGATCCCCTGAGAACTTTTGGCACCTCAAAGCAGGATGTCTCACTGTTTAACTACCTGCTGCATGAAGATCCACCTCTTTCGGTTTGCTTTGAATCTGCCACCTGCTAGTTTCACTTGATGCTCTCTAGTTCTTTTATTAGAAAAAGAAAGCAAATAATCCACCCCTGCTCTCCTCTACTCATGATTGTGTATTGTCACTGGTCTGACCGTTTTCTGCTGGTTATCACTTCTCCATCCCAAATAATCCCAATCACTCGAGTCCTTGAGTCACTCTAACGTCGAGGTCACTCCATACTTTCAGTTAACTTCGTTGCTCTTCTCTGGATCTTTGCCATTTCTGTTAGGCATGGCCCAGAGCCCCCAGAGTCCCCCTGCTCTTCCTTGCGCTCTGTCCTGGTGCGTCCCACCAGCTTTCCAACAGTTTCCGAGCGCTGAACCCATCCTTCCATGGAGTTGTTAGGACTCCAAGATCTTACTTCTGAGTGGGAACGAGTTGGTTAGAAATTTCTCGCTTTCAGTCACTTTACTGCTCTCTAATCACACCTGGCACAGTAACTGCCTCCATCTTGGTCAGAGAGTCGTTACTACCATCTCAATACTACCGTTTACCTAGTTAGACCTTGAGTCTATAAAAATTCAGCTTTAGCTGCTGGAGTTAGCTGGTTTGACTCCTTCTTTTGGCATGGAGCTCAGAGCCCCTTTCCCTCCAGCCACAGCCTAGTCTGACCCTCCGGTACGAGCTGTGTCCTGTCACCACCTTGTCCTGCTGCTTGTCTCCTCTCCATGCACATCTGTTCAGCCAATGTGCCAATTCAAAGCCAGGTGCCCCAGCTCCCTCATCTTCATTCCACTGTGGCTTCGTGGAAATTGGTCCCTCTGGTCTCTCTCTTCTGGAAGCATCTGGGAATATCTGCCATGTGAATACGACCCTTCCTTCCTGCTCCTTTGCAGCTGCTCGGGGGACCTGTGTCCCTCCCCATCGGTGTGGACCTCTCCGTCCTGCTGCGAGGGTTCCTGGAGAAGTTTTGGAGGAGATGCTTGATTTTACCATCCTGTCTGGCACCCTACAGCTTGCTTCCAAAGCCTCTGCCTTGCCCTTTCCTACTTCACTGGTGCACACGTGGACCACTGCCACCTGCTAGTCCCCAGTGTTTTCTGGGAGGCGGCGGATTCCTGACACCCATGGGTCCTTTCCAACCTAAATGATTCTGTGATTATGTTCTCCTTGGTGCAAGGAGAGCACTTACCAAAACAGGAGGGCTCATCACCCACAAGACTGGACTCCCCACCCTGTCGCTAGCTCGGTGTCCCCTGCACGTCCAGGGCTGCCACCGCAGAGGGTCCTCACAGCACCTGGCACCTGGGGAACACCTCCCTCTCCGTTTGCCACCCCATGGGAGAGCAGACCGCTCCTTAACCACCCCCCTGTGCCACCCCCTGCACAACCCCCGGCGTTCCTCCTGCTGCTGATGGCTGTGCATCACGTATCTGCACCTGTAGCCATACCGCCTTCTCACATGAATGTATGTAGGTACGTACGTATAGCATACGTATGGATATGCCCGCATGCGGGAGAGATGCGTACATCTCTCTCTCTCTATCTCCATACACAACCTTTTGTCATGACTACGCTTCGTATGTCCCCCAGTTCCCCAGTGCTTGGGGCCTTTCCCTAGCTGTAGATGACGAAGAGAATTTAGACAGTCCTGCAATATTGCAGCCTCTCCTCGGTCAATTTTCTGTGCTGCAGTTTGCATCAGGACTGTCTAAATTCTGCAGAATACCCTTGGTCTCTATGTAGACTCCATGGCCAAGGGCAGTCTGCGGAATCTGTTGAAATCCGAGAGCTCTCTCTCGAAGTAACCCAGCTGCTGGGGACTCGCTGGGTTCAAAGGACCTGGTCTGAGACTGCCCTCGCTGTAGGACTGTGACACAGTCCTACCTTACAGGGCTTGACAGTCCCAGCACAGGTGTGCACCTGACCCAGACCATGACTCCCACCTCAGCAGAGGGGGAAGAGACAGAATCGCAGAACTGGAGGGGTTGGAAGGGACCTCTGTGGGTCATCTGGTCCAACCCCCCTGCCGAAGCAGGGACACCTACAGCAGGCTGCACAGGACCTTGTCCAGGCGGGTCTTGAATATCTCCAGAGAAGGAGACTCCACAGCCTCCCTGGGCAGCCTGGGCCAGGGCTCTGTCACCCTCAGAGGGAAGAAGTTCTTCCTCATGTTCAGCTGAAGCTTCCTCTGCTCCAGTTTGTGCCCGTTGCCCATTGTCCTGTCACTGGGCACCACTGAAAAGAGCTTGGCCCCATCCTCCTGACACCCACCCTGCAGATATTTGTAAGCATGGTAGGACCTGTGAATAGGAGACAAGAATCGCAGCTTTACTGGTGGCTACTTTTGGAACGGGACAGTTTGTGCCTCGTCCTTTGCTCGCATCAGTGCTTGAAGGCACAATCTGGCTTTTATAAATGAGTGTGGTCCACAGGTTCACAGATAGTGGAGGAATAATTGTAGACTCTATCCAACTGGTAGTGGTGGTTTAGTAAATAAATTTGGTAATTCTCCATCTTTGGCAAGACGGAAAAATTAAACAATGTATGAACACTACAGGAAGTCTGTTTTTTCAGTTTGCTGACAGTGACGGTATCTTTTTGATCATTTTGGATAATCTGGCACAGAGAGACCACAGTAATATCTTATTAAATTTTGTGAGGGATTATTAGACCCTACAGTGTATGTGAGATTGCTGTAAGATACATCATTTTGTAAAATACATAATTTTGTTATTCACAAGTATTTCATAATATATAACCTGTAAGAAATATTAGTAAAGTTTTGGTAATAGGAAACCTTCAGGAGTGTGATTTATATGTGCTCAAACATAATTTACTTATCATGAAAAAATAAGCTTTGATCCATGGTGGTGGTTGGGAAAAATCAGGTTCATTTCTTACCAGTGCAAACCAGTGACCTTTTAGATTAGTCTGTTAGTGCCCAAGCCATCTGTGGTGGGCAAGAGGCTTGTGTTGCCAGAGGAAAAATACCAATTTACTACCACTTTCATGAAGCTAATGAATGCATGATGTAGCTCTTCAGGGACATTGGGGAATGCCTTTCAGAGGGTGGATCATCTCAGAGGACATCTCTGCAGGACATTTGAACTAATCCCAGTTAACAGGTGGAAGAGGCTGTGAAGTTTCTGTCTCCGGATATGGACCCCAAATGCCTTCAGAGCATTCCTGACGATTCACCAGATCACTGATGCCCAGAAAATGTGTTTGTGTGAAACAAAACATACAAAAGAGCAAAAACCTTAGCATTTATTTTGTGTATACCTGGGGGGCCCTCTGACTGCTGTCACATTAATTATTGAGAAAATCTTTGTTGGAAACTTTTTTTGCAACCCCTTGTTCATCTCACACTTCTCCAAGTGTACGATCCAGGTTTCCTTCGATCAGACTTTACCTGAACATAAGCTGTTTCATATCTTGTATCTCCTGCCATACTTATCTACATTGTGCATCTTGCTTGCAGAGCAAATTATTTCTGCAGACTGTATTCTGAGCGATGTATCTCTCTGTGTAGGACTGCCTTTACATATGTGCCTGAGGGAGGAAAACTGGGTGACACCGCCAGGAACAGTGAATTGCGAGATTATAAATCCAGATAAACCCAGCTACATGCCAAACATACAAAAAAAAAAGAGGGGCTTTGAGCCAGTTGGGTCAGTCCCATACCTACAGTTTCAACAACACTTCCAGAGTTGGATCAGATACAGAAAAAACTGAATAAAGAGGTAAAGATAATAAAGCAGTATGATCTTTTGGAAAACCATGAGGCCAGACTTACCATTTCAGGCATAATTTAAGAGTTAAACTTGTCAGTTTCTAGAGTTGTAAAAATGCTTAGCTGCCTCATGCTTTCTGTTGACCAAGATACTATCCATTTGGCAGAGGACTTCATAAAGCTTTTCAGAGTAATGACCTGGAAGATTTTGTGATTCAAGAAGATGTGAGACTGAAGGAAGTCATTGCCAAATTACAGATTGGTCATCCAGTTATGAAAGCATTTTTGCATCTTCTGAAAAGTCCTAAAGTGCTTGGATCTACATGCTGCTTCCTGCAGACAAACTCATAAAGATTGGCAAAAAATCTGCAAAGCATCTGATATTCCAGACTGAGTGTTTTGGAGACAAAGTCGTGTTTGGTAACTAGTGCTTTGGGAGTTTGACTCAGGAAATTATATTCCCTTTCTCCATTTTGTTAATCTCGCCTTTCCCTCCACGTTGTAATGAAAAAAAATCATCTGGACATTGACTCTGTAGATTGTTTCACATCAGATTTTATATTTCCACGAAACACTCCCTCGGTAGTTCTCCTTGTTCTTGGAGTATTTTCAGGCAGTGCTCTGTAATCTCAGATTATAAATCACTGCAGAAACTATCCTGTTAAGTCAACCACTTCTTCAGTCTCTTATGCCTTGATTCATAAAATCCACCTCTAGCTATTTTGCTTCATGGTTTTGTGCAAGATCAGTGAAAGGAAGTTTCATCATACATGTTTCTTCTGTGCTTTCCAGCAGGAAGCCTTACATTCTTCCTCCTTTTCCTGCAAATAGTTAGAAGAGAAGCTTTGAGCCCATCATTTTTAAAGAAACTCTTTATCATTTTAATTATCACTTTTCCTTGAAACTCTAAAAAATGTATCCACAATCCAGAAAGTATGCTTTTGGAGAGTACTATTGTTCCTGGGACTAAGCGATAGTAGTGGCAGCCTGAAAGACAAGAAAATATTTAATCTGCAGTTTGTTTTCTTTGAAACATGAAATACTGAAGAATTAAGATCTAAAAGTGAATAGATGTTGTACTGAAATAACATCATACTTCGTTGTCAGTGAGTCATGCTGGTCACTGACATGATATATTATTCCTGCTTGCAATAGCAGGATTATTATATACATTATCACAGGGTCAATATCATCAATGTTATCACTCAGTCAATTAAAATTCAGTTCTCTATAAGTCAGTTTTCCTAATTGCAGAGATCTGAACAACACTGTTCTTTATTCTAATTATATTTGTGCAAAAAATATGTACTTTACATGGTTGAATCAAGCACGGTATTTTATTACACATATTCTTTGCACAGGCACTCACACACACACTTTCTAGTTAGAAAGCCTTGTACTATTAAATTCTTTCTGCAAAACACTCAAGTGTTTTAAAGAACAATGGTCCCATTTCCAAGATTCACAAGTAGTTCTGTTACTGTGAATTTTAAGTACACTTGAGCAAATAAGTACCTGATCTTCATTTTGAGGAATTTTCTTTCTTACCTCTTTAAAATAAATAATATATCCACTTAGTCTTATGAAAAGGTCATTTCAGTGTTTCGCACAGTACTGTGGCAGAGAAATAACTGATGCTAGAACGACGACAGATTCCAGAGTACTCCAGCACAAAGCAGTTGCTCTTTGTACAGTGCTGTCCATCCTTTACCTGTTTTTTATACATTAGAGGGAAAAAAATCCAAGTCATTTCAGGGATGGGAATAAGAGCACGGAAATAAGAACATATTCTTTCAGTGTCAATAAACAGACCAGTCCCTTCAGCCTCCTGCTTTACTTAGAAGAGTTCATCCCATGTAACACTTAGTTTCCTTAAGAAAATAATGCCAGACTGTATTTTTGCATGATCCTGCAAAACAAAATCTGGAAGTACTTCTAATTCTAATGGGTATAAAGCTCTCCAACACAGCTCTGGCTGGAGCATGCTGTGTGCTCCACAAAGAGCCTGCTCTGCACATCATGGATGGAGAGCTCGGCACCAGCCTCTGGTAATGCAGTTTGGTGGAGGTCCAATTTCCATCCCGTGTTAAGGTCAAGGGATTGCAGAACCTCTTTCACTGAAACTTGCAGGTCTCCAAAGCTCCGCTCTGGAGCTCGGCACCAAGGATCCAACACTGGCTAACAAAGTCTGGATCGGTGTCCAAGTGAGAATTGCCAACTCATTAGTTGCAAAATATTGGACAGACTTTTAGCTGTAAAAGGAGAACCTAAAGAATATCCTTGAGGAATATGGGAGCAGCATTAGGAGGATTTGTTTTGCCATTGCCAAAGAACTTCAGTCCTGTCCTCTGATTATAGCAACAGTTTGAAAGCTGAAAGTCTGCTCAGCTCTGATGAATGAGGATCACATACACCAGACAAGACTATCATGGGAGGACTGCCATTTTTGAAAAAATGCTGTAAGAATATCATTCCAGTTCTGTTATGAATCACTTTGGTTAAG
>Ga0181612_124371_pt1 | contig 11157 bp, 3 predicted proteins | sample HoacroProtozoa21_FD_119630 | JGI IMG/M metagenome (GOLD analysis project Ga0181612, IMG submission 119630) | Hoatzin crop microbial communities from Cojedes, Venezuel. Combined Assembly of Gp0051906, Gp0051904, Gp0051908 | reverse complement strand
ATTTCATGGTCACTGCAGCCAAGGCTGCCCTTGAGCTTCACATTCCTCACCAGTCCCTCCTTGTTGGTGAGAACAAGGTCCAGCACAGCACCTGTCCTCATTAGCTCCTCTATCACTTGGAGAAGGAAGTTGTCATCAACGTATTCCAGGAACCTCCAGGATTGCTTATGCCCTGCTGTGTTGTCCCTCCACCAGATATCAGGGTGGCTGAAGTCCCCCATGAGGACCAGAGCTTGTGAACAGGAGGCTGCTCCTATCTGCCTACAGCGGGCCTCGTCTGCTCGGTCTTACCTGTTGGGTGGCCTGTAGCAGACCTCCACTATAATGTTACCTGTCCCTGCCCTTGCCTTTAATCCTGACCCATAAATTCTTGGCTGACTCCCCATGCATCCCTAGGTGGAGCTCCATGCATTCCAGCTGGTCATTGACATAGAGGGCAACATCCCCTCCTTGTCTGTCCTGCCTGTCTTTCCTAAAGAGTCTGAACACCTCAAGAAGAGGGAGTTCAGAAAAACTCATGGAAAGTGGTCAAGCACAGTTCCTTTGTATAAAAAAATGTGTCTAAAGAACAGGCAAAAAGTGTCTATAGAGAAGGCAAAAGGGAAGAGGGAGGGACTGCAAGACAGGTTGTGAGAAGGTGCACAGCCGAATGGCACCAGTGCAGTGAGCAGATAAACTTTGAGGGTTTGCTTCCTCTTGCCTCTAAAGCAGTAGGACTGTGTGTGTGTGTTCAAAGGTGTGGGTCTCCAATCATCTAAATATTTCTTTTCCTGACAACAGTAACTTGCAAGACCATGATGTTTTGGACTGTCTGTTGAGGATGGGAAATAAAGTTATTTTGTGAGGGGAGCATTAAACACCACAGGGGGGTGATAACTTTGCAGGAGAAGGTGGGAAAGGGTAGACCCTTTTCATAAAAAGAAATCTGTGCTGCCAGATGTAAATGGCATGGATGAGTTTTCTGATCAGCGAGAGACATCTGGCTTTGTAAGATGCTCTCTATGACTCCTCAGTCAGCCAAAAAAATGTTATCTGGAATGTAACTAAAATGTGATATAGCATAGCATCTCAGGGAGCCCAGGCTTGAGGAGCAACCACTCAAATGTTATTAAAGGAGTTAAAGTCACTTGGGACTGTTAGGGTTTTAGATAATCTTCTAGCTTTAAAACCTTTTTTTTTGTTTTTTGAAGTGACTGTTTTCTTCTATCTGAAATGGGGCCTTGTTAGCTATTTTTAAGTTACTATGACTAGCTTGACTTGTCCAGCTGCAAGGGGGGTCAAGCTGACTCTAAAGGAAGGGTATTCTTTGGCCAGGCAGTAAGAGGCATGGGTGTGAAAGCCAAGAGACAGAAGAAAGAACAGGAGGATGTGTGACCAGTTAGAATAAGAGGCTGAGGAGGAGATCTGGGGGCATCTTTCCATGGTTATTTACCTATCTGTCACAGCAGACTTGCCAGTCACCTCTGCAGGACACATGACATCTAAAATCCGGGAAGGAAAAGTGATTATCCCATCTCAGTGTCTCCAACATTTATAGAGGTCAGTTAGTTTGAAGTATTTTCAGTTCAAAATTAAATGACAAGCAGGATTTTCAAAACAGCTGAACTACTGAACATCTCAGTATGATCTTTCCACACCCCTGTGTGTGTGTTTTTGGCATGCAGCTGGCATTATTCTTAGCCTTTCTGAGACCAATGGCCTACTTCTGGGTACTTTTTTCTCTCAATATCCCATCTCGAACTTCTGTAGTGTTTTGAATTCCCAAGCTAATTTCCTTTTTTTTTTTTTTTTTGGCTGGTCTTTGAGTTAACAATACAGTCAGGTATTTAAGAAGCAAAAAAGTTTACGTGCTGAGGAGAATGATAAATTGAGTCAGCATAGGATATGGTTTTTGAAATTGGGGGATGACAATGTAATTCAGCAAGCTTCAATAGGGATAAGGTCCTTCTTACATATCTGCTTTCATCAGAATGTGATATATGACTAGCAGGAGACACAGGTATAAGGAAGGGGGGAGGAAAGCAAGGGAATACATCACTATCTTCTATGTATGTGCTTTTCAGCTTTATATATTGCGTAGTTCTGTGTCTATTTAACTATCAATCTGCATGCTGAGGCCTGGATTGACACAAATATGTATCCTGCAACTCTTTTTTTTCTCTCTCCGCTTCTGGGATGATAGAAGGATTTCAGGTGTGTGAAGGCCTCCTTGAGAAAACTAAACAAAGTGCCAGGGTATTGTTATTGAAATTGAAATGCACCCAGCAGCACATAGAAACCCCAACTCCATTGCTCTGCAGTTTCCATCACAGGAAAGCAGAGCTCTGCAGTCAGGATGTCCTTGTGTGTTAGCGTGGCAGGGGTCTGATGTATTTCAAGCTTGTGATTTTGTCTTTAATGTGTTTTTTATTCCTATATGCTTTTCCCTGTTGGCCAGAGGATGCTTCTTTCAGGGTTGTGGAGGGCCATCAGTATTCCTGGGAATAGGTTCACAGGGGTAGAATAAAAAATGGGATGTAGCCCTCTCTTTCCTCATTACTGCTGCCTGATGAATTAAGTGTGCTCCTGATCGTGAGACAGGAGAGGTATCCCACTGCCACACAGCCAGTGCCTCCACATCAGGGCTGCATCTGGCCCAGCTTATGAATTCCTCTCATTTTAAAGGAACTCATTTGTTAGCTCTTTACTTTTCAGATGCATCACTGCACAAGCAAAAAGCTGGATTATGCCTGGATTTTTGCAGTAGGATTTCCTCTCTGCTACTTTGTTGAGGCAGAGTAAAAATATTCTCCCCGTTCTTCTCTTCCTCACACCAAGATTCACAGCCCAGATCTCAAACTAAGTTGGTGCTTAACAGAAACAGTTAATGTTTTCACTGATCATGGGTTTTGTTGACCAAGGAGAATATTAAACAAAACATGCCTTGCTTGGCAACAGTATTTAAGTAAAAACATAGTGAATTACAATCTCCCACATGTTTCTGTAGTATTTGTGAATGTTCAGAAAAAAAATAGGGCAAAATACTATATATTCCTCTTTTTAACCTGCTGAGGCTGAACCAGAAATGCAGGGAGAGAACAGGGGAGGGAGCAAACTTGCTCCTTCCTCACAGATTCCTAATTGGTAAGTCACTTCTGATGGGGGTAGTCACTGGGAGAGTCTTTTCTGCCCTCTCTACAAGTAAAGGTGGTAAAATAAGGCGTCAGCCCTTAAGGGGATGCTAGTGAGGAACAAGAACTGATGTTTGGATTGAGGTCTCTATAAGTGGCTGTTTGTCATTACATGATGTGCATTGTTTAAGATTTTGCGTGTATCCCTAGAGGCTGCGAGAATCTGCGATTTCTTGTAGTAATGAGTGAGCTTTGCAAAGTGAATTATAAGAAGTACAATATTTCAGACTAATTTTGACCACTGTGTTTGTTTTGGAAGGCTGCAGGCTCTTTAAATCCACCCTAAATGGTTAAACTAGAGCTGTCTGATGAAGCGTTTTAGGCTTTCTGAAACAGAACTACAGGAGAAATTGCTTTTACAAAAAGTCAACAAAAATGTTATGCCCTGCACAGTGTAGAAATGTTTACTTACTACAGAAGCAGGAAACAAGAATAAATTCATAGTTCAGACAACACATATGTAGATGCTTTTCCTCAGCACCTCCTTTCAGCAGGGCTTGACCCAAGAAGTCAGCGTCACTTTCAAAGTGAGAGCCCCAGTAAAACAGTGTGTTTCTGGTTGTGGTGTTACACTGCCTGCAATGATAGCTCAGCCAGTCACTAAGCTGGGGACTCCAGGTGCAGGCACTGTGATTGCTGAACTGCCTTGGCAGCTCAGAACTGTTTCTTTTCATTTCTAAGTTGTATAACTCCTTTCTTTTATTTCTTTCCCCCCTCCTCCACTCTTTCTGTCAATAAAGGTTAAGTGAGTTCCTTAATGAAAGTGTTAGGAAACAAAAAAGAGAGTTAATAATGTAGCTCATCTTTTGACTTTTCTATATTGTTTCCCCTTCTTTTGGATGGCTCTGCTATATCTGTAACTTGACCCCAGCTTGCAGGCTGTGCTGGCACTGAGTTGGGCAAGAGCACTGCATGGATGTGGCTGTTGCCCTGCGTGGTGGTCAGGGCTGGTGCTGGCTGCATGGCAGTGGGGCAGAGACCAGGGCAGGTGATGCTGTGCACCAGGAACAAGGGGTGCCAGCAAGTGATGTGTACATAAAACTCATCCAGTGCCTCCTTGCTGTCAGGCAGGCTTTTGTCAGTGCTGACAGCCTGTCCCTTCCATGAGCATCAAATTAATCCCAGCACTAAAATAAATCTCAAGTCAAGCCATGGCTGATAAAGAATCCACCACATGTCCTTGTTACCTTCTATGTGCGTCTGTCTCCTGTCTCCGCTAGAAGTGCTCCTTAACCAGCTCTTTATGAGCAAACAGATGGGAAGCGAGCGAATCTAGCAGTCGTGTTTCCCTCTGGTGCCTCAACCGCTCTAGGCTGTGACACATGGAGGGTCCTAATGGTGGGGTTTACATGACAATTTAATTTTAAAGAAAGAGGACACGTATGTTTCTGGCAGTTGTGTAATTAGTGCAGTTCCTTGGCAGACCCACCACCGTTCCTTATGCTTCATATAGAGAAAGTCAGAAATGACGGGCAGGTTTTAGCAGACAGCGGTTTTCCAGGGTAGGAGTCAAAGCCCTTGCTGGACTTGGTAAAAGGTCATCCAAAAGATGACTTCAGCCTCATTCCCTGCCTTCAGTCTTACATGGCCTTTGATTTCCCTACCCAGAACTTGGATGTGCCCTAGGGACTGGGCCAGGGAGCAAAGATAGAAAAGTAGAATGTGATCAGTGGGCTCTTATTTGTGGATTGGCTCCATATTGACCATGCCTATGTGTGGTTCTGTTTTAAGTTGAATTAATTCTGTTTTCATCCCAAATATTTATGGCTTTACTGTACTGGTGTCAGAAATACAAAGACTTCTGAAAAATTACAGAAAACATTGAGAGAGCAGAAGGAAAGCCCTTCCATAATTTAAAAATTCTTCAAATTTTTACTTATCTTTATGCCAGCACTTACTGAAGAGTGCTGGACAGGGTGGGAAAAATGCCTGTCTCAACCCTTGTAGGAGGGCAAGGGGACAATGAGAGCAATAGCAATAAGACAGAAAAAGCATCTACTCTAATTATGAGAAAGAGCCTGAATTACAAGAGTTACCTATCTGCTTTCAGCCTGTGGTGGATTTACCTTCTCTGAAGCCAGGGAGATGAGTCCTGACAAGCACCGGCTCACCTTGGAGAAGAGTAGATAGTTTGTACTTCAGAAACTTGTGACCATGGAAGATGATGTGCACTGAATATTAGTAGTTCCCTGTTGCTGGCCCTGGCCTGACCGTTGGTGAGGTGCTTTGCTGGCCTGGAATGCCCACAGGTTACAAATAAATACACCTGCGTTCAATCCGTTTGGTCCTGAGACATTCTTTTGGGGAGGCTAAAGAGAAAACAGAGAAGTGTCTTTATGTGTAAGTACTTTCATTCCATCTCAAGATGACAAAGCCCCCTTTATTTACATCCAAGCCATGGTTCAGACTACCCCAAACTATCTATGCCTATCTGACTCCATTGGAAGAGCTGTAGGACGGAGGGTAAAGTTTGGCTGCAGATGAGCCAACTTTCTCTCTGTTGTTCCTGCTTTCATGCTTTTTTCATCCTTTTTCTTCCTTTTTTTAAAAAATGGAATTCTATGGTGAGACTGTGTGCCTGCCTCTTTAATCTTCCACTTTGAATTCATTTGCAATGTGATAGATCGAGTTTGTATTTCAGGATGTGTCAGTGGGACCATGGTAATGCATCTCAAATGGTAAAAGTCTGCATCTTAATTGATTACCCATGATCCTCCTCGGCCACATCCTCTGCTACAAATTCAGCACCAGGGGCACAGAGAGAAGGAGATCAGGAGGGGGAAAGGGAAGGGGGAAGGCACTGAAGAGTTTTAAAAGGATTTGTGTTAATTCCTCCAAGACGTCCCTATGTGATGTTTCTCAGTCAATAGGAGATTAGATTGAGGAGAGGATAGCCACTGTTAATCCTCTTCTATCCATTCCCACAATGGGTATTAATATAGGAACAAAACACACACAAACTTGCAGAGGACTTTTTTATTGTTGCCTTTTTTTTTTTTTTTCCACTGCACATCAAGGAGAGCACTGAAAATCAGAGTCCTTTTGGTCTCATTTTTCCCAGGAAGGTAGTAGTCAAGGGGGAATGAGTTCCGGACTGTGAGATTCTCGGATTCCCTCTGCAGCTGCAGATCTCTCAGCCCAGAGCTGTAATCATAGCCAGGCAGAATGAGCCTTTCTCCTTCCAGCAAGGTTGGAGGTAAAGGGCAGTGATTTAGGGTCTGTGTTCACTTTAAGAGAGACCATGCAATTCAAACTTTGTCATTACCATGAATCTTGTGGGTTTTTTACAGGAGATTTTTGTTAGGAAGAAAGATCGTTTGCATTCACTCAGAGTCAGCACAAAGACTAAGGAGTCTTTCCAGCCAGCAAGAGCCAGGTGTGCTGTAAACCATTTCAATTCCGGTTTGTCCATCTGGCCTGTTCTCTCACCTGTCCCTTTATTAATACATATCTGGCTTAGTTACATGCTGCTAGGGAAAGCGGGGAAAAATTAGTGATTCATACCTGGTTCCCTCCACACGCAGTAGTTGCACCTTAATAAGCATCTTCATGCCTTGCTTGAAATTGCTTTAGAGAGCTCCTGTATTCCTGATGTCTTATGCATCTTCCCCAGAGTAGGAATATATGCTCTAAAACAGGTCACTGTGCACATGTTTTCTTAGGTAGCAGACTGGCTGTGAAGAGGGGAGCAAACAAAAAGGGCAGTGAAGTGGGGAGAAAGAAGAGACTTTCTTTCTTCTTTCCTCCACCTCATATTTTTTCCCTATTGACAAAAGAAAAAAAAAGGAAATTCATGAAAAATTAATGCAAGATGCAAGCCTGATCTTTCAGTAGGCTCTGTCTAAAATTGAACATCCTGGTTCTTGATGGCAAGTTCCCTACATTTTGCCAGTATTAACCTTTGAAGAAGACTGAGGTTATGATAATAAGCATTTCTATAGTAACTTTCATCAGAAGGTCTGATTCACTAGCACTAGCCTAACCTTGGAATAATGTTCTGAAGCAGTTAGTTATCAATTCTCCTCTTTTACATACAGAAAAGCAGCGTTGCAGAGCACTGAAGCAACTTTCCCAAAGTCATTCATAGACTGTGGCATAACTCAGGACGAAGGCACAGGTCTCTAGGCTCCAAAACTTGTGCTTTGAGTGCAGGGCCACCCTCCTTAAGGCAGCCCACCACCAAGCAAAGCTACAAGGGGGACTTCATTCCTTATTTCCAGCCAGCACTGTAGCAATGGAGAGTATCTGCTTCCCTTGCTTTTGGCCAAGCCCTTTCCCTGCAGGGAAATAAATAATCCATTTGCTGTTTCTGTCTGACATATGATCTACCATGCATGGCTCAGACATCTAAAACACAGGTGACCAGAAATGGAATCTGTTTTAAATACATAATTGTCCAATTTCTTTCAAGATTCTGGAAAAATATTCCCTATGACACACAGGAACTTTAAGTAGGTTTCATAGGCACCACCTGTCATTTTCAAGCAGAAGATTGATAAGGCCTGGCATCAACTTTATCCATGGTCTCCCTCCTTCCCTCTTTCCTCCTCGAATATGTTTTTCTCCTTTACCCCAGGATCTGACTTTGATGAGCTTTCTGTCAGTCTCCAGACTAGCCCGTCCAACACACAGTACATCAGCTACCAGCAAAGCAGAGACATGCCGTTCTTCCAGGAGAGGGTGTGAAGGGTAGAGCAGCTCAGGGGTCACTTCATCCCACTAAATCTAGCCCTCCTCTGCTCCTCCTCTCTAGTAGGGGCTGTGGAGTGGGAAAGGAGTGTGGATAGCTTCAACACACCGTCCTCTGCAGACTGGGCTTCACCTGCTGCTTTGGTTCCATGAAACCTTAGCTGAACTCAGTGGTTAACTCAAACATATAATAAAAATCCCTCCCCTTGCCCCAAGCTACAGAATTTTATTTACCTTTCTTCCCTGGTACATCTGCGTGGGTGACAGCTGGGCAATTCTTCATCATGAAAGTTCCAGCCAAGTCTTGAAAACCAAACCTTTTTTATTGTAGGCAGTGGTGTGCTTTCGGAGACTAGGCAGTTAAGGCATGTTCTCCATAAAAGCAGCAGAAAACAATATGCAGCATCCAATACTGTCCGACTGAAACAAAATCGGGGCCCAGTCTTCCACCTCCTCTAGCACTTCACCTTGACAGACCTCATGCCACCCAAAGCAGCCTTCCCAAAAGTCCCAGAGCTCTTGGAAAAAATAGCAGACTGGACTTGCTGTAGTTATTTCGGGTTATGCTAGCATCTATGCTCAATTCTCATTCACTTCTTCCCTTTGCCCAGTCAGAGCTTTTATCCCCTCCTTGTTTAACCAGGTATAGTTACCACTTTGCTCATAAGAGCTCAGAAATATTTCCTTTCAGGTGCAGCTTTAGTGAACAATAAATTTAACTCCAGTCACCTATAACACTCTTAACCAATTTAAGCTCTCTCTTTCCTAAATTCAGGGGCTACTCCAGGAAAAACTCTCCCCCATATTCACCCTCCCTCCCAAATCAAGGTCTCTTCCACACTGATTGATTCACCATTTCCTCTTACATCCCAGATGGAGCTGAAAAGCTCCACCTGCTGCTATTACTCAGCAGTAATTGCTCTGCACTTTCATGTAGGCTTCAAGCATTCATCATCAGGATGACTCAATAAGGCAGCCCTACGCTACTGAAAGGCCTCAGAGCCTCCATCTCTCTTGCACATGCAATAGCCACCTTCTGGATAAACTCTGGTGTGTGTTGGGAGGGAGGGGAGAATGTGTTTTGTGATGAATAACTCGCCAAAATTTCTTCTCTCGTCTGTATTCTCAGGCTGTCTGAGAACCAGTCAAGTAATCCTCACAGTCATACGTTATTCTCTGAACATTTCCCATGAGTGATGCTCCGTGTGTAGCTCATCCTCAGGCAGTCCTTTGGGGAGCATTCAAAATGAAAGCTGCATGCCAAATGCACCCTGTATTTGCTGTGTAGAGTCCAGTCTGCAAGCTAGAACCTTGTTGCCTCCAAGGATGCCCAAATCCTCTGGCTTCTTTGCATCTGTCCGCTGCTGGCTATACAAGTTGGGACCCTTCAGCTGGGCTTGAGCTCTTGGCATGGCTATGCTCATCCCCAGGCTTCAGCCTGATGTGCTCAAACCTCTTCTCATCTGCAGCCCCGTCACTGGGCAGGCACACATGCAAGTCCCCTCCTTTGGCTCCTCATTTGTCTAATAACAGCCAAAGGACCAGACACCACCTGGCATTAGTTACCATTGGGGGCAAACAAGAGGACAGGAGTGAGTTGGAGATGAAATGTCCACTTCTTTTTCTCCAAAGCCATTTCCCCAGCTGCTGTTACTGTGCATGTGTGGTGCAGGGGGACTCACAGAAATATTGATTGGTTACCGGAGGGATTTTTCTGTTCCTGTGCTGGGCAAATCTAACTTCATGATGAAGGTCTCCAGAGAGCTCAAAATTCACTTTTCGTAACCATTATGTGATATTCCCTTGCACCATCTGGCAGAGCAGTTCTGCTAAGTCACCAGAACCTATCTGGAAAGCAAGCAGAGCATATACCTGCAGGGTCATACAACATTTATTTACCACTTGCAGGGTTTTTTTCATTTTGTTGTGGAATATCATTTATCCAGCTTTGGGAGGGTGCAACAGCCTTGTCAGGAGACAAACCTAGAGCCAAGAAAACAAGTGTCATTCTTGGCACTGCCATGAGCTCTGTCTGTAACATCCCATCAGCTTCTCCAGTGTCTTGGGTCACCCTGGCCCTGGACAACACTGGTGTTTCTGACTGCTGTGGATGGTGAGGGTGAGGGTGTTGGTGGGTGAGGTGTGCCAGATGGTATGACAGAGTTGCTGAATGAGTGTTCCTCCGTCACTTCTGTGGGCTTTCTTTCATCTCCCTTGTGCAGGCTGTGGAACATATCTGTATGTATTTTTAAACATCTACAGCTACATACATATATCTCTAAAAGAGTCTCTATATGTGCATATGTACATCTATATATAGCCCCATACAGATAATCATTATCAGTATGAGGGGGGAAGCTGGAAATCTGAAATATAACAGACATGCATGCTTGTGCCAGTAGGATTGCATCAAAGCTGGCTGAAAATGTAAACAGACTTCTTTTTTGTCCCAAGTATCAACATTTTGAAAATTCAACCTATTCGGCAACTGATAGAAAATATAAAGAAAAAAGGATAGTTGCCAAATCTTTCAGACTGAGAAAGCTGAAAGATGTTTTCCCCTTTCAAAATTAAGAATGTCATTGAAAATGTGATAAATTTTACTTCCTCTAATTGGGAAACACTGTTCTCCCCTAACTATTTCTGTCCCAGGCTTTCTGACATTCTTAGAAGCTATTTGGGCTGAAGTTTTAAAGGCGTTGCACCTTAAATGTACCTAAAGAAGCAGAAAAATGTACATAGTTTTGAAAAATAAATTTCATTACGCAGTGTTAGGTACCAAAGCATCGTTACAAAACCTGGCCCATCTGTAGGTAGGTGTCACAAGTGTTAAGAGTAACTGATGATTCAATGTATCTGCAGCCATAGAATCATAGAATTTGGGTGGAAGGGACCTTTAAAGGTCCAACCCTCCTGCAAGGAGCAGGGACATCTTTAAATAGATCAGGTTGCTCAGAGCCCCCTTCAACCTAACCTTGAATGTTTCCAGGCATGGGGCATCTACCACCTCTCTGGGTAACCGTTTCCAAGTGTTTCATCATCCTCATTGTAAAAAATTTCTTCCTTACTTCCGGTCTATATCTACCCTCTTTTAGATTAAAACCACTACCCATTGTCCTATTGCTACAGGCCCTTCTGAAAGTTTGTCCCCATCTTTCTTATAAGCCCCCTTTAAGTACTGAAAGGCTGCAATACGGTCTCTCCAGAGCCTTTTCTTCTCCAGGCTGAACAGCCCCACTTCTCTCAGCCTTTCCTCATAGGGGAGGTGTTCCAGCCCTCTGATCATTTTTGTGGCCCT
>Ga0181612_112662_pt1 | contig 11157 bp, 5 predicted proteins | sample HoacroProtozoa21_FD_119630 | JGI IMG/M metagenome (GOLD analysis project Ga0181612, IMG submission 119630) | Hoatzin crop microbial communities from Cojedes, Venezuel. Combined Assembly of Gp0051906, Gp0051904, Gp0051908 | reverse complement strand
GTTTACAGATATAACAAAGTGTCATATTTACCAACAAGAGCAGCATGGCAGCTTACTGAGACCTGTCCTTTCTCACTCCACCTTCTCACTCTGAACTAGGTATTTTTAAAGAAAATCAAAAAGTTTTCCCTATTCATAGTGAAGTAAGTCAAACAAACAGAGCAATTCAACATGCAAATCCCTCCAGGTCTGTGCAAAGTATTATTTGTCAATGCAGTAATCCACTAGTTTCAACTGCTCAGTTTTCTAAGTCTAAAAGTTCTTTCCTTTAGGAATTTCTAGTATTTCAACTTTCAGGAAACATTTCTTTTCGTCCCCTTCTGAGGAAATATAACAAGACCACCATTTACCTTCGCCAGTTTATCACTTAATAAATGTCCTAAATCTCTGAATCAGATGCCTTTTGACCTTCTTCATTTTCTAAAATTCTTATTCAAGACAGATAATACATCAGCTGGTTGCAGGTGACTACTGTTCCTCCATAACCATAAGCTTCTGCTTACTAAGCGAGTCAGCTTGTAGTCTTCCAGGTGACACACAAAAAGTTCCTCCTTCTTGAAACAGCAAAAATTTGTTTTGTTTTTTCTTCGCATGTTCCTGAGTGAACTAAGTACAGTGCTTTGCTTTTGTAGACATTTTACTACCTTCCATCTTTACACCTTAATCTCTTCCAGTTTGTATTGCTTCTCTGCCCTAGTAACTTTATACTTTCCCGGAATTAAATATACATATATTGTAACTTGGTAAAATAATTTCTTGGTACACTACACCTGCATAAATATTTTCTGGGTCAGGTCTTTTTATAACCTGAAAGTAAAATATATGTGCATGAATGTGTCAACTCTTTGCCACAGTGTATAAATATCAGAGGCAAATTAAATCCCGCATTTTCCTTTAAAGTTAGACTTCTGTAAAAAGCTATCAAGTTAAAAAAACACATTACACGGCTTCTCTGAGACAACATGCAGATCATACAATTCAACTCATGCTTCCTCAAGGTACTTTTAAAATTAGTTCATTGAATTAATAAGTGATTAAAGAATGAAACACAAGTTAGCCCTTTAAATGATTTACTGGACTATTCTTCCGGAATTTTGCTTGGGGAGAAAAAAATCATTTCAGAATTCTAACTAAAATAGTTTAGAAAATTTTGGTTATTTCCATTATCTAAATTGCAATTAATTACTAGCTAAAATGCCAGTACCACATTGAGCCAAGCCCACGCACCAGTGCATTTAAAAATTCTCCTATCAAAACTGCAACTTTAAATCAAAGTCACCCCCCTTACTCCTACCCCACGCATTTTGCTTGCGTCTACTAAAGAAACTCAGTATTAATAGAACCACGATCTGTTGCATCCTACAAGCGAGTAGGATGAAAGAAACTTCGAGCAGGTCAACAAACCCTTCCATACTTATTTCTATGAACTCCTGAACCCACAACCATCTAGCCTGATACATTGATGATAAAGCAATGAACATCTGCTGCAGGTTGCACTACTGGCCTGCCTGGAATTACAAATAGCTTGACACACACAAGCAGCCAAACGTACTTCAGTAACCATTAAAAGAAACCCCTAAAGCTACTAACTTTTGCATGAATTTTCTATTCTTTGGTGAGCATGATGGATTGGTCTGTTAGACTGCACAGAGACCCAGAGGGCCAGCTAGCAAAAGGGTTAAATAGGTAATGGATGTTATTCATACAGAAATCTTCTAAGACCCAGAGAAAAATGAAAACAAAACAGAGTTTGCTCTGTAGGTATCTTTTCTTCTTTGCTCTTGCTACTTGTCCATGTCTGAAACACTACACTTGTTACCTTAGGACAAATGCATTATTGAAGAGAGCATCGTGTTGGTTGAAAGCTATGAGACCACTTTAGATGTGGCCGATTGGCTTGAACCTTTTAGAACCACAAATTATGAACTGCGCACCACTGGAGATTTACTTCATTTTGAAAGTTCAGCTTAGGCAGAAGCCTGTTTCCATCCTGAGGGCAATTACTCTCATCTGGACAATTTCTGAAGTTTAGGTGGTTTCTGAAACTGACAGAAAAGCTGAACTTCCCTTTTTTTTTCCAGTCAAATCCATCTTCACATGGTTCTCAATACCTACACACTGGACAACACAAACTTTTCAAAGGAAAGTTAGCTTAAAAATATCACTAAAAATTCTATACCAATTAGATAATACTGCTGTAGGAACACTTCATCTGGCCCTTAAAACCACATCTCTGAACTCCACTAATGCTCCATCAATGGTGTTCTCAAACTGGCTGCACCAAAGTAGGAATCAGTGGTCGATGTTTGGCACAACAGGACTGTGCAACAACATACAAAATTTTTGCACTAAGATTTTTTCCTTTAATGGAGCAATAGTTTGGAAAAAATGTTTCTTAAGTAGGTTAGAAGCAGACACAAGTGTTTAAGTAGACTGAGAACAGAAATTTACACAAATTCAGAGGGGGCCTAGAAGAGCTGGTTTGCGCATATGTGCATGAAAGTTGATTAAGATGCATATATACGCACGTTACTAGACCAACCTAATCTTCAGATAATATGAGAAAAAGATTTATTTATCACTGGGAATTTTCAGTCAAGATATCTTTTCACCGCTCACATGTAATGAAAACAACAGGTAAAATATTCGAAAGCATAAGGAATACCTCAGACATTACTGAAAATACTGCAAATCCTATTATACAAGTCAATAGTGCTCAGGTAACTCCTAGTATGTTCAGCTCTGACACACTTTTTCAAAATCAGTAGTAATCAAGGATTTAGAAATAAGCAAAAATAACAGACCTGAAGGTCTACCAAAACAGAAAAAATAACTACAAGACAGATGCTTTGAAGTGCTTCCAGAATGCTTCTGGCTGAAGAATAAAAAAAACCAAAACCAAACATCTATTTGTATAGTATTTATCTTTTCTCTAACAATTCCTTCTCACCATCAGCTTCTTGCTAAGTATCAGTCTCATATAGCAAAACCTTGAACAGATTTGGATTTTCATCTATGGGATCCTTTTTTGTTTTGTCTCTGAAACACTGAAGTCACATAAAGAAGTCTTCACATGCCTTAAAAAGGACCAAAGACTCATTAAACTGGTGGAGAAGAACTTTCTCAGTTACTACTGTTTTCTTCTGTATTGATTTCATTCCAAAACCCTTTTAAAACTGTATCACCTTTTAGCGCACAGACACAGCAATATTTCTCAGATTCTAGTGTGAGATAAAAGGAATGTGTCCAAGGGTATTAAAGGATAAATTGAAGTTATCAGCGCTATCAAGATTCTTCTAATAATTATGAAACTATTCCTAAATAGAATGTTAGATTACAATTTTCCAACCAATCCTCAGTTGGATTTCATTTTTTCATTTTATGTTTTTTTACAGTTACTTAATAAGCAACAAAGAAAATGAGGGAGTCATAAATGTTATTGGAAAATTTTGGTCATATGTTCACAGCTTTGAAGAGTTAAAACCAAGGTAAGCCTTGGGTACACTTTTGTTCCTTTTTCTTGTTGGGATAACACTCTCTAAAACCATTTTAGAAGATATCTAAAAAATTCTAAGATCAGTTTTATACACTTCATATACATGCTAGCTAGTGTGTGCACTAGCCACCAAATGAGTTGTAGTCAAACACTGAAACAGGTTTGCCCAGGGAAGCTGTAAAGTCTCTGTCTATGGAGATACTCAAAACCCAGCTAGGTGCAGTCCTAGGCACCCTGCTTTAACTGAGGGGTTGATCTAGATGATCCCAGGAGGTCCTTTCCAACCCCAGTGATTCTGCAATTAATAATTACCTTAAGACAGCCAGAGAAAAGATTGGATTCTACCACAAAATATTTTGATGTCAGATACATTACCAAGTACAAAGCTTCACTAAAAACATGAAGTGGACAGTTTATTGGAACTTTCAATTACTCTTCCTCCAACCTAAGAAAGTATTGTCTTGCCTAAAATCTTGTAAAATCAACAGTAGGAATGATTCTAAATCTTATCTTCTAGTTAAAGTGTCAGTAGTTAAAAAACAGCAGTGAATCAAAGCTTAGATTTCTCATACACGTGTTTATAGAGTCTGAACAATACATATTAATATACATAAAAATCTATCTTGAGATCATACAACTGTCAAAAATATTGATATCACTTCTAAATATTAGCTTGCCTTTTATTCTGTAAAACAGTAGCTAATGAGTGTAATTACTTTGTAGCCTTTCTTAAATATAACCAGTTTTAATACTATTGGCAACAGACATGTACACTCATCACAGAACATACAGAATACTTCAAACCACGATCCTGCCAGCACAACTTTAAGTCACCACCAGAATTCTACAATTCTTCAACTGTGTATTTGCAAACTGTATACTTGCAGACATTCACATAATAATTCCAAATAAAGAAACAGGGATTACAATCCAAGCATGAATTTTTTTTGTCACAAAAGCTTGTTTTCATGCAGTCTTCTAGAAATCCGACATTTCTAATGATCTTCACTATACTCATCAACACAGTCAAATAAAAACAACAAAACCCCCTACACACTCAGAGCACAGAAACAGAATCTGTCTGTTCAGTAGATTAAAATCCACAACAAAAGAGCCTGTACGTATACATTCACCGCATCCTTCCCATCCTCTTCCTATCTCCTCCAAAAGCCTTGGAAGAAGAGCTGCTCGAAGGAATAACACCCAAAATATTTCCTCTTTAATGTGTTTTTCATGCGTTTTTGCTTGTGTGCGCATACATATACAGAAGTTTCCATTTCATTTCCATTATCACTATAAAATATACTCCATACACTATATTCCAATGAAGTATCAAGTGCGCAAAATAACAGAAACCGCAATCTGTGAAACATAGATCTGTACTTATCAGAATCCCAGTACTTGCTACTGATCTGCAAATATATAGTAGAGGAGCAACCTTTACTCCTTGTTGATCACTGTCTACAAACTGCCACGGTAATACTGAAGACATAGCAAAGCATCAGAGTTTAGATATTTATGTGACAGAAGGCTGTCTGTTATGTGCAATGTGTATTGCTTGAAATCTCTAAATTCCTAATTCCTGTCCCAAAATAAGACTTACTAAAGTAATTGGAAAACATGCAGCAGCCAAGCAACCTATTTCAGAATTACAGGCTATATTGTCTCATTCTCCATCATATGGAAAAAAATAGATGAGTAGCAACATAATCTAATACTGCCAACGAGACTGATCAGTTCAAAAATACCAACAGTAAAAACACAGCAAAATAGTTGCAGCTTTCCATGGGTGAAGTCTTTCTCTAGTGACAAGAGCACCACCTATAGACTCACAAAATCAGACTTTCATTGTGTTTGTCCTTAGAACACAGCAGCTGAATTTCTTGTCTTTAAAATTGTGAAATGTTTCACTTGTCACAGACTCAACCATACTACAGCCATTATATAGCATTTACAGCAGCTAAAGGTCTGACCCTATTTCCTTAAAAACAGTTACATTTTTAGAATATGAACGCTGGCAAAAAAAACATGTTGATAAAGACTACAACATTTTGCTTGAAAGGGACATTCAGTAACATTGTCTTTTAACAGTCCTTAAAAGACAAAGGGATATATAACATTTAATACATATCAGACGAATTTATCCATATGAATGGGTGTGGAAAGAACAAAAACACCGAATGCTATTAAGTTAGCTTTGACATCACTGTACTCTTCTGTTTTGTTCACTATGCATGCCCTTTCGATGCAGTAAGCAGATAATAAATCCATTATTTGCTTGGCAAGGGGTCAGTCATTCCACCAGTTTCACTTAAGTCAGTGAGGCTGCGCTGGTGACATAAGAGATTCACAGTTCAGTCCCCAGGAACTGATTTCAAGATCTATGCAGACCTTGACCTAATGATCAATACACTAATAAGTTAGTAACAGTGTAAAACAACAGAACATTGGCATGTTCTGCTAATATCATAGAATCAATCAGTACAATTCAACTCATTTTCCTCAAAAAACCCAATCTTTCTGCTTTAATGAAGCAAACAAAATTTTCTGTTTCTACAAGAATATCAAGATACTGGGTAGCCACCAGTTTATAATTTTTATAAAAGTAAATTTTCATTCAAGACAGACAGTTAATTAAGGAGGGAAAAAAAATCAAACTGCATTTTCAATAATTAAGTAGACACGCATAAATGACATTAACTTACTCCTAATTACTGCTAGTAATTCTCTACCTTGGAAAAGAAGTTAAACTAAACCAGAACAGAGCGCACACTCAAAAAAAGTTTTTTAGAAATAACCACAGGGAATATTTTTTCTGAAGACTTCGTACCAATTGAGACTAGTCATAGGCAAGGTCCAATTTCATTTTGCACTTCTTTAAACAGTGTAACTTCTATTGTAATACACTTCACATTTACATCTAAGCCCTGTAACACATCACATGAAGTTTTCCCCATCTCAGCTACAAGTCATAATAGGATATGAGGCAAAACTCTCACATCTTCAGTCTTTTTCCTGTCAAAATAGTGTTTCCTAATAGCCTAATGCCTTTCTTATCTAGTAAGAAAAAACACATGTAAAATCTTCTAGTGTTTTTCCTTGTTTCAAAGAGCAAATATACAAAAACACAGTCGGATTGGCTCATTTTTTTCTCATCCAGCATCTGAGTAATCTTATTAAGAACAATCACACTCCTTATGTGTAAATTTAAGGCCAAGAGATTTGCACAAATACAGAGATTAGCACTACAGTTACCATGTAGTCTTATCTGAAGTGATTAAACATATTGGTATTTACTGGGCCTAAGTTTGACCCTGCAGCAATGTAAATCCTGCTTCCCTGGTTTATTCCGCTAGCACAAATAGGTTCATTCTTTTTTGTACTCTGAATAAATTGCTTTAAATCATCCACTTCTAGCTCTGTTCATAGCTGTATACGACAAAAACAAGGAACCATCCTTAGCTGCAAGACCCTCCTTAGAAGCCTGAACTAGTGGGTCAATTAGCCACTAGCTGGCCAACAAAACCTAGAAAAACTGGATCGCCTCCTAAAGGATCTAATAGTAAGATTTAACAGTAAGGACAATGACCTGCTATTGGGTAACTGTAAGGCACATTTGAAAGAATAATAAAAAATATTCATTTTCACACAACAATGTGAACAGTGGTTCAGCCACCAATAAACTTTCTTTCACCCATAATAACCTCAAGACACTTTTGCAAACACACAGGTGTTAAATCACTGTCAGTGCCATTTCTTTTTTCCTTACATGTATTATTTCCATTATTTCTTTTACCATAGTTCTGAACAGTTCCAAGTTGTCCATCATGACCGCACTATGTAGGAACCGCAGAAAAGCAAAATAAAACGAGACTTGTTGTGCATGCAAGTCATTACCCATGGTCATATAATATACTGTAGAAGACAGAAGACTTCAACCATTACAACCAGACCAACAGAGGAGCACCAAAAATGATCTCCACTTGATAGTGTCAGCACACCAGGCACATGGTACACATCAAATATTCCAAAGCTAAAAGTAATTTTTAAGAGATGAAAGCGTAGCTTTGCAGATACTTTGCAAAACTCTTCCACCTTCTGAAAAAGAAAGTATCACTGGCAAATTTGAAAGGAGTAATGACCTCTGAGGTCTGCAAAGACTCCTAATATCTCAGCAAGTAATGGTTTATACCATTAAAAACAGAAGGTTCTTCAAGTTGAAGAATTGGAAGTTGAATAGCAGATGATGTAGGCAAAACCAACAAGTTAGGAAAGTCACCCTGGCAGCAGCACTCTTGACAGAGATGAGCAGTAAAATGTGAATTTGTCAAAGGTAGAACTATGGAGCCACAAAATGATGCGATTTCTGACTGAGAGTATCAATTATGTGGATTGATAGGTTAGGGTACATCATAGAGACATTACGCAGAAAGAATGTGAAAGACCAACAGACAGCCTAAAGGTGAAATCCTGACATGTTCTTGTCAAAGAGCTATGATTCCTACACAGAATAGTAGTAAGGTTCTTCACAGCTTGAATCAAGCTGTTGCATCACGTCTGTGCACTGAAAATGCAGGGAATTCAAACAGTTTTTGTATAATACTGTAAAAGAATCCCAACTGATTTAAAATAATTTATTATTAAACCACAATTTAACTTTTCAGTCTCTTTTATTAACTTAAGGGCATAACTATACTACTTAATTTAAGTACTAAAGAATTCACGACAAGAGGCCACTAGATAATGCACTGAGATTATAGTTCTGAGCAAGTAAACACCACTTTTCTGATTTGTTCATATTAACTAGCAATAAGCTTATAATAAATTTATGCAATCAACAGTAAATTAATGAAAATAACTTCCTGGCAGAGAGAATGACTGTCTAATGAGAGCTCAATATAGAGGACTGAAAAGTAATGTCAGAAGCTAATGGTTTTAGAGGCTCCTACAACCAGAAAAGCCAGGGGGGAAGAAAGATTTTAATTATTTTATTATTTTACAAGGTAGGCATTTCTGATGACTAACATTACCTTCAAAGAGGCAAAAACCTCACACCTCCAAACTCTTGTATTTAATTCCACCCGACCCCATTTATATTGGAAATTGTTTCCTTAACTACTGGAAAAAGAAAAAGCTTTTTCATAGCCTAAACAGGAGAAAAAACTTCTTTCCCCCCTAAGCCAGGCTCACACTGAGGATGGCTATTAGATTTTCTTTTGATGTATTTCCCTCATTTATTTAATCCACCAAGGGTCAGTAGGGTAGTTGTAGGAAGTACCTTCGCCAACAATCAATTTGCGATTATCACAACCATGACTTTTTGCCTTTGCCTGCCCAGGCAGCAAACAAACAAACAAACAAACAAAATTTCAATTTGGACCATAGCACAGCAGGCTCCTGAAAAACACTGCAAGACGTATGTGTGCATACTTACATTCACAAGTATTTGAAAAAAAAATAATGGAATTACTTTTTAATACAATATCGTGGACATGATCTTACTTTTGGCACAGTTGGGAACAAATTGCTAGGAGAGTCAGAAGCCAGAACCAGCATCTGATTCAATGTAGCTACCAAATCAATGAAAAGCATTTCAAGTTTTCTAGCTGTCAAGGTTTTTCTTTATCACTTGTCACCCTATTAAGGAGCTCTGTATTTTAGGGACATGGTGCCTCTGCATATTGTCCTGGCTTTTGTGAATTTGTACTTCACTGATGTGTAAACTTCATCTCTTCTCTCAGTCCTAAATAACTGTGTTCAGAATCTAGTAGATAGCCTCAGGCAGAAGTAGAAATTGGTGTTTGGATCTTGGCGTTCATTTCATTTGCAAAGTAAACATATTTCTGAATACAGATGAAGCAAAAGGGGATAATCTTTCTATTCTCTTCTGTTCCCTACTCCAAGTCCTTCTTAGGAAGCACTATAACTATAAATCATCTGAAAACTTTTGTTGTGGGTTCAAACTGTTTGTATTGTTGATTCCATAATTTCAGTATAAATGCTTCTGAGAGTCAGTGCTCTAGTTCCTGCCATATACAGAGTCACTGCTCAGGACTCTGCATGTGACTACAGTTTGGTGACTATTCCAAATCACAGCTTTTTCCATAAATAAGATTGTTTACATATACTTGCAAGCAATGGAAGGTAGTTACTGCACAACAATTTCCTTGGGCTAAGCCTTCACTTGACCACTCAGCTAGGCTGCTGTCAGAGAATTTCTTTGCTGGATCCCCTACACGCCCACAGGCCCACAATTCTACAGAGCACAGCTGCTACTTTCTAACTTTGGGCCCTTCAAGCCCTTTCACAGGCTGTAGGCTGTGTAACACCTGACTCTGCTTTAACATACAGTCTGACAAATCCAGCTCTGCCTATCTAGTCCCCTTTCCTCACCTTCTTAACTCTTCTCAGAATCTAAAAGGTTCAATCCACTTCATTTAATTTCTTCACTACAATAGCCTCCATTCTTCAGAGGGGAAACAGAAACACAATAGAAAAATTGACACATTCCTGTTGATAAACATAGGGTAATTATTTCCAGTTTTATACTTCCCTAACTGACGGGGCTTTATGTCTTTTGAGTACTCTCATTGTTCAAAGTGTCCTTGCACTAGAATTCCTCGCTAAGTAGAGCAGTGGTCAAACTGTTGTTAGTTTAGTATTTGAAATTCACTCTCTTCAAAAGTCCATACAGACTGGCAACTCAAGGAGATCTCAAGCTTAAGAAAAAGTAATTCTGAAATTCGATAGAACTCTCTGAAGAAAAAAAAAAAATCACATCACCATTTGAAGCTTTTGTTCTGTACTAGAACAAAAGTCAAAAGTCCACTAATACTCTGTTTTTGTAAAAGTGTCAATCTATAAAATGTATATTTTGAGTCAAGTAGGGTTTTTTCTGTTGAAGAAGCCTTCCTGGCTAAGCTTTATGCTAATCCTTACAGCCCATGGGTTGTCTTCAATAGGAGAGGTTTCAATAAAAGCTGAAGAATTTTGCCAGATTGTTCCTACCACAATAAACCCATCCCACGTGCATTTTGACAAAGTTACTAAGCTTTTCATACAGAAGTATTAAAATTTTGGAACAATATGAATATCACAAATACATTTTACAGTAGGTTGGCTTGGACATTAAACAAAGAACTATGTACTACAACTCAGAGTGCCATAAAAGTGAACTAAAATTAAACAATGTCTTGGTGCTGCAAGTAACAATGAAGCAGGTTTAAAACAATATTTGTCATAAAAAATAATCAGCAGTAGAATGTGAAATGCATAAAGCCTCTACGAAAGGAATCAATTTACAATTTAAAACAGATATTTCCATCTTTGATGATACGAACAAGTAACTAGTTAGAACTTTTTGTTCAAATAACAAAAACAATTACTATGACTTTGCTTGGTTTAAATCAGAGAAGAGCTAGCAAAACAGTGAAGTATTTCTCGAAGCTTGAAAAGTTATTCTGAAACATGTTCAGGCTTCAGAGAAAGGCAAGAACAAACCGAACAGAATTTAAGCAGATTCTACGGACAGGTTTTCCGGGGGGGGGGGGGGGGGGGGGGGGGGTTGGGTCCTGTCTTCCCTATTTAGCATAAAAACTACACACTCCATCACTCACACTCAAGACCACTAGCTAAACCGACCACCACCACACACAACCAAC
>Ga0181612_161821_pt1 | contig 11158 bp, 8 predicted proteins | sample HoacroProtozoa21_FD_119630 | JGI IMG/M metagenome (GOLD analysis project Ga0181612, IMG submission 119630) | Hoatzin crop microbial communities from Cojedes, Venezuel. Combined Assembly of Gp0051906, Gp0051904, Gp0051908 | reverse complement strand
CGGTACCTTTACCAGGAATAATGGAGTGAGAAAGGCCTCCTGAGGAGGAGTGCAGCTTTACAGAGATGACAAGCCTCCTAAGCCTGCCAGGATAATAACTAAGCTACTACTGTACTGTTCTTGCTTTGCTAGCTGACTTTAAGGTAAAAGGAAATAAAAGCCTCCAAGGTCAATCGCCCAAATCATTTCACTGTTCATCCAAGTAGGATCAGATGCATACGAAGGAGACAAAGACAAAATAACATTTTGCATTACTAGAAGAAAGAACACAGAATAAGATACCCACGCCAGCTTCAGTATCACTGCTGTAATGATACAATCATGCAAAATGCAGAAGCAGACAAGTTTTAAAGTACTCCCATTAAGAATCCTAAAGAAATCATTTAATCTACAAGAGTCTGTGCTATACTTGCAGTCTGAACCTTCAGCAACCAACCAACTGCAAATCACTGTACAGCACAGTGAAATCCATGCACAGGATGAACTCCTGGGGAACAGAGATTTAAATTCTCATGGGAGAACTTCACTGTGATGAAGTTCGACATAGCATCCCATTACCAGCTCTGGCCAAGTCAAAGTGTTTACAAAACATACTACAAAATTCCTCTAGACAAATGAAACTAAGCAATTAGACCAGCTTTAATTGCTGGCTTTTAAGGCCATACTCAGGTCAAAATTACTTCTGCTTTGTTTCTGTAGGATACTGAAGAAATATTGTGCTGAAGAACATATGAAGAAACGTGCCAAAAGGTACAGCAACCAAATCACCCTAAGTTGCAGATAAGCTTCCTTATGAACTTAGGAAAAAAGGATTTGAGGTGCAGCATGAAATAATTTCCTATGGAAGTTTTCAAGCTCCAAAAGCTTCTGTACTTAATACATTAATTTAGTTTTAATGCATTGTTAAAAATCTGGATCTTGAAATGACAAAAATATGTCTACAGACCGATTAACATGTATCATGGCAAGCTGTGAAGAAAGGTTTCAAGTTATGCCTAGGAAGACAGCATTACATTTGCTTTTTATAAAACCAAAAACATGCCCAACAACTGTATTACACAATATTGCCTACAGTTGAGTTCCCTATTATCTGAACAAGGGAGCTCTTTCTTCAGCGTACAGCAAGCACAGTACATATTTTCTTCTTCAGAAGGAAAAAAAAAATCTGCTACTGGAACAATCAGGTTGCGATGTTCCCATGCCAGAACCTTTTTGCCTCTCCTGCTCTTCTCCACAGGGTGACTAAATCCACCCACTTCGCTATTTATTTCAGCCATCAACACACAGCTCACAAAACAAGGGCAATCCAAACTCAAGGAAACAGCAGGTTTGTGCAAGTGAGATCCACCTCCCACACGCCAGAGAGGAGACATTCCTTAGCAGATAGGATATTGTGAAGATTTTTTCTTTAAGGAGCTCAGTAAATACATGGGTCTAATTACGAAGTACTGAACAGAGGCTCTCTTGGAGTGACATATGGTGACAGCATTCCATGTCTAGCCTAAGCCTGGGCTCCCAGACTTCGGTCATTACCACTGCTGCTACTGGCAATGATAGCAGCCGATCACAGACATGCTGAGGGTTTTGCTGGCTGCTTGGGTAACATTTAAATACCACAGATTGGAGTCTCTTGTCTAGTGTTGTTTTTTTTTCTTTTTTTAAAAAAAAGCTAGGAAGGAACGGATTAGTCACAGAGCTGTCGAACTAGCGTCTGTATTGTGCAACAGCTTTGCATGTGCGAACAGCAAAAGGAAATGGATAGCTAAAGACATGGGAGTGACTGTTTCAAAAAGAAATTTGAAATCCTAGAGAAATCTTAAAAGTCCTAAGCTGAAAATCTTAGTACCTAGAACCCTGTGGAAAATATTTCCACTAGGAGAGATTTGTTTTCTCCCCAGATATGTTAAAAATTGGAAGCCATTTAAAATTATATTTCTTAGGAGTTTTTCTTGGATAGACTTTTACTTTTCTGTCACCTATTGTATTCATACTGTGGGTATCAATAATTGCCAAAAAAGCCAGACTACCACAAGACTAGAAATGAACCTACACTAAACTAGTTATTTCACACATGGGCCAAGTATTATATAATACTATGCACACCCAAGATCAAAGCATTCAAAAACGACACACACTAATGTAACAGAACAGACATTTCTTTAAAAGGTTAACTTAAGGGCTGAAGAGACAACAGAGATCACTAATAGAGTGCAGCGTGCTTCAGGCTGACAGGGCTGTCTTATGCTTTCTTTGGAGGAAGAGGAAATCTATGTAGTGTCTTGAGCACTAAGCCAGAATAGGGTTTTAAAGCTAGCTCTTCCTCAGCTAGCTAGAACTCAGTACACTCTAGGGTCCTATGCACTGCGTATACTTTTAATAATAAACTCTCTTCCCAGTTTGCTCATAACATTCTTCTAAAATTCAAAATTTTAAACTTACCATTCCCAGACTCTTAAACTCTTGTCATCAGATGTACTCACAAACCTTCTATTTTCATCCACAAACACAATGGTGTTGACAGCTCCCAAATGCCTATCGTATTCCTGCACAATCTCACCACTTCGAATATCCCACTACAAATAAAAAAGTGAGAATAAGACCTTGGTTTCTACTAAATATCAGAATTTTTAGAGGAAGAGATATTAAGCAGACATACCTGCACAATTTTCTTATCAGACATTCCTGCAACAAAGAGATTTTGTTTATCTTCGTCAGGATTGAACTTGACACAGTAAGGAACCTTTCTATTTGTGAATCTTGAAATACATTGCCCTGCAACAGATAAGCCATTCACAGTGCATCAGGTTGGAAGTTCTACGGGCTGACTAGTTTTTTGCAGATATTGATAAAAACCATTACCTTTCTTTTACTTTACTAACAGCAGAAAATATTTGTTTTAAAGCCCTTGAGAAGATTAGAGGGTGGAATTTACCCTGCTCTTTGATTAGACCTTCTTTCACATGTTTGCATGCACGCACCCGTATAAACACATACAAACTGTTCCATACCTTTACTACAGCTTTTCAAACAATGTAACTGTTCAGTACCCTGTATGTCATCAGAACATGTCAAGGACATCACGACTGGTCAGAATATCACAAGCTGACCACTGTCTTCACAAAACATCACCTCCTTAGGATCAGAGGTCTTCTTGACAAGAGACTTAAACTCGGGCAAGAATTCCTCAATCCTAAGCCTAGGAAAGGATAACAGCAATCCAACTGCAAAACAAACCAGTGACCTCTTCTCATAGCCTCAGCCATAAACACCCTGATTACATGGTATCCACAACTTACAGGAGCCTGTTTTAATCTGACAGCTCAATACGGGTTTCAGGTGTCAAAATAACCGAGTTCAGGCTCAAGACTGAAGAGTTTGACTTATACTTTTCTGGCTGTCACCTGTATGAGACTAGTGGCACTGCTAACCAAGAAAGCTAGTGTCTTTTTCAAATGCGGAGACTTCCTGTTGTAGGAACAGACTTATGTTTAACAGAATATTGACACAATCTATCCTGTATCTTATTCGTTTAAGAAACTATTTGGAGCAGAATGTTGCAGAGCATCTTCCAGTGGTTCTGTGAGAGCATCAGATCTACCCTCCACTCCCTGTACCAGCAGCTCAATTTCCACCACCCTTTTCTTATTTGGAGTGCTCTTCAAGTTCAGGTTAACCAAAAGATCAAGTGAAATAATCCTTCTAAATTAAGCATATTTAGGTATGAAGTCTGATTTCATTACATTTTTTACATTCCTTACAATTTTATGTCTGTAAATTTAAACATGCAATTAACTGATTTGGTAAAACTTTGTCTTTTTCCTGAAAATTGTTCTACCATTACAAATAACTATGAAACTTCTCAAATAAAAAAGTATATGAAATACAGGTATATAGGCAGTGTCAATTGCACCATTACAGATAACAGCAAAACATTTCAGAATAAAAGACCATTCATCCTGAACACTGAACTACAAGATGATATTAAGGATAATTAGAAACAATCTGACTGATATTTTGATAGTTACTATTAAACATAGTGCCAAATAACAGTGTTTACAAATACAAGCCTACCTGTTTCAGTGTCCCAGAGTTTAAGATAGCGGTCATATGCAGCACTAAGAAACCGAGTCCCAGCATTATTAAAACAGATGTCTCGAACAGCTTTACCATGTCCTACGAGATAGAAAAAATGCGATAATAAACTTTCATCCATTCATGCTTAGAATTAATGTTTCTTTGAAAAATATTACTTGTGTTAAATGCTCCAGTCTTTAACAATGCAAAGAGAACAAGGAAATCACTTCTTGAAGTTCTTCATAAGCACTAGTACAGAGTGATTGAAGTGAGAAAGAAAAAGTAAGTCCAAACGAACAATGAGAATAAAGCCCCAAAATCTCCACACCTCTAAAGCACTGGGGAAACAAAAGCATTGCACAGAACCAACTACTGTGCATCATTCATAAATTGATACACAAGCAGAACTTCAAGTACTGTTGACTTCAAAGATAGTTCTGGTCACAGTTAAGAGCTGCAAGAGAAGTTTAAAGCACTGTAATAAATGTCAACATCTCATGAAAAAGAGGAGAGACAAACACTACAGGAGACACATTCACAGGAGAAACATTTAAAATTAGAAAACAGGTACAAAATATGGGAAATAGTAGATCAGAAAATTAAGAATGCTTTCGTCTGGTGTTAACCTTGCTACCCCTCAACCCCAATACTTTCATCTGACCACCGCATCAGACTTGTAGAAGATCTCTTTAGTTAAAATGTTGGCACAGTAACTTAAATACAGCAAAACAGCAGGTGAATCTGGTTGATAATAAGGACCTTTCCAGAAAAACAGTGAAACTGTTCAGAAAGAACAGTCTATTGAGAGAGAACTTTTTTTGAGCCATCATCTTTGCCACACTGCTGTCATCAGATATATTAGGTGAAAAAAGACTTCTTTGTTGTTACTCAACGTATATTCACTCGGTGTTCTAGAAATGTTCGCATTTCAAAAGGAGAATCAGCTGCTTTTGTTCTGCATTCAAGGCTGCTAAGAAGTTTATATTTGTCTCTCTCTCGGCTATCTGCTTTAAAAAGCACCTGTTACATGAACAAAGATGGCACTTCAACCTAAAAAAAAAAAAAATTCCCACGTTTTGCACTAGAAACTCAGCACACAAGGGACGACCTCTTTAAGGTGGGATCATCAGACCATGAGATGCCCTCGCTGAATAAATACAGAGGGCTGCTCTTCTCAACATGAAGATCAGGCAATTTAATTTCACAGTTCTGCCTTTGGAAAGGAGTCTTGCATAAAGTATTGAAGACTGCAGTACACTAATGTTTTCTCTTAAGGGTTGTAGGGTGTTATACATCAACATTAAATTGCTTGGAATAATGGCAAAGGTTCACTAAAAACTTCCACCTTTTTAATTCTTATTGCCAGATCATACTGAATACCATTTGCACTGGATGCCTACAAGTACTCTCTACAATAAACTAATAAGTTAACCTAAAGCATATCTTTCCATGCAGTCGTTTTAAATATACATCAGTTTAAAAAAAAGACTATTACCAATAAATGTTCGTAGACATCGTCGATCACCATATACTTCCCATAGCTTGGAAGAAAAAAAGGGATGGGGAGAAAAGATGTCAATCATTAAATAGTAACGGTGCTCAAATTTAGTGCAAACATATATGGCAACATCTTCTAAGAAATCAGTTACAAACATATGACATCTACCAACTAATCATAACTACCCAGGAATTCACAAAAATGTTCTGTCACCTTCTTGTTAGCGAAACCCCCTTAAAATAACTAAGAATCTCATACCATATTCCAACTTCAAAGCCCTGAGGTTTTGCTAGTGAAAACAAAGAAAAAACCTCACAAAACATCAGCTTTCTAATACGACATATGGTGCACTAAAATGAGATCAGTTCAAAACCACAAATGCTTCAGCAAAACACTTCAGCAGAAACCTATTGCTAGTTGTAAAACTAGGCTTTACAGAAAATGAATTATTATAATAACAAAGGCAATAACCTGAGGAAATCGTGACCTTCTAAATGCTATTGCTAAATGATTAACACTGTTCTAACACCCACAGTCTTGTGTATTACTTCTACCTTTGTTTCAATGAATTTGTAATTTAAAATTCAAGTGAGAAAAATAAAAGTAACATGGACAAAAGGTATTTAGAAGTACCAAATGTTTAAGTATTCAAAAATGTATTTTCTGTACCCAATGATGGCATAATATGAAAACAGAAAAATAACTCACCTTAATTTTGCAATCCATAGAGCAAGACAACAATATATGCCCAGAGAGAGGAAACAACCTAACTGCACTGACACCCTGTAAATAAGAACATAATTTAACAGTAAGTGGAGCATCTAGGCATTTCCTCAGTTCACTTGTCCTCTTTTCTACGCAAAAAGCTAAAGCTTATCTTCATAAAATATACGGATATTGTATCTTGAAAAGAAATAACCTACCCACATTCCATTTGAGGAACAGTGATGCGTTTTGTACAATTGTTATTGGCAACAAATTGACTCACTTCATCAGCTGCTTATATACCCTCCTTCAACAGTCACACTGTTACTGTGGTAAACACAGCAAAGAAATACAAATTGTGGGTTTGGGCGACTGTTTCTGTATAACGAGCCTTTTCAAGTGGGGCAGGTGAGGAATTTTTCCACAAAAAACATTTCTGGCGAGCTCCATTTCTTACATATGCTACCAGTGGCTTCCACCCACTGAATTCAGATTGCCTGGGCACAGCATCTTCCCATCTATCTGTACGTCAGGTACTCCTTCCAGAGGAAGTCCAAAGAATCACCAGGTACTCATGGTTTGATGCCCCTTCTTTCAGTTTCATATCAATTAGTCTATTTATGTTCCATCCAGTTCCTCCCACCCCTGGTTGGAGTTGGGTGCTTAATCCTCCCTATTATTGTGTACTTGTATCCCCCAGCTTTTCTAGATTTGTCAGCCCATGTCTCTGCTTCTCTCATCAATATTGCTATTCATCTCCTGTTTGAAGGAAAAAGCTGTTTTATGCATCAGTCTGTTCTAGTAGGATAACAGGCAGAGGAGTGACTAGTGTTTTGGGGAGGAGATGTTATTCTGGAAAGCAATGATAGTTGCAGCTACAAGCTCTTTGATGCACCAATCATTATAGCAGAGTTCAGAGTTGTGACTCAACTAAAAAAGGGTAAAAACTAAGCGTGTTGCCTGTGTCCTCCTTTCTTCCATCTTTCAGATATTATTAAGGTGCTGTCCATTGCAGCACAGCCTATTCCCTCAAGCAATACTGAAAATTAGAGACAAAACCAGCAGCAAATTGAGTATAAGCTTAAGAAACCATTATGTATATAGTTATGGGCTCTGGCACAAGAAGAAACTTCAAATGTTAACTAGCATCATCAAAGAAAACTCTTAACAAGGCACACCTATCAAAGGTAATAGCTGTATTTGGGAATCCTGTACTGGTCATGCATCACAATCACAAAACCTATATAACTTTTCATAAATTTGATATGAAATAGCCTTTAAGTACTTTTACTGTTTTCTCCGGGATTTTTAGAATTAGCCTTACTCTTTTTCATGTGGTAGTTTAGAAAATAACTTAAAATCTCACAGAAGTCACTGAACAATATTTGTCCCTTTAAGGGGCATCAGAAAGTCACTCTGTTAATGAAAAAGTATGTGCAGTAAACTGCATTTGAGCAGGCAAACACCTTGTGTGAGCAATGCAACCAATTACATGCATAATGTGATAAAGACGAAAATACTCCTTCCAGTGCCTACTGACACTTCAGTTTTACAGAAGTTACTAGCTTCAGACACAAAGTGAAGTGGGTTTTTATAATGCACGCTCACAAACACGACTGCCTACCTTTGTATGTCCAGACCACACATGGATTTGTTTCTTTGGAAGATAGCACTTCTCAGGTGGCACTGTAGAACGGAGATTAACTCCAACGTCTTGAGGGACATGAAGATAAGATCTCCCCTGATAGTCATACATTTCCTTAACTGAAAAGGTAAACACAGAATTCTGAGAATCCAAGAGCCTATATTCCAAGAGGTTATAAACTTTGAAGGGCTCAACAGCCACACACAATTAAGGTTTTTCTCAACACAGCTGCTCTGCTGTGAAGTGAGGGGGAAAAAAAAAAAACAACCACAAAACCCCAACCCACTTCACAGGAGACAGATGGAAATCTTATTTGACATCAGTTGAACTCAAATTAAGTCATCTGAGTTCCCATTAAGTCACTTCAGTAAAGTCTACTTGGAATCTGATAGTCTGAATATTAAGACAATCTCCCCCCCAACACATCTTACTCATCATCAAACAGCACGAGAGTTCCTCAGGCCAACAAGGGTTTGCTTACACTACCTCTACAAGGATTATAATGTGCAACTCTAACCCTGGCATTTGCTTGCAATTCACATTCCAGCCAGCTCTGTGCTGTGTCAGTCACATCAACAGAATTACAAACCAGAGAAAAAAAGATCCATTTGGCCAGTGCGAACCAATATTGGTCAGTGGTAGCCAACAACTGCTCTTTAACTAGATTTAAGAACTGACTGGACAGTCAGACATGCAGGGATGCATTGTGCAAGGAAATGGATATTTCAGAGCAGACTTGTGTTGGATAGCCACGACATTAAACTGTGTACTGATTAAATTGATTTCTCAGCTTCTGGGATATTGTCATGGCAGTTTTGGTTGTACAAGTGACCTCCTGCACAGTATCAATGTTTACACGTCTACAAAATGGCATGTTTCTGGAATGTTTGTGCTTGAGAAGATTAAACTTTATCTTGTAAGGTCTTCCACTGTGAAATTTCAGGTAGACACAATGAAAAGCTGGACACAAAATCATTATTCTATAGGAAGCTCAATGGCTAAAATCTCAGGTTTGTTATGCTTGTCACTATTTAATAAATAGTCATAATCTATTACATATAAACAGAATGAAGCACTAATGTCAGCAATGCAGATCTTGCAGCCTCCTCTTCTTTAACGCATGTAAGAAAGGATGTTCTAGCCTGTGTGTGTGAGCCTGGCTGTAGAAAATGGTAAACAAAGAGGGACTTTGTTTGCCTAACTATCTGTGCCAAGCAATATAAGGCAGGACAGTTTTACATGCAGAGAATTGAAATAACAGTTCCCTAAAATCACTTACTTTTACTTACTTAGCAAACCATTTTCTTTGAAGGTACCACATACTACAGGCTTCCACAGGAGAATTATTTGATAGACAATTATTCATAGTATGACAGCAAGAACATTTACATTAAGAACTGAGGAAGTATAAAGTCCAAGTGATTTTCTAAATTGTATATAAGCCATAACTCAAGGCAGTACCTACTGATGGAAGTACTGACACATAAAACTGCAGTAATTCTGAAGCTGAAACTAAGCCAAACTCATAACTTTAAAATCTTTGCTCTGTAAAATAGGAAAGGGATATGTACATCTAGTATGATTAAAAATAAATAAAGCCAGCATCCTGGAAGATGACATTTCCATGCTGCTCTGCACAGTATGAAGTAGAATTAGTCCAAGTTTCTCTCTTTCCCTGTTCTTTATGCTCATGCATGTGAGTGCTATTATCTCCAATACAGAAACATCAAGGTGCCTCAGCAAAACTGCTGTGACTGTCTGCCATCCTTACTAATTAACATAGCAGGCAAGAAAACACAGTGAGCAAGAAAATGAGAACAGACAGGAAGATGCCCTTACCATGCAATATAGTCTTCTCCTCTCCAGGTTTATCATCTTCCAGTTTTCCTCTCTTCTGCCTCTTAGCTGTTATTTCATCCAACTCTTTCTGTTCTTCCTGGAAAACCAAGCGTGATCTTGACTTTTAAAAATTCAGCATTTGGAATCATGTAACAAAATCCAGAACTGCACTACTGTTTACTTACTATTAAGAACACATTTATTTGCTAAGTGAGATTAGAAATATTTCTAAGCATCAATAAAAACAATACCTTTATCAAAAATAGAATAATTTAAAAAGCTATGTACACTGACAAGAACTGAATACTATCTTTTTATTCATAGACCACAGCTAAGCATCACTGACTGAACAAGAATGCTGTTTATTGGTTGGAGAGGGGTTGGGGGGGTAATTGTTTTTCTGTTTGTTCTTTTCTTCTTTAAGCAAGTTTTACTTTCAGTTCTTTTCAAGCTGCTTCTGTTTATAGAAGTCTTTTAATCCATCTCTACACACTACACACAGATACCATTATTTCCAAACAATCTTGCAAATAATTGAATGCAGAATACTCAGAGCACCTTATATGGACATATCACTTGAAATGTTTCTATTACCCTAAAGCACAGCATGGATCTTCTGCCTGGAAAAACTAGTAGTGCAGCTGGATCTCTTAAAGCCACTGCAATCTAGCAACAATTTGTACCTATTGTGTTAAAGCAGTACTTACTTCTGATGGTTTGGCTACTTCTTTTTCATCAACATACTTCGCCCACGGTCCCAGAAAACCATCAATATTAGATGCATCATTCTCCTTGAATTTCTTCCTTTTTTCAATTTTCTTTTGTCCCGTTTCAAACACTGTTAAACCTGAAGAAAGAAACAATGCCCTGCCGAGCTACTAACACAGAATGCAACATCACAGGTCACATCATAGTCAGTTTAAAAGAAAAAACCACCACCCCTCCTTCCAATACACACAGCAAAATGGAAAAAACATCTGAGCAAAACTGGCCAAAGCATTGCTAACTTTTCTAACCATGAACCCTGCTAACTGTGTACAGGAACAGAGGAACTACTTAAACTGCGTGTCATGCTTTGTTATTTAACCATGCATGTACCCATGCATTTTTAACAATAAGCCTGCAGACCTTATGAATACATCAATTTTCATACTCTAAATAGTGCAGTGTATGAAAGAGTAGAGTCCTAACAATAGGCCTCCCATTCCCCTCACCCCTGTTTCTTAAAATAATCCCCCAAATCCAAAATAAGACAAGTCTCCCAAAACCCCAACCACAACTGTGCATTTTAATTTAGTAAAAAGTCATAGAAATCTTTGGATTGGAAGGGACCTTTAGAGGTTATCTAGCCCAACCCCCCTGCAGTGAGCAGGGTCATCTTGCACTAGATCAGGTTG
>Ga0181612_160837_pt1 | contig 11158 bp, 8 predicted proteins | sample HoacroProtozoa21_FD_119630 | JGI IMG/M metagenome (GOLD analysis project Ga0181612, IMG submission 119630) | Hoatzin crop microbial communities from Cojedes, Venezuel. Combined Assembly of Gp0051906, Gp0051904, Gp0051908 | reverse complement strand
GCTCAGCTGCAAGGAGAGGAACATCTTGGCAGCCACTTTCATTCGCTCTCTGCATAAAAACATAGGTAAAGGTGCGGTGAGGTGGGTGCAGTAGTCAGGAAGTTGGCACTTGAGTCTGCTAGTTTCCCTGGGGAATGGAGATTGCCAGCACTGAATGACCTCTGATGAGAACTCTGATTCCTGGAGTCTCATCTTCTGTTCCTGTTGGTGCTTCCAGTGAATGTATTTCATCATGCCAGCTGTTCCTTTTCAGTTTGGCTTTTCTGTCAGGCACTTTGAAAGTGCACCTGTGAGTATCTGAATGTCAGCAAGACTAACTGCAAACTGCCTCTGGAGTTCTGTCTCCAAACCTTGCTGCAATAAACTCATCCTTGGGCTGCAAGGCTGACCTGTGCAGTTAGTCTTAGGAATGCCTTCTGCATGTTTGAGGTGTTGACAGCTCAGGCCTGACCAAAATTGTCACTATTCTCAGGAGGCTCGGAGACCTTCCAGGACAAAGTGAACTTCTTCCAGCGAGAGCTACGTCAGGTGCATATGAAAAGACCTCATTCGAAGGTCACGCTGAAGGTCAGCCGTCACTGTCTGCTGGAGTCGGTGAGTGTATAGGTCACTTTGCTAAAGCCCAATGCTTCCTCCATCCTTTTTCTTCTGCTCAGTGCCCAAAGAAATACAAACTGATGTGCTAGAGCAACCACGCTAAAAATGGTTCATCATTCTGTTTCAAGGCAGATGCCAGTAGGCAGCTTGAGATGGGAAAAAGAAAAAAAATCTCAAGGTAGCTCCTCTGTGTTCAGGTTTAGTACTGCGTGAGACGGCTGTGTTCCTTCTCTACAGCTGGTAAGATCAGATCAGTTTCTAAGTAATTAGGAAACTTCAGCTCTGAATTTTTAAGGAACTTATTGCAGAGTAAATCAAGCCCTGAGGGATGTCTAGGGCAAATGCATGCATAGCCTGTAAAAGCAGGGAATCTGCTAGTGCTGTTCTGTGCCCACTTTATATTGGAACCTGAGGCCCAGAGACTGTTTACCTGGCCCAGATTTGGGAGCAGAACCTGGAGCTCCTGAGTCTTTGATCTACTGTTTTTCTGGTGCAGAGTCGTTCAGTGAGAAAAGCTGTCAAGTCAGGTGTTACTGCGCTGCATGCATGAAAGCCTTGCATCGACAGGCTGCTAGTAGTGGTTCAGTGTGATATGAAATATTCTGTGGAGTTCTTGAGTTAAGTCTTCACCCATGGTGACCTGAGCTGATGTGTTTGTTAAATCAAACTTAAGGAAGAGTCATTTGTATAATACAGTTCTTAACTGACAGTCTAAATACTGTGTACACACGGCAGGCAGCTGTCCTGACTTCTTGTTTCCACATGTATCTCACAAGAGTAGTGTTATAAAGACGGAAAAGAACATTTCTGGAGAAAACAGGAGTGGCTGGGATTTCCCTTGATTTATGCTCAGATAATCTATGTTTTGGAATATTTTCTGCGAGTACAAGCTTGCAGTGTTTGTGAGATTGCTTCATTTAATAGTGTACTACAAAATGACTTAACTTCTAAACAGTATTTCCATGACTATTTTTTTCCGGCTATTTTGGAAAGTACTGCACTGTCATGAGCCACTGGTGTTACAGCCTAGTAAGACATAGTAAATTAAGTGCCATGATAATAAATGTAAGCTTTAGTATCCAGGACTGACAGGCACAATGAATGGGACCAGTGTGTTTAGCCCAGAGGTGTGACTAGCGTGATGTATTAACCTATTTGAAGATAAGCTAAGCCAAAGCTACGTGTATGACTGAGGACTGCTGTGTAGCTTTGAAAATTTTCTTTAATTCAAATCCAGAATCGGGACACAGGAAGTTCTAGACACTTGAAATATCTTGTTACTTTTTTTGCATCGTGACATGCTTTATGTATGAACTCGGTGAACCGTTCAAGCTATTTTCTAATGCTCTCCAAGCATGTTCCTTTTTTAAATCTAACTCGTGGGCTGACAGTGCTTTACAGAAATGGCTCCTTCCCACAGGCATTTAATACTTCAAACAATACTGTACTGCAGCTTGAGCGGGATACATCTGTGCTGTGCTAAGACCTCACGCTGGTTTTAAGATGAGCTGCATTTATATGGGTAATGTGTCTCATAATAGAAAATGAGGAATTGGCTTCAAACAAATAAGAATTAGACCTTAGGAGTTCCTAATTCTCGCTTTTATACTTCAGAGTACTAAACTGTTTCTTGGTTTTTGTGTTGCTTAAATGGACAATCCACATGTGTAGGAGTGCATATTGGTTACAGGGTGCCCAGCAGTAACAGCTGCTACTATTTGTGTTATTTATTTTTTTTTCAGTCTTTTAAAGCAACGCGAAATTTTTCTGTTTCTGACTGGAGCAAAAACTTTGAAGTGATTTTTCAGGATGAAGAAGGTGAGTTATGCTGTGAATATATTTGAGGAGGAAGTGAAAGGAATGATGATGGAGTAGTTTTAGTCTGAAATTCTGGTTTCTTGTAGCATGTCTAGCCTTTGTGGCTTTCCAGCCCTTTTGCTTTCTCACAAATATGACAAATATTAGGACTAGATTTGGGAGCAGTACCTAAGAGTTCTGGAGTCCCTGTCTACTGCATTTTTGCTATGGAGCTGTTTGCTGCGACGAGCTCTCGTGTCAGGTAATAACGGAGCAGCATGCATGAAACTCTTGAATTGATGACGCATGGATGACCAAGCTTGTTTTATCTTGTAGCTCTGGACTGGGGAGGTCCACGCAGAGAGTGGTTTGAGCTCATCTGTAAGGCGTTATTTGATACTACAAATCAACTCTTTACCCGCTTTAGTGATAACAACCAGGCCTTGGTGAGTCTGCAGTTCCTGTGCTGAATGCACAGGAATGTGTGCATTGACATGCAGATGGTTAAATAGTGCTGCTGCTGCTAAGTGGTGTGCAACCTTACCCATTCTTTAGCTTGCCTGGACAGTCGCTTCCAGCGCCCTTCTCAAGGCTTTGCTTAGTGATCTTTACCCATTGAGGTGTCAAAGAACTGACTGAATGAACAGCAGAGGGTGGCCAGTCAGCAGGGAAGGCTGGATTGCTCCACAAGAGGAGGTGGCATCAGAGTGTATACAGGTTTCGTTGGGTCTGAATGTTTCAGAATCTGTTTCTGCTGTCATACAGCTTCTGGCCTGCATATGTGAAACATTTTGTATTCTTCATAGGCAGGCTCAGGCATTTTATTTCTATTCCTTGGCTTTGAGGATGTTACACTAAAGCTCCTGGGGCAGCCTGAGAGACGCAGTGACTTGAACTGGTCTCATACTTGCTTTTTGAGCTAGTCTTGTCTGGTACTTGGATATTTCATTTTGCTTCCTCTTTGCAGGTGCACCCAAATCCAGGGCGTCCACGTACTTACGACTCAAAGTCTATGAATTTGCAGGCCGCCTAGTAGGAAAGTGTCTTTATGAGTCATCTCTGGGAGGTGCTTACAGACAACTGGTTCGAGCTCGCTTCACCCGATCCTTCCTGGCTCAGATCATAGGACTTCGTATGCATTATAAGGTAATGCTTCCCAGCCTTGTCTGAAGCCTGAATTGGTCTAGGAAGAGGCTGAATGTTGGTGTAGTAGAAGCAGATACAGAGTCCTGGTTAACAATGTATAGTTTTGGTTTTTTTTTTTCTTTCCTCTGTGTCCCCACCTTCTTTCTCTTTCACACAGTATTTTGAAACAGATGACCCAGAATTCTATAAATCCAAAGTTTGTTTCATACTGAACAATGATGTGAGTGAGATGGATCTCGTCTTTGCTGAAGAAAAGTATAGCAAAACAGGACAGCTGGAGAAGGTGGGGGAAGAAGTTCCTGAAGGTGGGACAGTTTAACCCCTTCTGCCTGTAGCAGGGGAGGCCAAGAACTCTGCTGTGTGCCCCAGAAAATTGAGCTTACTCTGGCCAGTATCACCTTGCTTGGGTTTATTCTGGTTGGGAGTTCACATTTTGGGAATGCTGCTGGTCACACTCATGTCAAGTATTCTGTTTTCAGGTGGTGGAACTGCTGACAGGAGGGGCTCAAGTACCAGTGACAAATGAAAACAAAATCTTGTATCTAAATCTGCTTGCACAGTACAGGCTGGCCAGTCAGGTTAGAGAGGAGGTGGATCACTTCCTGAAAGGTGACACACTGTCTGCTCCCTGCTCCTTTCTGCCTCTGTGTCCCAGGGGATAGCACTCGCTGCTCTTCTTTCGTCTTCTCTTCCAGGTCTTAACGAGTTGGTTCCCGAGAACCTCCTGGCTATTTTTGATGAGAATGAGCTCGAGGTAATTGCTGCCTCCCTAAGCACCTCTACTCTCACTTCCCCTCCTCTCTGACAAATGAAGCCCTTTCTGGATCTGGAATAAGGCCAGAATGTTTCTTTTCTAAGCATTTTAAACCTTTGTAATTTGCACAGTGGCTGTTGCCTTGTTTCCTGGGCTCCTGACTTTCTGACTGCAATCTCTTGCCTTTCAGTTGCTTATGTGTGGTACTGGAGATATCAGTGTCTGTGACTTCAAGGCACATGCTGTGGTGGTAGGAGGATCTTGGCACTTCCGTGAGAAGGTAAGTGAAAGGGTTTCTCCCTCCTGCTAGCTGAAACCGGTTATACCAACTACAGCAGAAGACAACTTAAACTGGGAACAGATTTCTTGGTTGGAAATTAGGCTTCCGGAAGGACAAACTGGGGGTTCAGGAGTAGGACTGCACACATCAGGAAATAATGTTTCCTCCTAGAGAGATCCTTCAGCCTGCCTGACTAGAGATGATGCTTAATGAGTTGCCAGCAGGGAAGAATCAGCAGCAGTGGTCACTTTAAGAAAATCCAACAAAGCACTAATTAAGAACAGTTCAGCAGCGAATGAGAAGGAATTGGTGGGAATTATTGCTACTGAAAGATGTTCATGGTGATATACTTATCTCTAAGGGATGCTTGAAGATTGTGACTGCAGCCTATGTCGAGTGTTTTGGATTCAGTGCTGTGGTAAAGACTACTGATGTGGTCGCCTAAACTTGTACCTCTAATCGTTCCCATCCATCCCTGTCTTTCCCAGTGGGAGGGTGTGGGAATGGTAGCAGCCTCATTTAGAAAAATAATGGAAGCTGCCAAAACACCCAAGATGAAAAGAGATTGGGAGGACAAGTTTCTAGCTGTAAACACTGGGATGGTTCCACCTTTCTGCAAAAGTACCAGAAGATGTGAAAAAGCAAAAGATTAGCATAGTGCAAGAAGCAAATTAGCTTCTGCATTGTCAGTCTACCTCATTGCCTATGCAGGTATTTCTAAAAATAAAATCTCTGTGAGGAGAGCAGAAGCCTTTCTGCTTTAAGGGGAAGGAGTGGTGGGAGGTAGTAGTGTGGGACGTCTTTTAACTGATAAGAAGAATCTGTATAATACTTGCCTCTGTGTGTCACCCTGGTAAAACAAAAAAAATCTATTAGAGTGCTTGCTTGCAAGGGCAGTTGACTGATCTTGCAACTTGCTTATGTGATTATTTGATATGCTTGGCTGACTTGGCTTTACCTTTTCAATCAGGTCATGAGGTGGTTTTGGACTGTGGTCTCCAGTTTCACACAGGAAGAGCTGGCCAGGCTCTTGCAGTTCACAACTGGTTCCTCCCAGCTGCCCCCAGGAGGGTTTGCTGCACTCTGTCCATCTTTCCAGATCATTGCGGCTCCAACTCACAGTACTTTGCCAACAGCCCACACTTGGCAAGTATCCTGGGGTGACAGGACTTTCTGCATTGTGCTTCTGGGAATGACACCAGCTATTTGTGGTGGGCAAGCAGTGTATAATGTGTAATGTGTGTGACACGCGTGTCAACCCATCTAAAAGCAGCTCATGGGGGTGGTCTCCTCTCAGATCTAGTCTGAATGGATTTTTTTCTTTTGTTTTACAGTTTTAACCAGCTGTGCCTCCCCACTTATGACTCCTATGAAGAAGTGCACAAGATGCTGCAGCTAGCTATCAGCGAGGGTTGTGAGGGCTTTGGCATGCTGTGATTTCCTCTTTCCAGGAGACCATGTAGCCTCCTGGCTCTTCGTGGCAAGACCCAGGTTCAGTCCTCTGCTTGTTCTCCTTCCCTTCACATGGGCAATGGAGGCAGAACAAGGACTCCATGGAAAGGAATTTGTCATCCAGAAGATGTCATGTGGCCTTTCCATATCCCAAATATGTCATCAAGAGCTCATCTTTTCCCTTTCCCTCATTTTCCCTTTGGTTCAATGTGAAACAGCAGAAGGACTGTGGTGCGTTCATCAAGGAGATACCGCACTTGATTTCCCTGCACCCTGTGCACCCATCCTTTTGTGAGAAGATGAAGTTTGTAAGCAGAAGTTACAGTGAGGAGATCTGCTGAGCTGCCTTTACCGTAGCTGTCTGGGAGGAAGAGGGAAGACCAGCATGGAGCTCTGCTGGAAACCTGGCTCACGAGAAGCCTTAGTAACTTTCCACGTCTTGGCTCAACTCCCCCAGTGATGCTCCCCAACAGCTCATCTAACTCTGTGACTCCTGGAGAGTGTAGGGTTGTCCATCCTTTCAGCACCTGACCCAGAAGGGTTTCTGGTTCTCCTCCATCTTGCTCTGGATGCTGCTGTCGCCTGTGCCACAGAAGAAAATGGGCAGCATCCACTGGAGGGAGTAACCCAAAGGGGAGGACAGTCCCATGGGAGCACAAGTGCTGGCCCTGACAGTGATCCTGCGCTACCTCCGCCAGGGTCCAGCAGCAGAAGCGTCCTTCTCCAGCAGTGGCTGGTAATGAGCCTTTGCAAATGAACTGGAAGAGGAGTTTCTCCTCCACTGAATGTTTCTGACAGTTGATGTTGCACGGGAAGCTGTCCCATGCCCTTGCCCTCTTTTTGCCTCCTCAGGAGGGAGCGTATGGGCATGAGTGGATCCCTCAATGCTGAGCACCAATGCCTGTCCCACATTCACCTTCAGGGTATTTATGTTATGTAGTAACAGCGACAGATCAGTAAGCAGCTACAGTGTGCACTGGGCTTGCGTTTGGTGTTGGGGTGTTGGTACTGGGCAGAATGTGGTACCTGCACCCCAGCATCCCACAGGGGCTTGGCTTCTACCTCTATCATGCAGCAGCCTGGGGCTTCTCTTTGTCTACTGTATTTCAGGCAGGGTTTCCAGGAGGGTGCTAGTATCTGGAGAGCAGCTGGCTTTGTCCTCCCAATCTTCCTACCTTCTTTCTTCAGCTCTGCTTTCGTGTCGTACCATTCAGTGCTGCTGGCTTTCCAGCACGAAATGTTCACTAAAACTGCACACCGTTGTCTGGCTTGTGGGGAGAGGAGTGGGCAGACCAGCGTGAGGAGTAAGCTCACAACTGGGGTGTGTTGCTGCTGGTAGTCCATTCAGCCCTTGCCAGGGAATTAAAGGGAAGGGGAATCGGGGACCCTTGACAAGTTCTTCAGTGAAGAAAAATTCAAGATCTTTTAAGTTCTCAGCAGTCCCTTAGACAGTTCAGGTCAGGATCAAAGGCATGCAGGAGTCAGTGTGAGAAACCTGCGTTGCTACTATCTGCAATGTAAGCTTTCACTGGATTATGGAATTGCTGGATTTCTTCCAGAATGGAGTCTCAGATTGGCATCCCTGAGTTAATTTTAGAACACCGTATTAGATGAAAAGTCTCATCATCCTCTTCAGTCGCTTTCTGCTGTCCTCAAGCTGATCCGGGCAGACTTCTGCACAGTGTGGGTATTTTAAGATAATTGTGTGTGCTTTTCTAATATAGCTTAGATTAATTGACTGGGAATCTGGGAGAAATATTCTACATCTAGAAACTGTTTTTAAGACAGCATCTTAGCCTACCTTGGGCCCAGTGTGTTACTTCTGTACAGAAAAGAAAAAGCCATTTTGGTGCCAAAATGCAGTCAGCTGAGCATTGAGACTACTCAGGGGGATTTCTTTGCCTTGTGAATTCATTCCCTCACTGGCACCAAGGTGCTGGGAGGCTGCCAGCTTGAGAGTTGCCACCGTTGCGCTCTGACAGATCACTTTAGTCATGGCTGTTCTGCCTTTTTTAGTGCAGTCTCCATCCTGCGAGGTCCTGACCTCCTGGGGGTGGAGAGTACGGAACCATTTTATTTACACTGCAGGTGGCTTACCTGGTCAGTAGAGTTACAGCTCCTGTGTTCTCCATGTCACCACTTCACTGCTTTCTCCGGGGACCGAGAGGAGGTGGTGGTGCTCGGCTTAACTCCTGTTTGTTGGGAGGTGTAGCTTGGTGCTGTTCCCACGCTGCAGCCTTGTCTTGCAGTCTCACCTGGTGAGGATGTTTCCAGCCTTGTAGCTGTGGGCCAACTCTGCCAATGACATCTTCCTCAGGTATCTTCTCCCTTCTTCTCTTGAGCTGGACTTTTTTATTGTGAGGATGAGGTAGGTGGACATTGGGTAGTCTTGCTCTGCTGGAAGGAGCTCCTAAATGCTTCTCATTGCATTGCAGCCAGCACGCCATGCTTCCCAACAGCTGTGCAGATGCCAAGGACTTTCTTCTTAACACAAGTGCAGTCAGAACTGTGATGGGTGCTTGCAGGCAGCTAGACCCATCCCCATTGTTTCCACAGGCCCCTAGCCAGTTGCATGTTCTTGGGATCCATTGCAATGTTTCTCAACTTGTCTCTAGCTTTATACCCTTTCCCAGTACAGTCACTTTTTATGCTGCCCTTAACAATGGCAATGGGGATGTGCTTTGGCCACCTATACTGTATGTTACTTTTGGCAGAGGCTCGTTACTTTTCTTTTCACCCTTTATTTATTCCCCCTTAGAGGCCCTTCTGTAGAAATCTTTAGGATCCTGCTATCATCTCAGATGGATTCTGTGTTTCCTGAAGCTGCTTTGAGGTGCAGAGGGCCTGGCTTAAGCCTGCACATGCAGGCTGTGTTGCATGTTTTTAGAAACCAGGAGCTGTGGATGATGCAGGTGAAAACCTAGTTCCCTCTGGTGAATTTCTGGCAGAGTTCAGCCAACATTTGGAAGCCTGTGGTTGTAGTAGCTGATTTTGTAAATAGTTTGTATAATAAATAAAATATTTTAAAAATGCTGCCTTCTCAGCTCAGCGTTCTTTTGGGGCTGTGCAGAGGGAATAGAACTGGTTAGTGCTGTCCGTGGGGGAGGGGTCTCTCCAGGTCTCCGGGTGTCTCAGAGGTCTGCTGCAGCGGGGAGAGGATGGTTCTGTGCCTTTCAGGATGCCCGGCTGAACCCAGGAGCTGTGAGCTGCTGGGAACAGGCAGGACTCCGAGATGGGGCTCACAGGCTACCCTGAGGCCTCTCTGCAGTGGGCTGAGAAATGGGCTGAGGCAGCTGGTAATGCCAGAAAGTATTTTAAGGAATCTTTTATGTAAATTAATAATGCACTTGGTGGAATTATTTGTTAGCTAACTGTATTGCCTGAGTCTGAGCTACAGATGTTTGTACTTGTTGTTCTTCACTGTACTGTCAGGAGGGTTAGATGGAGCCTGGAGTCGTCGTTTCACTCCTTTGCATCTTTTTAAGTTGTACAAAATACTGTCAGATTGCAGTTAGGAAACAATGTACCTGCAAGTGTCTGCTAACAAACCCAGGAGGAATTAGTAAATTGACAGCTTGTTGCCCCAGGGGCAACATCGAATTCCTGTGATTCTCTGAGCTTGAGCTGTTCCCAGCTCTGACAAAAAACATTATCACTGGTTTTCCTTGGACTTTTTTTTTTGTGGCTTAAGGATTAAAGTAATAACTTTAACGCTTGAGAAGATTTTGCAACAAGGCTCTGTGTCTATTAGCATTGCTGCCTGTAAAACTATGAAGACACTGTTTCCTGGGCTGTACAAAGATTTAGCCCATCTTCAGCCAGCATAGCATTGGCTGGCTGCTTGTATTCCGCCATATAACCAGGCACACGTTCTCACATGAAACCAGCATCTAGCCTTGATTCTGGCTTTCAGGCCATGAGAACTAGCTACAGAAGAGAGTGAGCAGCACGCGTGGGTCTCAGCAGTTGCCTCTGTAGCACTGCTGGGTTGTGGTGTTACTTAGAAGCTTCTTATGGGAACAAAGTTGTCTTACACTGGACTCTGAGAAGACAGAAGTTAGGTAAAGCAGAGGTGAGCATTATGCAGAATCCAGAAACTGAAGTTCCAGTGTCCCCTGGAAATGGCAGAGATGGTGAGTTGAGCTGCTGGAGTTGGGGTCAGGGAATTAAAAGGAGGGTGACTTTTTCTGCGAACGTGGCATGGGCAAGATGATACACAGCAAACGTGGACATGTCTTTACATGCCATAACCAGTATTACTCATGGGAAGGGGGCCAAGTCGAGGCTGGAGTTTTCAGAAACACTATCTGTTTGGGTGCGAAGGAGAGTTCAGCATGCTGGATTACTTCAGCGTGAAGTAGGTTCTAAAGTTTCTGCCCCTCTTTGCAGGATGCATGATACCATCTGTCTGCCCATATTGTACATCCTGATCGCCAGTTTCTTGTGATGTCTTGGAGAGGGAGTGGTGACAGGGACCTGTTGCAGACTCTACAGCTTCTATTTGTCCTGGCACTTGGCATGGTATTGGGGCTGCGAGAGCAATCGTGCCCATGCACTTCATGCTGGAATCTGCCATGCCCCAGCTTGTGTCTCCAGCAATAGCAAGGAGTTGCCTGGTGTCTTAGGATTATTGAGTCCATACACGGCCACTTGACGTGAGGCATGTCAAGATGTGTTCCTTGGGAAACTGGATTTTTGTGCATTCAGTTCCTCTGCTCAGCTTTCTGTTTGCCTCAATTGTAAAACTACAGAGAAGGAATTTCTTCAGATACCTGAATGAGAAAATGGGGAAATGGTGCTTGATTTGGATAAGATCTCTTCTTGCTTTCACAGTGTTATGGGTAAGTTGGTCAGTTGAACCAGGCGGTAACTCCTCGTTCCCATAATGAATTACTGTGTTTTGGATGGTTGTGGCTGTTCTGCTACCATCTTGTGGCTGACTGACCTGGCACACAACAGCAGAAAGTTTGAACATGTGATTATGGGAACTATAAAAGGAAAACACTTACGGGAAACAGCAAAGTCCACCAGAATCTCAGCCTGTCTTGGCATCAGCTGTAGGTGCAGAATCTGAGATTTTAGGATCTTCCTCTTAAACTCTTTCTGTGTTTGTTTTGTTTTTTTTTTAATTG
>Ga0181612_155474_pt1 | contig 11158 bp, 5 predicted proteins | sample HoacroProtozoa21_FD_119630 | JGI IMG/M metagenome (GOLD analysis project Ga0181612, IMG submission 119630) | Hoatzin crop microbial communities from Cojedes, Venezuel. Combined Assembly of Gp0051906, Gp0051904, Gp0051908 | reverse complement strand
CACTCTCCATCATCTTTGAAAGGTCCTGGAGGACAGGAGAGGTGCCCGAGGACTGGAGGAAAGCCAATGTCACTCCAAGTTTCAAAAAGGGCAAGAAGGAGGACCCAGGGAACTATATACACCAACATTGTGAATGGTAGCCTTAATAAGGTCCAAGGCAATAGCAACTCAGCAACTGTAATATTTAAAAGGGAACGAGTTTCTGGCACATAATAATTTTAAAAATTGTCCTTCTGTTTCCTGGGATATACATCACTGTCACTTTCATGACAGTTAAAGGGCAGGGTAACAAAGTAAAAAATGGCAGCTTCGTCCTCAAAGTGAAAAAGTATTTGGCATGTGTGGCCAAGAAACAATTATGATGGGACATTGTGAAAGCCTGACCTCAGCAAAATGAATGGCAGTATTGGCACTGACCTTACCACAGTACAAGAGTGTCATTTGTGAGCCTCTGTCTGCTTTGATTCTTTTCTATGTGGAGTAAAAGTGATTGAACTGCTTCTCTTCATTCATATGTCTATTACCTGCTCACATGGCTCTGTAAGTACTATTACAGCAAATGAATCAAATATAGAGAGTTTTGAAGGATAAAGTATCACCAATTTTGTTGACCTGAATTTAATGATGTGGTGGACAAGGGGCATTTTTTTTTTCTAATGCATGGATCTTCATAATCAATTGTGTAATTTTTTGCATGTTTACATTATGTTTATCATATACAAGAGAGATATCTTGCTTTCTTCCCCTTCCCAACAGGCTATCAGTTTTTGCTGAGAAGGGTCCTGGGATCGCAGTGAACTTGAGTCCATTTCTAACACTTCAACTGGTTTTGGTTTTTAAAGCTGGACACTGGTCAGCTATATCTCAAGGTTTTCCATCATTGGGAAGATGGTTCTGCACTCTTTACAGCAGTTATCAGTTATACCAGTTTTGATGCTTTGCTCTGGTAGGTATAAAATATGAGTTGAAATGCTGCTCTCTCCCGGTTCACTGTAAACAGTGTGTTTTAGAGCTGTCAAGTGCGTGTATTTACGCTCTCATCCATGCTTTTTTATTTATCTTTATGACAAACCTTTGAAGTTCTAGCTAATAGATCAGGAATGCGGCAACTAGTTTTGAAAAGTGCAAATCTTGGCAATTTTATTGGTTCCATAGTTTACCCAATCTTTTGGTTAATGCCAACAAAACTGCCTAACTCTGGATGTTTTCTAAATCAGCTGATACTAAGTCTGTTTTACAAAGATCAGGAGTAAAATACCTTAAGTACCAAAGCTTCACTCTGTATAATTGAACTATTAATTTCTCCCAAGTTTTAGAGTGGTCAAAGTGAAAAGTTCAGTATCAGTACCATCCCCAAAGTTTGATGTTAAATGAGTTTTAAGTATATATACTTAAAACATTAGAGGCCTCACTAAGCATTTAAACTAAGCTAGGAGAAGTGAATGCTGAACAGGTGCTTTAATAGCTCACTGTAAAGCATGTTGTTTAAAATATACCTGTCATCTGCTACATTGACCTTTGGGGCACATTGCAAAGGCTCATTTCTTTTCAGGGACACCAGTGATAAGTAGATGTGTCTGCTGACTGGAAGAGGAGGATGTGAGTTTTTCCTCTGTACCTGTACATGGTGCTCTTTCACAAACACTTCAGTGCTGCTTAGCTTTATGCACACTATTCGTCACAGGGCCTGAATTTAAGCATGTTCTCTAGTGTTTCTTGAAACAGCATCTGAATTGTTGTTGCAGTTTATGTGCATGCTTTGAGATGGTTATGATGCATACATGTAAGCACTGGAATAAAATCAATTAAAGACATAAATTTTCATTTCCTGCCACATTACTTTGTGGTAGACCAGTGGAAAAACTGTTCTCTATGACCTTAAAGCTGTGAAAGAAAGACCAGCCAGCGGATAACTGTGAAGACAGAGAAATACTCTGTAAAGTGAAGGCTCTCTTTTTTTTAAGCAATGTGCACAGAAACTGTTGTAACCAATCAAATTGTGCTGTATGGTGGCAATATTTTCAGTGGTTGGGCTCTGATGTCTGTTGGTTAAGAATATGTTGTCTATAGCAATATTGACTATAGCAATATATAAATTTGCTGTGTTTGAATGAAAATTAACCCAGGGCTTAATTTCTGTCGATCCTTAATTGTATATGACCTGGAAAGAATCCAATGCGTCTGTTGGCTTTGTAAGTGAAGAGTCAGTTTCTGGTGTCCTTGATCAAGTGGACATAAGAACAGCTGGAGGTATCAAACCTTAGAGAGTACGTAGTATGTGTAGGTGAAGATCAGAGACAACCACTGTTGCATGTCTGTGACTATAACCATTGGAAGTCAGAAAGATGGCAAGAAAATGACTGACAAAAAGCGCACATACTTTTTTATTTTGAGATGATTCCCATGGTGGCAAAGGCTCCCACTCTCAGTGCTCTTGCCTGTTGAATTTTTTTCAAGAAACTGCTCTGTTTTCAGCCCCGGAAAGGGAGGGCAAAGTGGTTAGGTAGCTTTGAGCTTAGGGTAAAGTACAGTAATATACTGAAGTATTCTCTGAAGTGCAGGACTAGAGCTACAAATTGATGTGTATCTGAACTGTTCTGGTGTGGGCTGCTTAATCCTGTAGCTGCTTCTCTAGGTGAAGTGGTAAAGGAGGTGCCCAAGCTGGACATCTCTTAGGACCAGAGTTATCTGCTGAAATTCTGGGCTCCTCCAACAGTCTTGGCTTCTGCCAAACTGTAAATGTGCCTGGGCATGAAAAAAATGATGAAAAACAACTAACACTGACAAGTTTTGCATCATTAACCACCCAAAATCGTGGGACGAGAGCTGAAGCTAAGACATTTGCCAGATGCCCTTGGGGATGGGAATCTCATTTGGAAGACTTACACTGATTTACTACTGAGTAATTTTCCATTTTTTCCCTGATGTTTCTTCCTTTCCCACCTACCAGCAGAATTCTATGTGTTTAAAACTGCAATTCAGTAAAGCAACCCTACAAGTCAGTAAAGTAGTATTACCTATAAAGATTGCGCAAGAGAAGTTATCAACTTTTCTCGCATTTCTGGATGGGGACCTGGGTGGTGGTATTTAGCTTTCATCCCTGACAGCTGCAGAACCTGAAACTAAAGATTGTTTCTCTTTTTAAGCATCGAATCGTCAATGGAAACTAATCACTCCATAGTTTGGGCTAATATTCAGTGTTTGTCAGTGCTGCTTTTCTGCAGGTGGTGTAGCCAGGACCTGGTTTTATCTCAGTAGCAATGACAAGATTTTTGTGTGCCATTTCTCTGTAACATCCTCCTGGGGGAGGGCTGAAGATTGCAGTAAATTTTTGTTATGATGAAATAAAAAATGGATGACTAGACAGAGAGCTGCAACTAATATTACTCAGTCAGCAGTTTCATCCTGAGAAATCACTACAGACATCATCTGCCCTTGCATTTTAACATTGCAAAAAGAGTTTTGTTTTTAAGTACAAATAGTGACCTTGAGGCACTTTGAGGCCACTTATACACTGCATTTCTATGTTGAAGCTTTTGAAAAAATTTGCTTTTGGGGATTTTTTGAGAGTTGCAATATTAATTCCTACTGCTGCATTTGAGTCAAATATATTGTCTTGACATGCAGTCAAGATGAACTTCAGAGACAGGGTTCTTAGTGACTTGGGAGTGTTTAAGTATCAAAGTTTTAATGGATTTTCTTCATTTTACAGATTTAATGACTACACAGTAGACATGTCATTGATTTTTAAGCATATTTCATTATTGACTTCAGTCGGGAGTTTATTTTAAAAATCAGTTGCATGATATGACCATGTGTCTTTCTACTGTTTTCTGCAATTTGTGCAAGGCCATGGACTGGTCATTGGATTGTGTTAATTCTATGAAGTGGTCATGGATACAGTTTTTATGGAAAACATAATTTTTGAGTATCTGAAAGAGAGAAAAAATGTAACTGGATGTGAATTTACTAAAGTGCTTGTTGATAGACATGGCAGATAGAAGTGAAACGGCTTTGCCACTGCTGCCCTTTAGCTGACAGGAGGGAATTTGTGAAATAGGTGCAGAGCTCATCCTGTACCCTTAGCAATCCTCTGTTAACTTCAGTGCTCAAAAGGTCAGTGGGACCTTAGTGCAATTTTAGGTTCTCAGTGAAAGCTCTTCTGATCCCATTTCGCCATCACTCACCATTCTCTATGGAACTGCATTATTTATATTTTTTCCCTGATTTCCCCATACATGGGTGTCTGCTACCATTTCTGTCACCAGCAGAGATTTAGAGATGGAGGAAAAAAACACCCAAACCATTGAGTTTGCTTACCGCAAAGTTATGCTTACCATTTTGGGTAGTAAATTGAGACAACAAAGGAGAATTTAATTTTTGTCTGTCCATAGCTTTGCTTGGACCTGTAAGATATAGATAAAGACATAGAGATTGATATCAATTAAGTGTTGAGTAAGAGAGAAAATTTTGATAAAATAATTTTGTGTAGGGCATAGTTTGGTATGAAGTAGCCAAGCGAAGGAGTTTTATGACGGATGATTAGAAGCAGGTTGAGAGATTTGTCCTTAGGGCAGGAAGAGGGAATGGATGGGTGTAGGAAATGGTGTGGAGGATTAACTGCAGTTTGAAAAAGGGAGGAGAGGGAGAATAACTGACAATAGTTTGCAGCAATGATTTGTATCACAAAAATAATGCTTCAAACCAGTGTTTCCCACCCTGAGGTTTCCAGGGTATAGTGACTGGAAATTATGCCTTTACTATGTTTTAAATAAAGATGTGTGAATACAGAAAAGCACAAAATAACCAGAAAAGCATCTGGAAGTGATACAAACAATGAATTTTTATCAGGCATGTAAATATAGTAGTTTTGTTGGGGAAGGGTCAGCAATAGGGAAAATTATTAAAATCTCATTCTGTGCAATTCGTGCAGAATTATTAGATTAATGAAAGAGGGGAGTGTTGTCTGTTTTGGGATTTTGACATTTTAGCAACAAAAAAGTATGTTATTTTATCAGCTTGTCATTCCCAACAGTTATTACAGTATCTCATATTCTGGTTCAGGGATCAACGTAAGATTTAGTTGTATCACATACAGCATAACACTTTCAGATTCGTAAAAAGTTATTGACTAAATCTTCTGTATTTGTATGGGACAAGATTCAAGAACATATAGATATATAGTGTTGCTAGTGGCAACACAGTAAAAGGAGTTGTTTAAACTCTGTCACCTGTCCATAAGATATCTTCTTTACCTGTAACAAATTTGTAAGAAACCGGAAATCCCTATCTGACATTTACTGTTTGCAGTCTAAGGACTGACACCTCGTTAATTCCTCCTGGGACTTCACTGTCCATGACAGTTTTGAGTTACTGTAAACAATATGCTGAAAAATTTGCTTGTCATATTTTAATGTCAGAAACCTTTCTTCTGTAGCCTTTCCTGTTTGTGTCACAGCAGCGTGTAGTGGAGGGTTTACTGGCACTCATATCAAGCAGAGTTTTCAGAGGAGATAATTGTTTTATAATAAACGCATCTAAAATGAAAGATATTAAATTTTGTAGTTGGCAACTGTTCTAAATCCTGCTGCTAATTCACATTATTCATCTTATTTAAAGCCAGAAGTCACAGAGTTTTCTTGTCATCATCTTGATGCCCTTACTAACTTATTGCATCTTTCCTGCTGAAAGTGACCAGTGGAAACAGTAATTAGTGTTTTTTGGAGTGTTACAGTAAAACTCATCATTATGAATAGTTTATTCCCAATATTTTAATTGGTAGCTTATATCATAATTAGAAGTCACGGGCTTTGCTTGCCTTGAAAATGAGTATTGAATTTGTTTGAACACCATGGATAAATATTACTTAGGACACCAAGAATAAATGAATTGTTTTCTCCATGATTTTTCAGATAGGATGGTGCTGCAGCACAGATACTTAATCTCCTTTTAGCATTTATCATAAAGTGCAGAGCTTCTTGGAGAGTAATTTTGTATTGTAATTGTTGACAGCAGACTTAAGTTGTTTTAGTGCATACATGACTTGGGAATGAATTGTCCAAATGGTTTGGGGGAGTATGCTACGCGGGGTTTAAGAAATAGCAACATCTTGAATCCCTGTTTCACAACTTCTGTTGCAAGACTTAAACATTATGGATGCCTTTAGAGTATATGTAGCACAGACAAGACAGCATGAAATAAGTAAGAAATCAGTCACTGGGAAAATTCTTTATACGAATAGTTCCCCTGTGAGGGACTTCTGTTTGTCTAAACACTGTTTTATTCTGATGGACTATTGTGCTCAAGGATGTAGAGAGGGTAGTGTTGGGAATGTGAATTTATAGATTGCTAGCAGCAATTGCTACTGCCTCGTGGTGTGGACCTGCTTGCCTAGGCACTTTTTTTAGCAGGTAGGGAGTCTTTTGTGGCGGTTGAGAGCAAGGACCTGCCCTGAGCTCTCCAGCAGATGCCTTCTCTGCAAAGTAATGTCCGTCTGGGTAGAGGTTCCTGAAAGAGACTTCATGTGCCTAAAATCAGCTATTGTGAATACTCAGCTCCTGAGATCATATTACTCATGTAGATTCAGATACTTCCAATGCTTGAACTGTTCCCAAACACATTAAACTACACGTGTGAAAGATCCTTGCCTTGGAGACAGAAAATAGCCATACTGAGATTGGTGTGAAATAGTGTGTTATAAACTGTCCTAACTCATTTTCTGCTAGCTCTCCTGTAGAGAGCAGGCCTAATTTTAAAACACCTAGAAACCTGACAATGGCATACTATACTTACTACTGCAGTGATACTATGCATGATTTGTAGTGATAATTTTTGAAATAACCTTGTAACTAATTATTTTAAGCAATATTTTTGTTAGGTGTGCAAATTGAGTAAGTTGTTGGCAGCTTTTTTCACTTATGTAGTGTAACAGTCTGATGAAAGCCCCTTTCTCAGGTGCAGCAATGTTGGAAAGAGACTTGCCAAGCGCCTACATGCAAAGCACTAGCAGGTTTCCTAGTGTAAAAAGATACATGCATATGTACTCTGGAATTCAGGTGACTCTCAGGAACTGTTACCTTGACTGGTTACCCAAGCTTTTTGTTTTGAACACAGGCCAGAGTGTAATTAGATGACATTAATGTGAGGATGGTGTTAGAAATGAGGAAAGCAGCTAAATAGAGAGGAGAAGGGAGGCTGCCCCTCCCCAGTGGAAGCAATGACATTTGGGGGTAGAGTTAGGCACATGCATCTCTGAAGTCTATGGAAAATGTGGAGCAATTGCTTGTATATGTAGCAGGTGTATTTTATTTTGCACACATAACCTCTTCAGGGCTTTATGGCTCAGAAGGAACCATTACATCTCATCTAAATGCTAGCACCAGAATTATGTCTGAACTTTCTTTGGACCAGAAGTCTTTTGTGTCTTTCCACATCTGCTACAGTTTGGCCTTACTTTAGCCTACTTTGTTTTCCAAATGGATTACATATGGGGCACACACATAATGTGGTCTCTATGAACCAGCCCTTTTCCCTTATATTTTCAGCTTGTGCCCCTCACGCATGACAGTTTCTTCATCATTTGCTTTCTGCAGACCTGATATTCCTTCTGTATAGCCCTGTCCCTGATGACCGTTATACCAGTAAGAAAAATTTCAATTTAAATTTTTATAGATACAAAGCTAAAGAACTGAAATAGATTTGTGACCCTTTCTGTGTAAAGCAACCTATAGAGTGGCATGATGATTTCGAAAAACTCAGTCGTCTCTGTGGGTATCAGTAATACAAAAAGCACATTTAATAACTTTTTCAGGAGCCAGTTTATTATCTTATCATTGTTACTAGTGCTAGTTTACTGTTAGGGACTGGGCATATAAAACACCCCCAGGAACTCCTGTGATTAAATTGAATTTCTGATAATGATTCACACTGTGAACTTGAGAGGATCGTTTAACGCACACCTGTGAACCTTTACTTTCATATTGGAGCAGCTGTTTCACAGAATAAGTGCTGAATCAATGTGATGACTCTGGTGAGTAAATGCTTACAACCTGGACCTTGATCTGTCTCTGCTTGCTTCTATAAAAAGAAATGAGATACTTACCTGTCTCACAAATTATTGTGAGGGTCGGCTGTTTGATGTTGAAGATCTGTTAAAACACAGTTTTTCATTGAGGAAAAACAAGGGAAAAGGCTAATTACAATTGCTTCTCTTTTTGAAAGACAAAGTAAGCGTGCATCTTTTCTGGCCTGATGCCCTGCTAATTGTGAGAAGCAGAGAATGACACACTGAAGAAAGACAGGTTGCTGCATGAGGCAGAGTCCGCTTTGTGCCTTCAAAGGACAACTACATGCAGTGACGTCTGCTTTGCACTCTGGTTTTTTTTTGCTGGCATAATTTATGCATCTGATACTGAAAATCTGATCCACAGTGTTTTACAAACAAACCCTAGAGGCTGCATGTATGCTAAAATAGCACTTTCGATTTTGTTTACATCCCTTGTAGGAGATTGGTATGATAAAAATTACTGGTTGAGAGATCCTGTTTCTGTACTTGCTTTAGACACATGCTCATTTTAGCTTCCTAGTTATGAAATCTTAAAAAAAAAAAAAAAGCCTTAGAAAGTTTTGAGCAGAAATAACCATTGCTTTATGTTACTGCCTTTTGCCTAAGCAGGCACATTTAACAGCTGTCACTCTTAGGAGACAGGGTAAGATCTGTACACAGATTTTGCTGGATGAACTTGTGACTCAAGCTGAATAAATTCAAGCATTCAGTAGTTACTGAAAGTGCCCCACATTCACATTGACAGCCCCACATCTTTTCAGACTTTTGCCTTTTATCAGCCTTGCTGATGTTGAGCTCTTGTCAAGTGTGCTTTGTGATAACTTGTTTGTCCCATTGAAGTCAGGAATAAACTTGAACACACCAGCCACTGTATCTGTAACAGTGCTTCAAGCAGAAAGCGCAGTATTAGTAAATGTCGAGTCCTAACTAGTGTTCAGAAATGGCACTTAATCTTGAGACTCAGATCTGAGTTTCCCTTTAGTCTGAAGGGGCAAGAAAAAGGACAGGTTTGGGATTTGTCATTTCACATGAGAGTGAGCTGCTCTAAAGGAGCCCCATTAAAGCATGCACCTTCATGTGTTGTATTCATTGTATCTCATTGTAGTCTTGTCAGAGGAAATGGTAGGTGGGTGTGCAAACACTTTTAGGTAGTTATTGAAGGCACCACAATGCAACAAAATATAGTTCAGTTTAAAAAAAAAGCAAGTAATTGGGATTCTTAGTGATTCAGTTTGAACTGTTCTTAAAGCTGTAGTTGTTACTAAGTAGTGTGCATGTTAAAGCAGCTGGCAATTCAGAACCATGTATCTGGGCAATAAGCAAACATAGAGGCAGATCACAGAGACAGGCCTGTGAAGGCCCTCATGAAGGTATGTAGTGAATCCTGATGTCTTTGGGAGATGTGTCTCACCTGTATCTTGAAACAGCCCTCCAATAATGTGGATTCTGCTACTTATTTATGTTGCTGTCTTCCAGTGCTTAACTGAATGTACAGAGAGGTAGTTTGACCTAGTACCTTAAATTTATGTTGCTGTGAGTTCAGCTGATGAGGTCTCATTTCCCCAGACCAGATGCATGGAGCATTTGATGATCAACTGTCCACTCAACCATGTTTGAGTGTATTGCTGGACCATGTTTTTCAGTTATCTTTTTGTAGGCTGAACACACATGCACACACGCATGCACACACATACCCTGACTTCTCTAAGCCTTTCCTCTGTGTTCTTCTCTTGACTTTCACCACTTTGCCTGGTGTTATCTTTTTTGTACTCCACCTGAGATGTCATTGTTGTTGGACTAGTGATAGCAATGGACTAATTGCTCTGGGGTATTACAAATGACACTTCTGTTAGTGCATTCCTACAATAATGTTTTTCATCCTTTGTGGCAAATTTTGCATTACATTGTTTATTCACTTATCCTGTGATGTACATTAAATCCCTCAAATCCTTTTTTCGTATTGTGACTTTGACTATTTGTACTTACGTATTGTAGGTGAAGTCCTTCTCACTTGTCTTTGATTTCAGACTGCTTCTCCAGTTCAGCAAGATTTCTGTTCTAACTTCATCCTCCAAAGTAATTGCCCTTCCTCTCAGTTTTTTCACTGTCCAATTTTGTATGTATATTCATTCCATCATTGTTAGTATCAACAATCAAGCATCTGAGCCCAGAACAGAGCCACTGATGCCTGTGTTGATATGTTTTCTGATTTTGCCAGGAAATCAGTGGTAATTGTGCCAGAAAGCACAATTTTTAGATAGTCCTGCACCTGCTCCGTTGTGGTTTTGAGTTAACCTACATTTCTGCAGTTTGCTTAGGAACATGGCATGTGGAATGTGTCAAGAGCATTACTGAAGTCAAGGTAGATCCTGTCTGATGCTTTCTCTTTCACCCACTGTATATCACTATAGGAATTTAGGATGGTTTGACAGCATTTTGTTTTAGCAGCTCCATGCTGCTCATCCTCAGGCATTTCGTTATCCTCTAGATGTTTGTTTAGGGATGGTTAAATGTTTTTTCTAGATTAGAACCTTTCTGCTTTATTTTATTGCTCTGTGCTTTTCTAAATCTTCATTCTCTTGATTTTTCCCTTCCTTGCTTCCTACCTGGCTTTGAGATTTCTCTCATCTTCCATGAATTCTTCAGAAGAGTGGTCAATATTCCCCTGGACTCTCTGGCATGATTTCATCAGGCTCTGCTGACAATTCTTTTACCTAAATGTATTCAATTGTATTCTTTCTCAGTGTTTTAATCTGTTTTCTTTGTTGTTGAAATTAACTATGTTAAGCGTTTGATCACAATGTGTTATGGTTTGGCTGCGGCCGGCAACAAAAGCGCCACGTGGCCGCCACTCCCCCCGCCGGGGTGTGGAGGAGAATGGAAAGAAACAAGCAGAAACTGGTGGGTTGGGATAAGGGCAGTTTAACAGAACAGCAAACAAAGGGAACAGGAAAAACAATGATACAGAAAAGGAGAAAACACAACACAAACCGCACAACCCACAGAGCCGCTCTCCTGAACAGGACCAGCGCCGCGCGCTCCCGAGCCGCCCGAGAGTTCCCGCCGCGCCGCCCCCCCACTGGAACCCAGCAT
>Ga0181612_139559_pt1 | contig 11158 bp, 2 predicted proteins | sample HoacroProtozoa21_FD_119630 | JGI IMG/M metagenome (GOLD analysis project Ga0181612, IMG submission 119630) | Hoatzin crop microbial communities from Cojedes, Venezuel. Combined Assembly of Gp0051906, Gp0051904, Gp0051908 | reverse complement strand
CAATAAACAGAAAGTGTATTGTGCAATTACAAGAAGCCCCTAAAAACCAAAAAAAGGTGAAAAAAAACCAAAAAAAATGTTTTTTAATTTTATTTTAAAAAAAAAAGGGGGGGGGGGGGGGGGGGGGGGAAATACTACTTTACTATGAAAGTTGTCTTCTGTGCGTATGCATGGCAATATATGAACTGCTGAATTTTGAAAAGCATATTTTCCTCATTGCTTTTTGGTTTGTGGGGATAAAGAGTACTGTGCAGTATGGTTACGGGCTGTTGAATCCTGTCTGTCTTCTCTACTGCTGCTTTCTCCTTTGATTCATTGAGGACCATTCACGACATCTGTTGAGGGCCAATAAGAAAGGGCTTCTTGGCTTTCAGACCTCTTATGCTAAACAAGATACAGGTATTTTTTTCAGATCTTCTTGGAGGTAAAGATTTTCCAGAAGTAGAGGAGAACATGTTAGGATTTTTTTATGGCTGTTTGAAATTAAATACTTACTGAATCATCCATTGCCTTCTTTGTCTGCGCTACAGGGGGTTGCCATTTCGAGCTGTTTGGGCAGAAGAAATTCCAACAACATGCATTCCAGGTTTTTCCAGAAGGATTTAGGAGGATTTATCATGTTGGTCACTAATTGAGATCTGAGTTAGTTAGAACACTTTCTGCTCCCTGGTAGCCAAGGAGGGTATCTGGCATGGCTGGACCTGCAGAACTTCTACCTGCGTGTCTCATTCGCTGCTGTAATCAGAAATCAATGTATTAATTTCTAGTACTGGGTGTAAATGAATCTTGAGCTGCTTTTCAGCGTCTTAAGTAGCGAGTCTAATCTATTGCAGTAAAAGCTCTACCAGTCGATGAGTGTGGTACTTCAAGTAATTCTGTGGTTTAAATCTAATTACTGTACAGTGCTTTTTAAATCAAACTTTTGCTGGCTGCAGGGCAAAGCATCTTAAGCCTTGTCAAACTTAATGTACGTTATGTGGAATGATTTTAAGAGTGATAACTATGATCCTGTCTTATGCAGTGTGTTCTGTATTTACAAGAGAAGAACTGCAGCTTGTTGAAGTTGGTCAATTATATAGGAAATAATGGGATCGACTGTACTGAGATGCCAGAAAATAATTGAGTGTGTAAGTGAGCCAAACTCATTAGTCTGTGACATCATACAGTGAAAGCAAGGTTTTAATGATAAACTAGGTACTAATTATGAAGCTTTTTCTATGGTACAAATGAGCTAATTTATAAACTGCCAGCACCTGAAGAAGGAAGCCTCTTCGGGCCAGAGGCTTGTGTGTTATAACATATTTATTGGTTTGATAAAAGCTGTATTGCATTATCTGTCCAATTTAACCAGGAAGTATTTTTCTTGTAATTTAACTGTAAATCTCAAGAGGAGAAAACTGTAGGAGTGTGATTTTACATTCTAATGCTGTTTAGCAGTAGTGATTCAGGAATTGATGTAAATAACTGTTTTAAACAGCTTCCAGGGAAGAGAATTCTTTTCTTCTGAGGAGCAATTTCTATGTGCCTTGGGGTACTCTATTTTTACACGTATCTTATATTCATACACAAATGTATATGTATGTATAAATGTTTTATTTACATCACCCTCACTTACACAGTGATTTGCCAACCTTGTTGTCTTGTGAAGACTGACAGATTTTGATTTTAAAAATGAAAAAATAGCATGCAAGATTCAGTGAGGATGGGAAGGAGAACCAGAAGGCTCCACGGAATGAAAGAAAGGTGAAAGAAGAAAACACTTTGTGTGCTGTTAACTTTGTAATGGTGACATTTATGGTTGAGAGCAGCTTCCTTTCTGCAGGTACTGGCAGCCATGCAGCAGTGTTGATGTTTTTTCACTTGTGTTTTCAAGTTAGTTGAGTAACTTTGGGGTAGCTGTAGCCAGCTGCAGGCGCTTGGGCCAAAAGATGCAGGGTTGCTGTAGCAAATGGCACAGCATCGTGTCCCACTGTAGTAAACCAGGCTTTTATTACTGACAGGTTGTTTGGCCTTTTGAAATCACTAGCATAGTTGTCCTGGAACCTGTAGCATCAGTGTTCCTCACCTGTGGGATAAGTTTATGAGAAAGTCTTGCGAGGGGTGGAGGAAACTCAGTAGGACGGCCAGTCAGGTGATCGTGGAGCCTGCTTTTTGTCATAAGAACTGAAGGAGTGGTCTTTGCACTGGTCACGCTTCCTTAGTGCCCGTTTATGGAATGAATAAGTAGTAATGACCTGAACAGCACTTAAGTAACTCTCTTATGATATCTGTCTTTGGAGGTGGGCAAGGATTTCTAGGTACTTGAATCCCAGTTCAGAACTCAGAGCCGCAGACATATACCAGAGTAAGCCTTACGGAGAGTTAAAGATTATGAAGCAGACAGACTATTTACATCCTTCCCTCTTTCTTTTGGTCTACTATTAATAATTTGTGAAGTTACATGTTTACCTGGAACACCTTAAGTATTCTGCTAGTTGAAGTGATGGAGAATTAGCTGATTGCTCTGTGCACGCTCTCAGAACTTTGAGTTGTCATTTTCTTGGTGCTTACCTGTGATGCTTCACTGAAATCTTTAGATAACAGGTAAAGATCGTACATAACCAGCTCTGATCATCAGTTTACCAACTGCTGCTTTTCCTTCATGTTCAGGTTTATTTTTTGCAGTATATCTTTGCATTTACTGAATGTTCCCTATAAGTAGAGAGATTTTTGTATTTCTGGCAGAGCTGGTTCCTTGGTTGTCTGGTCCATCTGAAGGACCTTAAATTCCAAACTTAATCTGCTGTCAGAAGACTCTGCTACCATCCTGGCACGTTGACAGCCAGCCTTCATCACATGTCGTGTGTGTGCCGTGTTCCTAAGAATCGAAACTCTACATTCTGCATAGGTAGTGCTGCTGATGGTGTGCAGATGGCATGTGGAGCCAAGGACCTTTCTGTTCTGGTTACTGTTGCAGGGGAGGGTGGCGAGGCTGGAAGAGGTGCCTCTGCCTGCAGGCTGTACAGAAACAATTTGCCATTGTGTAGACTGCTTTTTGGACTACTCCTGATGAAAACCATGCCATAAAGCTGCAAGCATCAGGATGAGGGGATGCTGCCCACTGGCACATTTTCTAGCACCTTTCTGTCACCCGTAGTGTCCTGTATCTTGTCCTGTATTTTCTCATGCGGGGTAGCTTCATTGCATGCATGTAGTAGTAACTGGGATTGGTTTGAAAGTAGCACGAATAAGTAGCTTTGGATGGTAGTCATTGTTTGTTTTGAAGAATGGGAAAATCTTTTCATAGGGCTCAGGGTGAGTGAGGATTTTTGCTTTTTTAATTGCTGAGAGTACCCTTGCTTTGCATGCTAGGTTATATACCCCTCTTCTTCCCACCACAGTCTAACATGTGTCTGCTATTCACATCTCAGTTGTGATGTAGCTATCGTACTGTGTCCCATAGTAAGGCCTGAAGTTACATGGCTACGTGTTTCTGTTTCCAGAATAAAGGATGTGGAGGCATAAACTATGCGTAGTGAAAGCTGGGGGATGCAACAGGACACAGCATTGTCTTGGGAAGATAAAAACTTAATTTGTGAACTTCTCCGCTTTTGAAATCACATCAAAGATATGTTCTATCTGAAGTAGATGATGTGTGTGCGATTTGAGATAATATAAATCTTCACTGGGTGTATCAGTTTACTCATATCATCTCGGCTTTTTCTTGAGTGCCTACCTGAGAGCAAGCAGTCCCTTTGCATAAAGTGTGCTGACTGTCTTGTCCCTTTAACTAGAAGAGAGCAGAAAGGTAAGTGTGTGTCGAAGTGGTTAACGTTATGCTCCTGAGTTACTGCACAAGTCTTTAAGCACATTTTTAGTGTAACTATCTCTGTTTTGCCAGAGGTTTTCATATGGCATTATGCAGGCATCAGGGCTCATGTGATAATACACAGTGACCATCGTGCCCTGTCCTGGGAGGGACTGGGGTAAAGACGTCAAGATGGAGACAAGCCCAGACTGCTGAACTTTCAGCGTGTCCTGGCAGCTGCATATGGAGCTGTGATTGCTGCTGCCTTTTGCAGAGTTGCTGCTGCTTTTGAACTGATGTAGAGAGGAGTCTTGGTGTGGTTCTCTTAGCTGGATCCGTCGCTTCTGTGCGGTCAAGGAACTCTGCACGTTTCCCCAGCTCACGGATGTGATGCCTCCCAAACTGGCTTTGCACAAGCGCCCTGTTGCTGCTGTTGACTCCCAAGCCAACGAAGCCTGGGAGCCACAATGCTAAACCACATCTGTGTTAGAAGAATTAAACACAACTCTTAAAACAGGAGGTGGGGAGGTTGTTGTACTAGCTCGGGCCCGTAAACACTGTACTTTGGGGGTCTTCCTGCTATTTGTCGATGTGAGTTTCTGTGATCAGTAAGAAAAGAGTATCTCCGTGCCTGAGGAAAATGTATTAAAAGCAAATAGATCATTAATGTTGGCTTTTTCTCAGATCAAATGTAAATGCCTTTACTGTATTATGTATTAATGATCTTGGTTGTTCAGGTTACTTTATAATGCACAATTGTTTTAAAGGAAATGAGTTTTTTCTGACTTTGTTCAAATACACCAAGCTTAATGAAAGGCAGTTTGAACTGGATCTGGTTAATGAGGCCTGCTTCTATCAAATTTACTGCTTTAAACCCAACTACAAATAAAGTGAATTAAAGACCAAATTATTTTGATATATATGTGCATTGAGCCAGAGTGTTATAATGATTAATTTCCTCAAGTGTTTAATTCCCAGTAGGTTTTTGTGTCAACAGCCAAAAAGGAATTTATTGACTTTACATTAAGCATAGTTTGGTCTGGTTGATTATATTATTCAAGTGCGAATTAGTGGGTGGTAGAAGACAGTGTTGTATTGGAATTTTATTTTATCTTAAGCGAATTGTCTCATGCCTTATTAACTATCAGTGCTTAAAATGTGCAGGTCTGAGTCTTGGAATAGATGCTAGGGCATTCAGAAGTGTTTTTAGTGAGTTTCTCCTAGTCATTATATAAAAACATCTGTATTCAAGCAGTGTTTTCCCCTTCCCCTGCCCTAAGGGAGTGCTCTTAAGACTGTGTAGTAAGTTTGAGTGTTTTGTGGCAGATTCACTAGTTGTTTTTATTTATTTATTTATTTATTTTACAAGTGTTAAGATGTTTAGGTTTGATTTCAGCATATAAAAATTTACAGACCATTTTCTCATCTGGGATAAGCGTAGTTTAGACGCAAAACACATCTGTTGCTCTGAACAGATGACTTTCATTTGTCTGTGCATTTTATGGACTGCAATCAGGAAACACGATTTGACTAATGTCCCCTGTCTCATGAAAAGATAATGCTACAGGAGTATCTGTATTTTTGGTTATGTTTTAAAGGGCAGCAGATGCCACATGGAGTAGTTAATACAGTGTATGTATCTTTGTCAAAGAAGTTGTATTCTCAAATGCATTCTTTTCTCCCCTACCCTAACATGGCATCAGAGTATCATTAGAAGTGATAGGTGTTGAAACAGATGATCTGATAGACCTTTTAATGTTTCAATTAAAAATTGTGCTGTGCAAAATTAAAAAATAAAGCAGATTTCTAGTTGGACATGACAGCCCTCCAGTTTAAAAAATAATTACTGTTGGATCAAACTTTCTGTTCCATGTCTGTTATCTATCAAAGAAAATGAGATGAGTGATTAAAAGGTTCAGATCAAAGGCAACTGATTTAGCTTCACTGGAGGCTCCTGTCTTTTAATTTAAAATATATCTATGTCTAACTGATTACCTCTCACATTTAGAAAGAAATATTGACATCCTGCTAAGGTATGCAGTGACCTCACTTCTCGCTGAGTTGTGTAGGTTTCACTGCGGGCTCTCTGAAAGCATTGATATTCCTGTAACCTTTTGAGGCAAGATATGTGTTTAGTGTATTAATGAGCTGGTTGAAGTGATGTACAGTAATTTCATCCTTGGGTAAAAACAGATGTGAAAGATTCCGTTTTAATATTTAATCAAGCTCGAAGCCTCTGTTGGCTTGTTTAAGTTGACCTTACAGCATTATACCTGGAAACACTTTGAATTAAACCCTGAGTGCTTGACCTTGTTCAAACAGTTGTAATTTAATAAGGCTGCTGTCTTTGTGGAGATGGTGCGGCTAATGGGCAAATCCTTTCTTGGCTAGGATTGCTTTGTATTGCAGTGGAAAAACTTCCTGTCCACCCTTAAAAAGATTTGAATCAGATGAAGTAATAAAGTGACATAAATAGCAAAAGACGTTTTGTATGATAGTGGCTAGTCCTAGGTTATAGTTCAAGGAGGAGTCCAGAAGATAAATACTTTCTTCAAATGTCTTCCAGCTTTCTCTCGTGACAGGTCCGTGGCAATCACTGTACTGTAGCTCATCTCTTGCCAGAAGTTTTCTTAGGGTTAGGAAGCATTTCTCAGGTGGTATATGTTGGTTTGGCCTTAGTGAAGTCAGCAGAGCTTGAATCGGTTTAAGGCAAACGGAATGCTTTATTTATTTATTTATTTATTTTCCGCTTGTGCCTGCAAAAATGTTTCTAATCTTTGGCATGTATCTCAAAACAGTGGGACTCGGGAAACAAGTGCTTGAATGTCTGTGGACAAGTGTCGCTGTGTCAGTTAAGCTTTTGTGAAAAGAGGTGGCGATGGGGTAGAAGAAAGGTAACCAGTGAGCATCAAAGTAGGCTTCAGCATGGTATCAGGAGTCTAAACGAAGCAGGCTATCTAATACCAAGTTAGAGGTCCTGAGACAGAGGAGTTGTTTTCACTCGTTAAATTTAATCACTAAGCTAGGAACGATAGGAGAGATATAAAATTCTCCGACTTTGCTCTACTAAATCTGATTTGCATATACTGAGAATCAGGCCATTTTTTCTGGTCTCATTTTTCCAAAGGAGTTGGACCTATATGTCGGTTCAAATTCTACAGCACTATTTAGGTCAAACATGGAGAAATACTCTGTAGTGTGCATGTAAGTGGGTTTCTGCACCCCCTGTGTTTTCTGCTTTGCTTACACTTCCCCAGAGTTTTGCTTGGTTATTTTTAAGGTATACCAAATAATGTTCTCAAAAAAATCTGTTTATGGGTGGTCTGAGTAAAACTGGAGGCAGATTAGGAATATGGGTTGAGCATTATTTAGAGAGGACTGAAGGTTTGGATAAAGAAGAAGGAATAGGAGACAAATGACAAGAAACTTCCAGTTAACAAGAAAAATGGAAGACGTTGAAGTACAGAAAGTTAGATAGTAACATCATCAGGATCCACATCTTTGTAACTCTGTGTGTATGTTCAAAGATTTAATAAAATTGTGCCAAACTGCTTAAAGATTGACTGGGCAGATTTGTGCTTTTGGTAAAATTTGCCTTCAGATCTGCTATTTGACAGTTTAACTGTCTTGCTTCCCTAGGTTAAGTATGTGTTTTGGTAATTCTAGAGGTTACACAGTTTAAATAACAATAAAATCAGAATTCATTTGAAAGAATTTTCCTTCTGAAATATAGCAACACTTAATTACGCTACAGTGTTATTATAAAACATTGTATGGTTCTTGCCAAAGAGTATTAATGTAATTTGAAAGTACATACTGGCAAGGACTGCATATACTCACAGAAAGCTACCACATATTGTAACAAATGTGCCTCACAAAGCCAAACAAAATAATCATTCATTAAAAACCTTTTTTCTCACTCTAGCAAAACGTGACTTTTATTCTCAAATTGAGTAAGATAATTGTAGTTTTAACGTCATGGAATTTCCATTGACGTAGGACATTACGTTGCAGGTTTCTTCATATTCCTAGGATGCAGTTGATAAACATGACACGTATGGATGCGTGCATTCAGCACTTCTGTTCTAGCATCGAGCAGTGGAGCAGGGTAAGCTTGACCATGCATTATAAGGAATCACTGTAATGCTGACTGATGCCTCCGCATGGATCCAGCACATTGTGATTTCTTCGGTCATCAGCTTTTTTCAAAGGCATTACAAGGAAATAGCTGTTCAGAGTTGTGCTAAACCTCCCTGAAGCATAGCTTATTGTGGGTGGTCTTTGATTCATGTGGGTGAAGAGAGGAAAACAAATTCTAAAATGAGTGTTCGTTCATCTAGTAGTTACTTTATTGACACCTTGTATTTAGGGATTTTAACTGCTGCTGTGGTTTGAGAGCTTGATGATGATTTGTCAGTCTGGAGTTTGCTGCTCTGATCTGTCATCACGATTATTTTGTGCAGTAGCCTGCTGCTTCTGAAGCTCGTGTTGCTGCTAAAATTCTAGCGTGAGCGTAAGGACACCAGTGATAGGCAGCGGCTGTCAGCTCTGCGTTTGTGTTGGGAACCTCTGGCAAGACTTGGGCTGCTGTTTAAGTCTGTGCTTTTGTGGATCTTTGGATTCTGCTTTGGCTGTTGAAATGTTCGCGGGCAGCATTTTAGCAGTTTACTGTTGCTTGGTTTCACCCTGGAAGGCTGATGATGTGATGCTCTTCACCTCCAGGTGACTGTTTGAGATATGGTTCAGGCCCTTGACTCTGGGAGCTTGTCTTAGCTGCTTGCAGGCTTCTGTAAATAACAGGGAGTCTCAGTCTGGTGGTTCAGGAACAGGTGGCCATTTTAGACTTAATTAGGGTCATTTCACGGTCCTGCAGGTTTCAACAGAGAGTCTGGGCTATTGATTTCCTGTAGCATAGGAAATGCGTAAAGGTATTGCCCTTTAATGGAGTCATCCCCGGTTTGGTTTCTTCGAGTGTGTCTGAAGCCATCTGATAAACACATTTGACGTGTGCTGCACTTGTTTTGTGTGCTAAAAATATGTAGTTCTTTTCCCAGGGCTGTTACAGTGTGATACCGTAGCAAGCTGGAGGATTTCCTCTGTTGTATCGTTTTCTTGGTAGAACGGTGCCGGTGGCTGCCTGTGAGTTGCTCCTTGACTCATGGGGACGCATGGGGTTGCTGCTTAGACCAGAGATGTAGAGGTAGGATGTGCTTTTGACAGATGTGTGCTGTAGCAATTCATTTTGCTAATAGAAGGAGAGGGGCTTGAATTTAGCCTTGCTTGATTTGGATGTGATCGAACCACCGCCCTGCTTTTCCCAGTCCCAAACCAATAAAGAGACTAGTCTCAAGGTCTAATTTATCTTTTTTAAATGAATGTCCTATGGGTTTTCATACTACTTGTTACTGGTTATTTTCTGAATATAACAAAAAGAGCAATATAGGTTCATACCTCATGAAGATGCAACACAGTTTGAGGTATTAAATGTTTCCTTGGAAGTTAAATGTGTGGGCAGATTGGATTCCCATGAAACTCTCAGAAGCTTCCAGGCCACATCTTTACATGCCTCTGTAGCATATGAATGCTGCTATTAGCAAGACTGTTTGCTATGTACTGCCTTTATTCTGTGGTTATTAAAAGCTAGATTAACTACATTTACAAACTGACAGTTTGCTAATTCTTGGTGTAGCTGGGGCGGAGGAGGAGGCGTCCAATTTTGACTTGTGAAAGGTTGTTTTAAAATGCAGTCCAGTAAAACTAGGCAGGGGAAGGAAAAAAGCAGTTCCAGTGTTGTAGCAGATTGACAAGGTTTGTTTGAATGGGAGGCTTCCAGGTTTCTGTGCATCTCTCATCAGTGCTAGTTTCTTCTGAAATACATCCATTGTGGACATACACTGCTGGAATTGGTAGAGATGCTTAAGGTGAGTCCGGCCAATATACAGCAGAAAAGAAATATTGGAGCTAAAATTTCTGTGATGGGAAAAATCATACATTTGGCAAGGTTGCCTGCTTGCTGGTTTACTTTCTGCTTTCCTGTTTTAAAATAAAAAAAAACCCCACAAACCCATACAAACAAAAAACCATACACACATAAAACCTAAAGAAAGTTACTTTGCAACTGCAATCACTGTCAGTCAGATATACTTTACCCCGCTTCCCTCAGTGAAGTTTAACTTAATGGCCAGTTTCAAACAGTTAGCTTGTACTCAACCGAAAAGGACAAGTACGTGTTATGGAAGTTGAGAGTGGCAGGGAGATGCCTTTGGAAGCATTATTGCTGAAGGAAAAGCGGGGACAGCTCTATCTGCATCTGCGTTGGTGGTATTTCAGATAGCTGTAGAGGTGGCGGTCAGCTAAACAATTCATATATGATACTGGATTAGATGTGGCATCTGTTCCCTCTTGGTAAGGTGGAGACCTGGAATAAATAGAGAGGAGGAGGAGGAGAAACATTGGGGATGTGAGTTTGAGAACTTGGAGATGAGGAGGTAGTGAAGGAAATACAAGATAGATAATCCAGTGAGAAACCAAATTTCACTAGATGTGGTGTTCTGGGAAATGAACAGTTCACAGAGGTCCAGGGCTCTAGGTTCTAAAGTTAACTTTGCTATTATGAAACTAGATACTTTCAAAATCTCGTGGGTTTAAAGGAGATTTTATAGCCTAAAATAGAAAGGGATATCTGTTAGTGTTGTTTTTCTTCTTCTATAGCAGTAGATGCAGATTTCATCATCTTGTTTAAATAAAAGATCTATGTATTCTGTCCCTTAGCATAGGCTGTGAAATTAGTCAGCTAGGATAGCGAGACATCGTAAGGAAAAATACTTTCATTTCTTCGGTGTGCTGTCTCTACCCTTTCTGTCCTCTGCTCTCCCATCTTGTTCCCATTACACAAAACAGGTTTCGAGCACCAAATTTTTCTATTTGTGTACCTTAATGGAAAGTGCAACAAAGCTAAAAGTTGCTTGATTTTATTTAATAAGATGATCCAGGAGTCAAATGTAAGTGCTTTTTCTGTTTTGTTTTGCTACAGGCAGACAGAATACAAAATAGGCAGCCCAGTGAGTAGATTTTTGCTTTGGTTACGCTGTTTGGTATCTATTCTTATGAGATTGCCCCTGGAATCTCATGTATATACAACTCCCCCATCCTCTTAGAACTTGCGTAACACAGATAGAAAACATGATTCTTGCCTGAAAAGTATACAGTGATATTTTTGATGTGCAGAGCTCTCCAGAAGTTGGAAAGTTGTAAAATGTGTGGTATGCTTTCCAATGATTGGGATGAAAAATTTGATAACTTATTTTGTGTATTACTGATTAGTGAAATGCACTTGCTTTTTTTTTTTTTTTTTTTTTTTTTTTTTTTTTT
>Ga0181612_128430_pt1 | contig 11158 bp, 5 predicted proteins | sample HoacroProtozoa21_FD_119630 | JGI IMG/M metagenome (GOLD analysis project Ga0181612, IMG submission 119630) | Hoatzin crop microbial communities from Cojedes, Venezuel. Combined Assembly of Gp0051906, Gp0051904, Gp0051908 | reverse complement strand
GGGGGGAGGGGGGGGGGGGGGGGGTTTGGTGTGGGTTTTTTTTTTGTGTGTGCGTGTTATGTGGTAGAAAAATAAAACATGAAATGTCTTTAAGGTCACGGAACAGTGACCTCATTGGCTGGGCTAATTTGATTGTGCCAGAACAATAGCACTGTACTCCTCTGCCAGCGAAGTGCATGCTAATTATGCGATTTGCCCTTGATAAGACCTTGGTGGGTCATTCAGCAGTTGTGATCTGTCACTGACTTCTAATCATGTATTATCGTCTGGGTGAGTCAGAATGGTACCCTAAGCTTTCTGTCTTTACAGCAGTGTGGCACTCTAATTACCTTATGCCAAGTGGATATGCATAGACTGAATTAAGTGATCACTGTGATTGCCTTCAAAATCTTCTCTTTATCCTTTGTGTTGCTTCTCTGCAATTTACATTTTAAGATGCCGAGAAGCTTTTGGGGAGACTGAAAATGCCACTCTAAAAAATAATGATTTTTTAATTTAAAAAGCATAACAGTAAATTCAAGTCATACCAATTGCTAACGGTATTTAAATGCTGCTAAACAATATACCTCAGTAAGAATCTTTCTGTAAAATTGCTGGAAATTATAAGATATTCCTTTACCTTTTAGTCTGCAGCCAGAAGAGAAACAAAAGGAAAGAAGCCTAATCTCTTTTTAAGTTTCAACAATTTGTAATTGCTATTTTAAAAGCAAAATTAATTATAAAGTGCTTTTCCACATTCATTATGCCTGTGAAATGTACATGCCAATATAACAAATACTATAGATAGTATGTGAAAAGTGCAAGCCAATATAACATGTAAATCTTAAAAAAGTTAATCGCTGCATTCATGTTCATTAGTAAAGATAAGTTGACCCTGTGAGTCTTACAAATTTAGGTGCAAATTTCTCACCTACTGGTTAACTTATCTGGTGGAAATTCAAGGGTTCTGTGTTAGGTTACCTATGAAAATGGTCTGTATTTTACCCAGTACTTTAAAAATCAGTTAGAGCTGCACTGTACTTCTGTATTGTTGCATAGCAACTCCCCAAAACTACAAAGCAATCTGTTATGGTAAACCAGTTGTATTAACATCTGTATTTGCCCAAAGAATGATCTAATGCCTTTTGCAAAGAAAATGTAGTAAAATGTTTCTAGGTTAAATAAACAAAGTAATGATTTATAAAATTTTATAAGACACATTTGTCTGAATCATCCTTGAAAACACAAACTCTGAAGTGCCACTTGAAAGTTGTCATAAAACAGACAAAAAATCCTCACAATGCTAAATTTATTGTACCACTAACAGAAAATAAGGATTGTCAAAGCTTTTCTGTATTGTGTATCAATATTTCAGTATAATTTTTTTTATAGAAACAAACTGAAAAAAAAATAGTCAATAAAAACCATAAAGGACAATTGAGAAAAAATTGCAAGCCTTATTTTCCTTGAATCACATGACGCACAAGCAGCATTATTTGCTGAAACCTTGGTTTGTTTGGGGGTGGGGGGGGAAGAGAGAGACAGAGAGACAGGGTGAGAGAGAAAAAGAGAGAGGCAGAGCGCCTAGAAATAAGATGCATTCCCTAGGTGGCAAAACAAAAGAGCCCAAGAAAAAAAAAAGCTGTAGAAAGTTGACACAGTCAAGAATAATGGCTAAATCTATCAAGTTTGATCAGGTCTGCTATAATGAAGTGGAGCTTCATATTCCAAGCAGGGACAATGAAGACAGAAGTCAGGCTCTAGAAATGTGCTGCTCACTTTGTGCTTGGAATATGCAGCAGCCAGCAGGGAGCCACAAGATAATTACACACTATTTGTGTGGTTCCAGGAAGCTTCCTGCGCAGGTTGAATGCCCGCACTATATTAAAAGACAGCACAGTGAAATGTTTTTAATGAATATTTTTGCCAGAGAAAGAAAAGGCATTTGAATGATTTTTGTGTATGCAGGGAACGAGAGGTGGAACATCACTGTCAAAATACAGGTACCTTTATTTATATTTACTCCATTATTTACAGTTTTAAGAGCCTAATGTCCTTTCAATAATACAAATCGCGACACTAGGCTAATGTTATTTAGGGCTAATTGCACATAGTCACCTAACTAATGCTTGCGGTTAGTATGTTTTGCTGAAATCCTACATCAAACTGCCTTGAAACTACTTTTATTTTTATTTCCAGTAGAAGCTGAAATGTTTAGACACATTTAATCAGAAAACTCAAAGAAGAAGTAACACAGATGTTGATACTTACTATTCAGTAGCCCTTGGCAGTGATAGATCTAAAACACAAGAATACATTATTTCAGCACTCTGTAATTTTCACCTAACAGATGTGAATAATCCACTGAATTAAAAAACACAGACATGATACTCATAAATGCTCATTTTGCAGTGCAAGCAATAGTATTGATCAAAATCTAGACTTTGGTAAAAAAGTTAATTTGAAAGGGTTTTTTCTGGTCCAGATTTCAATATTATCTGCACCTAAACAAGCCCCTGTTTTGCTGCTTACAGCTGAATCACTTCTGGTATGCATGGACTGAGACAATTTGCTGTTACATGCTGCTGAGTATCCTCATGTAAGATTAAATAAGGCCCTTTAGAATTCACAGCACCGATCTCCCCAAGAAATGCAGGTACATACACTTGCTTCCTGCTCTGGATCAGTGACTGCAGTTCACAAGGATTTTTTGGGACAAAATTTCTAATTTTTAAACAAATAGCATGGTCAGTTTTATAATTAAACTGTGATTCAATAGAGAGAAACTCCCCGGTTGAGAAGAGAGGCCCAGCGACCCTCTGGTCTGCCACCTGTGATTAGCGTGGCCTCTCTGCCTGCACTGCCCCAATCTCCTTCCCACCCAAAATGTAAGTCTAGATCTAGTCTAGTGACTGCCAAATACTGAACAGGTGAGAGAGAAGATTTTGTTGCTCTCTAGAGATTTTCTTAGGCATGCATTTTAATAACTATATTATTTGTAAAAAGAAAGATAATTTCTGGACAACTTGGAAATGAGGCACATAATTAAAAGGAGTCACTTCTTCGGTGATGACACTTCAGATAACCCACTCCAACAGAGGAGACAAAGAGTTCCTCCACATCATGAAGAGAAGAGAAAATTTTCACCTTTCTGCATTTTTAACTCTGTGCTTACAAAAAGAATAGTGAGTAGCCATGATAATAGTCCCAGGAAAACAACAACAAAATAGAAAGATGTTCCAACTGAATGAAGTTATTGAAGAAAACAACCTCATGGGTCAATATAAAGCAGTCAAACAGGTGAAATTTTAAAGGACACTAGAAAATTGTTGAGTACCTCTGATATTGCCACCGATTTAAAAATCTTGGTATCTCTAAAGAGAGGTTAAAGTGTCCCATGTTACATAACAGAATAATTACGGCCACTAATTAATCTCCAGTGTAATTCCAGTTATTTCCTATTTTGCTACTGGATTCAAATGCATCTCTGACTTGCTCTTTTTTTTTTTTTTTTTTTTTAAATCACTTAAATTCCAAGTTGTGGAAATTCTCCCTCAGAAATTCTTCTCAGGGTCCCTTCTTGAATATTCTGCGCCCCGCCCCCCCCCCCCCCCCAAGAGATCAAAATTAAACTTTTTTGAATACTGAGCACTTCAGCAATGTTACTTAGTCCTTCTTAACCACAGGGACCAATTCTGCACCTTTAAACAGGAGATTTACCATTGGCAGGAACAAATCCTGACGCAAAATGGAATAAAAGGGTTGTGCATATATAAACCCTCCCCTTTTTTTTGGTTTGCTTTCCTATTTTAGCAACACACAGCAGTACATTTTCTGAAATGATCAAAGGATTAAGCTGGAAATACCTCTTTCAGAATTACCAGTGCTATATTTTTGCCAGGGTTTTGAATGTGACTTCTACTCCGTTCTTTGTCAACAGAAGCTCAAATTTAAAACAAAATCTTTCAATTACTAGATGAGGAGGTAAACAGCTGTCACATTTGGAGCCCAAGTAAACATTCTAACCTACATTCCATCCCCTGAGCAAAAAATATAGAAGAACTTCCTCTGCTGCAAAGAAGGCAATAGGAGCTAAGTGATAGTTTTTATTTTATTTTTGGCAAGTTCTTATAATTTTTGCAGCTCCAAACGCTTAAGCCCATCTCTTAAATGGAGTGGAAAATAATAATTACTCTTTTGAACCTCTGGCCATTTCAGGTTGCCTTTTGTGGTTAGAGGAAATAGTTGCAACTAATCAACCACGGCAACTCATGTTTGCTCAGTTTCAAATAGTTCTCTCTACCAAATATGTTTTTACGTAACTAAAATATCAAACTACACCTTATAGTGTACTTATCAAGAACTGAGCTTTCATTCACTGATGACATTACTCAGAGCCTATGCTGTGTATGCCGTTCATTTTTGTTTCATTGTCATTATAAATCAGCTGAAAGAGTAGTAAACTCATTGGGTCAGATTCTTGCTTTCGTTACGCCTGTCCATTTAATTCCATGTAAGCCAGTGCATTACACCAGATTTACAGGACTCTGAGTGACAACAGGATTCACTCCGGGTGATGGAATCCACTTGGGTTTACACAAATTTAAGCAAGAGCAGAATTTAGCCCCTAAAACAAAGAAATCTTAATACCTTCATGGCTTTACACAGTCTTCCCTTTCAGCAGCCATATAAACTGGTTAATGTAGGCAGAATTTCTTTTTGCATCTGTATATTAAACAGATATTTTGCCAGTATTTATACACCCATATCCCTCAGTACAAGCAGAGCCGGGGATATCAACCATAGCTGTTAGTCCCGTTGCACGAGATCAGCTTTGTATCAAAGTAAAAAAGGCTCCTCTCCATCTCACATGCTTTATTTTATTCAACCAGCTCTTTTTCACATTGTTATATCCAGTGAATATAGCACGGTTGGATTCAGAAGAGAACCTTAAGTGTTATCATAATGCTTAGAAGCAATGGCTTCACACTGTATAATCTATCAAAGGTGTCAGATTTACAAAATGCAGATTTTCTGTCACATTTGGGCACTATAAGCACTGTATCTTTTCACTAAGGTGCTGACTGCTGTTTTAATGAGGCCCTTTGGTGGCTGTAAAAAACTGAAAGGAGAGGATTATAGGGGTTACCCTAGGTATTGTCTATTTGTCTTACAAATTTCACACTAACTACCAATTACATCGCCATAAACCTTTTGGCTACTTCAAGCTATATGCCATATAATACATAAAAAATACGCTATGTTAACCTCTTCCATATTATACGAGTAACTACAGCCACTGATGCAAGTAACATATCTAATGAAGCCAATAATGAGCCTCTTTAAAAGTAGTCTTGTTATAGGAATAATATTAGAGCAGTTCAGTTAAAGGCTAAGGTGCATTATGGCATGCTTCCTATGTTCTCTGGTCCCAGGTCTGAAAAGATGCTGACACACTAATTCAGGCTCAAGAAGGGCATTAATCTCACAACCTTCTACTTGTCATGCTTAATGGGACATCTGCCTAGGTGAAATGAACCTGATGTATTCAGGTAAACATAATTTAATAAGCAGAAAAAAAAAATCTAAAGAAATCTCTGGGGTCTGACATAACAGCAAGGGGAGTATTTACAATTTAGTTTCAGTGGAGGGGATTGTTAATGTTTGACTGTGAAGTAAGCAATGTAAGAAGAGAGAAGAAAAGGGCAAATAATGCAGAATTTGTTTAAACATCCACCACTGAATTATCAGTGCATTTAAAGGAATACATTAATTCGGAAGAGGAAGAAATGCACTAATGCAGGGCTTAGAGCACGTGAGTGTAAAATAGAGATCCGAAGCTATATAGTACACTTAAAATGCAAGCATGAATGTCAGTGAGTAGCTGTATATCCTCTTTTGGCTGTCATCAATCATAAGTCTAATAAGTCACCTAAAATTATGTTACAAGAGATGGAATAGCACCAACCACAGCGCTTAAAGAAGTGCATGCCCTACTTGCAGTCTGGGTGGTAAATGCAGGACACATCTCTGAATCCCCCCAAAGCACAAGGGCCTACAAGGAATACACACCTTCACACAGTGTATCACAGGCCTGGTGTTCTGCGCTGCTGGATGTAAAGACATTTATGGCCATTCCTTAGCTTAGCAGGGGATAAAATTTAAAAAGTGCAAAAAAATATTGCCAGCTACTAAGGAAAAAAAAAGTTATTTTTGTTCATTAATTAAAGTCAGGTACCTAAGAAAACCAAAACATTAGGATGGACCCTTTTACCCAACACGAACAGCTCTTTATTTCCCCAGAATTTGCCCTTCATTGCCCCCAAAGCCAAAAGATTGTGCTACACATTTTTGTGTTATTTGGACAGCAGTATGAAATCATCAGACACTCAAAGGGAATAAAACTACTACAGCTGCTACTTCATGATCGTAGTAAAGACGGGGCTTCTTAGAAAGCAGAACCCACCACACCACTGCAGAGCAGGGCTGTTATGCTTGATCTTTGTGTGTTTTTTACTGAACTAGAGCTTCATTTCTGTACAGCCCAAGCGTCACCATAACATCAAAAGCTCAGGGGAAAAATTATCGAAGTTCTTTGGCTGTTGCTGGATTTTCTTTTCATACATAATTGTAGTCACTGTATAACTAGGCAGGGGGCTTGTGTCACACCACTAGGGTAACAGCATTAAGAAACCAGAGAAAATTAGGTAAATCTAAAAGCATTTTATTTGTGGAACAGTTGCATTGCAGTTGTGTCTTGATCCAGAACGGGAACCAAACCCATCTTTCTTCCAACAGTTATCCCCTTTGCTATGCTTCCAGTTGCATCTGATAAGCGGAGCCCAAACTGCGCTTGTTTTGCACCACTGAGAAGAAACCAAAACATACCTTTTAACTAGCCAAAAAAACAGGTACGGAAAGAGCACTATTCAGTTGGGCCCTTGCAGGCTTGTACATACAGACGTTAATCTTGTTAAGCCTTAAAACGCATGCTCCAAATAGGCCTTTGCTGCCTTACTGACTCCCAATACACCTTATGACCATAAACATCTGGATGTTTTATCTAGGCTGATTTTGCAAGCAGTTTACTCTAAAGCCACTAATACATGCTATTGCGATGGGGCTGAACAGTGCCTATTAGGTGCTGGCCATGCTGAGCGAGGGTGTGGATTGTGGAGACCTATTGCACCATGGGGAGCTATAGGAGTCACTCTGCTGCTGGAAGGCAGAAACCCTCCTGGAGCTCTCAGGTGCACAATGGAATGCGCTTGCTATTAAATTATTTCACAGGGAGAGGCCTATTACGTATGAAAGCTGATCCTGCTCTTAAAGGCTAGTGCTAAGGGACCATAACCCTCTTTGGGGGAAGATGATGTGTCCAAAGGAATCAGTCCCAGGGCTCCCAAGTGGCCAAGGACTACAACAATTAATAGGTACTTGTGTGAAGAACGTTTGATGTGTAGTCTCCCATCCTGCAGAAACCTGCATCTGGCAAACAATGGCCTAAAGAAATCAGTATTTTAGAAATTCAACAAACAGTGTCCAGTTGAGAGCAGAATAACTTCCAAAGATGATAAAACAGCAAACCCTAAATTATATTAATTAGGGCCTGCTTTGTAGTTAGACTGTGCCCCAAATGCAACCAGAGTGCAGCTAGCCAACTGGTAAAATCACAGAAACACAGACTTCCCTACCTGACAAACTTTACTGCAACACAACAATCAAGTACTGACACCAAAGACCCAGCTCTCATGAACTTTCTTAGTACTACCTGCCAAGCTAGTTAAAGTTTTTAGGTCAGCAGTTAAAACTAGAAGTGCTGTTTCAATGTTCAGTTCCACAGCACAACCAAGAGGATTAGATGCCATACAATGAACTTGCCAGTAAGGACAAGTGAGAAAAAACAGAGGTCCATAGGAGCCTTGCAATAGTTTCTCGTGCAAGGCATGCACAGAAGTGTCAACAGGTCTGGAAAAAACCCTTTCTGCTGGTCTCATTCTGGAGACACACAAGGAGCTCACAGCAACCCTGGTCCTCATTAAGCAGCACAGGCATATGGTACAATAAGTTTCCCTGATTCTTTCATTCTTCATCTCAGCACTTGACCCCCAGCATCATCCACAAAGATGGGTTTCCATTTCCTTCAGAGCAAGAGAGGCTAGCAAGGATTTGTGTGATTTCTCTCAAAATAAATACATTGAAAAAAAAAGTGTGTGATTTGCTGACTGGCAGGGTGGTGGGTCTGAAACTGGGTGGAAGCTGTCACACTTCACAAGACCCACAATTACATGAACCATATTGAGCTGCTGAAGTTTAATAGATGAAACAAGCAGAAAGAAAATGCTTTTTCAACTTCATTAGCTGTTGCAATACAGTAATGTACATGTTCCCTATGCTGACATCATGTTAATATGCCCTTAGTTTTCAGGTCTCTGTTTTTCACATTGTTTTTTCAACTGCTATTTCATAGAGGCCCAGATAGAACATGAAGATTTGTAGGGGATGAGCTCACTATACGGTAGCTACACTATACGGTAGCTACAAGGCCACCACCAGCTGGAGGGCTGACTAACATTGCCCTCTGGGTCAGGGAAGGTCAGTGATACTTGTCCCTGGGCATGTATCAGCCCACACCGAACACGAAATTGCAGTGTAAATTTGGAGAATCAGAAAACAGGTACACAGCTAAACATCTGAGCACACAGGCCAGTGACTGCAAAAAATTAATTACATTTCTTGTTCGAAGGCATATCATTTCCTTGCACTGTCTTCAACATGCACCAAACTCCCTCATTCTAACACAAATCTATCATTTCTGACTAGCTTTTATACTGCCCACAAAGCGGTCACTAGCTTTGCTGGATCAGTCTGTCCATATTTATCACAAAACCTCTCCCTTAACTTTCAGGGGAAGAAAAAGAGTCAACAATATTCCTAATATTTGGATTCGATGATTTTGATGAAATCTCTCACAGATAATTTTTTCAGCCTCTCTCCTGAAGTTCCCAGGTGTTGCCAAGCTCTTCCTCCAACTATATATTTTTTTTATTCCCCCCTCTCTAAATGGGAACTGTGTTCTACTCTATATAAAATCAGCTCTGCAGAGCTGGATAAAAAACCATCACCTTAGGCACCTGAGTTAATATTTTGGTTATGTACTCTGTTAAGTCTTTACTACAGATCAGCATAAATGTCCTAGACAGACAATTCTTTAGAGCTAACATTTTAAAAAGCCAACATCCCTTTGAGATCTCTCTGAACTATTCAGACAAAAAAACCCAAACCAAAACAAAAAAACCCACAACCCAAAAACCAAACAACAAAACCCACAAAAATATTCAGAGATTTTTTCACTCTGCAGCTTTCCTTAGTACCACCAAATATGAAATGATGGGAAAAGTTGGCAGGAATAAGTACTTCCATGGAGTTTCTAGAGCTGCAACTCTAATGTTAACGAAGCTATACCTTATACGGCAAGGAAATATAGTATAAATCAGATAAGTAAGAAAAACGATCAGCCATTGTGCTCTTCCAATATAGTACACCAGGGTATTACCACTGTAAATCTATCTTTATTTTAAACCACTAAACAAAATAATATAAATCTGCAAGCAGGTGTTTCTTGTTGCGGGAGTACTGAAAGTTGTAAAGCAAACAACCTAATTTTAGCATCTCTGTAGAGTGTGAAGTAAATTTACTGATCACTGATGCATTGAGCACAGGGAGGACACAATCAGTGGGAGCTTCCAGCAAGATTATCCTATTAAAACAGGAAGACTTCATGCTGCTGTTAAGGAAGTAGTCAAAAGCAGGTGATGGAAGCGGTGGTTTGTCAAGTAGGCATGGGCCCACTGTACATGTTAAGTTGTAGTTTTCTGCTCAGCTAAGCAGCAGAGAATTGATATGTTAGCAATGAAGTGCAATGACAATTAAATTGTAACTGACCTACATGTTACCATCATTATGCTTTCTCTTTTTTACTGCTTTCCCTCTTATTTAATCACACAGTATGGGGTTTTTATTAGGCTGTAATGTTAAAATCTTCATCCATTTAGCCATAAATGTTTGACTGGGTATCTATCAGACTTCCTCGCACTATACAAACAAAACCATTTTGCTGAATCATTGTTGACTTGTTTGTGGCCTAATTTAATGAGTGTAATAACTTACACTACTATCCAGTTAACATTTAGGAGCCCAGAAAAGACCTGCTAGCATGCAGCAAGCTACTGTATATATTTTCTATTCATATCACTCCTCTTTGCAGTAAATTTTATACAACAATATGCACTTCTTGCAACACTGGCTTTGCTTTTCTGCAGCCCAGGTCAAGTTCTCCATAGCCAGGCTGCAATGCTAAAAATCAAGCGTCTCAGAATTTCGATGCAGTTTCAGCTTTCTAGGTACTGGGCAACTGCTTACACAGCCACCAAAATACCAAGCAAAAGAAGCGTTAGCACAGATTCATGACATCATGCTCATTCAGGAAGCTGCATTATTGAGGAAGAAAATACCAAAGCAATTACTAATACCCAAGAAGAAGATTTCCTCTTTTTTAAATATAAAACTAGAGAAAGCTAAACCTGCTTTGCCAGACCTGAGTTCAGATTAGGTGAAACAAATGTTGCTGCTTTACAGGATCAAGTGCAAAACCCAGGTACTGGGCCTGAGCCTGCAGAATGAAGAACATAAGAACGTCTATGAGCCCTGGGAAATCCTCAGCAGGAGAGAATTCAGGCTGTGGGAAGCTATGAAGCCATTGAGCACTGGAGGTTGTGAGGCATCTTCATTTTTATTCTCTTCTCTTGAAAAAAATCCTTCTTGTCACTACGTACCCTTTAAGCGTTCATCTAGCATCTGACAGTCCTGTGAATTAATTAAGTACCAAAGTAAAGTCTCCACATTCATACACTAACTTAACACATACAGTATCACAGACTGGTAGGGGTTAGAAGGGACCTCTGTGGGTCATCTAGTCCAACCCCCCTGCCAAAGCAGGGTCACCTACAGCAGGCTGCACAAGACCTTGTCCAGGAGGGTCTTGAATATCTCCAGAGAAGGAGAATCCACAACCTCCCTGGGCAACCTGTTCCAGTGCTCCGTCACCCTCAGAGGGAAGAAGTTCTTCCTCATGTTCAGACGGAACTTCCTCTGCTTCAGTTTGTGCCCATTGCCCCTT
>Ga0181612_101040_pt1 | contig 11158 bp, 6 predicted proteins | sample HoacroProtozoa21_FD_119630 | JGI IMG/M metagenome (GOLD analysis project Ga0181612, IMG submission 119630) | Hoatzin crop microbial communities from Cojedes, Venezuel. Combined Assembly of Gp0051906, Gp0051904, Gp0051908 | reverse complement strand
GCATTTGTTAGGTCTCCTCGCAGCCTTCTCTTCTTCAGGCTGAACAAGCCCAGCTCCCTCAGCCTCTCCTCGTAGGAGAGATGTCCCAGTCTTCTCACCATCCTGGTAGCTCTCCGCTGGACTCTCTCCAGTAGCTCCTCATCTTTCTTGAACTGGGGAGCCCAGAACCAGATGCAGTACTCCAGCTGAGGCCCAGACGAGCAGCTTTCTGCGGCTCCGGGCAAGCACAATCCCACAGCCCAGCTTTCAAAAGTATCTTTTTAAAATTGGAAATGCTCTTTTACTGCGAATACGTAACACAGCCACAGGTCTGAGCTAAGAAAGAAAAGCAGTACGCTGATGTTGTTCTAATGTCAGTTCAAATACTCATGGTATTGCTAGGGCTGGCAGCTACGGGTTCCTAGATCAGAAAATAAGTGGTTATAACTACTGAAAAAAAGAGCTGCAAGGCCTTGCTCCGTAACTTCAGCCATCTGTGACCCAGATTAAAGACCTGCCACCCACCCACCTTTCCCTTTCTGGCTGATCTTGCCTTCCCAGCTCCTTCCCCATCACCAAGCCCCAAAGTATTCCCTCTTGCATTTGCCATCACAGAGGTCCTTCTTGCAGCTCCCTTATCTGTCAAAACATCCTCCAGACTGCTGCCTTCCAGCATTCTGGCATCTGAACCCATTCCTCTACCTGGAAAAGTTCTACTTAATCTTGTGAACCACATCTCTAGCTTTTAGTTTTCAATTCATTACAGGTAGGAGAGGGGATCAGAGTGTTCCTAAAAGGAAGGAGAGGTTGGACGGGGCTTGGAGCAACTTGGTCTGGTGTACGAGGTCACTGCCCATCGCAGGGCGGCTGGAATGAGATGGTCTGTAAGATCCCTTCCAACCCAAACCAGTCCGCGATTCTATGAAAGTCACTACCGTTCTGTCAACTCAAGTTTCAGTCAGCAAATAAATTTCATCTGATATACAGATATCAAAAATCCTTGCTCCAAAGCACTTCAGGATTGAGATTATGAGATGGCCTTAAGCCCTGTGTGCTACAGAATCACTGAAGTTCTGCTGCAATGTTGGATGGAGCTCTGAGCAACCTGGTCTAGTGCAAGATGTCCCTGATGATGGCAGGGGGTTGGAACCAGATGATCTTCAAGGTCCCTTCCAACCCAAACCATTCTATGATTCTATAAAAGGTTCAAAAGTCATCAGCAGGATGGAAAAACAAATCCAACGTGTCTTTTCCTTAGGATAAGAGAAAAAAAAAACGAATATGTGGCTTTCAGCATCTCTCAAGACAGCACATCTTCACCTTAGAAATGACTTCCCGACACATTTCTGTGTTTCGTCAGAGTATAACAACAGATCACGAGACACTACAAGCAAATCAAACTTCAGAAGACTCGGCCAATTCTTCCCTGAAAGAAAAAGCTAAAATATTACAGTTGTCTGTCTGTCTTTCCAATATATTTAACATATCTCACAACCTATTAAATTATGGACTCCTTTAACCAAGGATTTAGTTCTTTACAGTCAATGTTTAGTTCCTTAACTACAAGAAGATAATTATTTTCTTCTTGGTACTCCTTGGGCTCATTAGAGCTCTAATCCCTTTATCTCAGAGAGAGCTGGCAACCTTTTTGATGTCTTTGCTAGTAAAAAATCTTTACTCTGCTTCTACCACAAGAATTGTCTAACCCCAAGGGCTGTACACACAGCGTCTTCGACACCCACGAAGGGTCCCCAGCACGCAACACCCCCTAACACAGGTGTCTCCGTAGGGAACGAGGACATCACGAGGTGGACAGGCCGCTAAAATACCAGATTGCAGGATAGAGAAGGAGCTTGCAAACAAACTGCCTCTCCTCACGCCTAGCGATGGGTCAGGACATCAACCACGCTTCACCGTCGTGGCTCCTTGGGACTACAACGTTGGGTTTTAATTATACGATCTATCACCAAAGTGCCTAGCAAGAACAGCCCAACCCCATCCCGCTTCTGTCTTAACGCCACCAACCTCATCATCTCCAGGACATTCACAGAGCTCTGCCTTATGGCTTTAAATATTTTAAGAGGCAGCAAATCATACACTGAAGGAGTATACGTCAAGATTATGATGTCTGTTCTTTCAAAAACAAATACGGAAAACCGCAGAGTAATTTTGCTAGTGTGGTTATCATTCCAATATTTTGTAAGAAAAGTCACTAAAAGCGGTTTTACAGCTCCATCTGTATCAATAACGCATCTGTACATCATGCAGCTTCCTATTATCACCAGAACTTCACAGCGAAGTTGGGTTTATTTGTTTTGCCCGAGCACTGTTTATGTCCCTATAGCTATTTACAGCAGAACATGGATTTCCCCCCCACTTCTCGCAAGACTTTTTATTTAAATCAGAATTCCTTAGGAAGAAAACACATATAATATATTACTCAAGTTCTGAAGTGGTTCATATTCTGAGTTTTTAATAAGAAAATAATGCTCCAGCTACTCACGGGGAATAGTATCTCATGTCCTTACACATGCTGAACATCACTTAATCTCTTCTGTAGTCTCACTGTAGTCTCTGCAGTGAGGATTAATATTCTACAGAAATGGAGGTGGCAGAATATCTGGAGCAGCATAGGAAACGCCGGCTTTATTGTTCTGAAGACAATTTATTTTCTGCAAGCCAATAAAACCCATCCTCAGCAGTGGAAGTTCAGGACGGGGCGTTCAAATAGCCGAGATCCGTACGTTTGTTATCAAGTACTACAAGAGATTTGATACCTCGCTGACCGCTTGTGGAACCAAGGTGGATTTCCCTTACGCCCCAGGGGCGTTGGTAGCAACTGCTGACCGAGGAAGGATCAGGGGCTGACTGGGAAGACACGAGACCTGGATTTTTGCGAGCTCATGTCCACAGAATCACAAAATGGTAGGGGTTGGAAGGGACCTCTGTGGGTCATCTATTCCAACCCTCCAGCCCAAGCAGGGTCACCTACAGTAGGCTGTAGAGGACCTTGTCCAGGTGGGTCTTGAATATCTCCAGGACATATACGCCCACCTGCTGAAGCTAGAGGGCTTTTCATGGGAAACCAGAGTTGTTTTCCTTCCAAGCAACTGGGAGAGTATCTAGCAGGTGATGGCCCTGGAATATGGGAAGAAAACCTTGTCATGTTACTGGGCTGCAGAAGTAGCTTAGAATCTGGACAGCTCTCTATGTATCAATCAAGTTAACCTCATTTAAGAATATGTAAAACTTTTCCTTATTTTCCCCTCCTCCTTTCTTGAGAGTGAAGGAGGAACTACTTAGTTGTCGAGGGGAGAGATTCAAAGAGTTTTCAAATTCAGGCAAACACTTTGGTAATTTTTCAGACAATCTGTCTTGTAATTTTTAAAAAAGTAATTCATAATTCATTTCATATTCTCCAGTTATCACTCTCAACACTTCTTAATGAGTTGCCAAAAGTATCTGTCAGCTTTTGCAATTTCTTTGGCATGTTATTTAATAACCTGTGTTTTACATCTAACTACACAGCTCACAACACACCTTCTTAACACAACGGTTATTTAAAGTGCATATACAAATTAACTCTAACACTGAAAACAATCACTCAGCCAAGTAACTCGTGACACTTGACACTGGCTAGAAATTAGGACAATCTGAAGAAAAGCATCCATAATACCTACGAAGCATGAAACCTGGGGCTTTTTCTGAAATGCTCTTCATAAGAAGGTACTATTTCCTAGAATATTTGTGGCAGACTGCAAATTTCCACCTGTGTGGACTTTCTACCTAGGTAAAAGTAGAGTAAAACACAAACTCAGTGACTGAAATACACAACTAAATTCTACACATTTAAAGCATCCAGCATTTGAATCCAAATAAAGCTATCTTAAAATAATTAAATAAAAACATAATAGTAAATTGAATGAGCTCTGGACAGTAAAATAAGAATCACTCCACTAACATGTTGAAGAGAAAGCTATTTGATGTTCTAGAGGTTAAAACTGCATAGCCTACAATGTTCATCAATCTTGCAAAATATTTTGCAGGACTTAAGCAATTAATGTTTATATTCTGTATCTCTTGAGCAATGGCACACACGATTCTTCTGTGTTTCAGTCACAGTGGAGAATGGTACTTTTCAATATTATAACTTTCTAGGTGTAAAACCATAAGATGCTATTTTCCATACATTCTAAATTTCTACTGGGAATTTTAATTGACAGAATTTAGCTTTCTGACACATCAGAATTTGATTCTGAAAGAAAAAAGTTTAATTATGAACTCACTGAAAAAAAATATTTTTCATTACACACAATTTCCTGTATTTCAGAACTTGATCCCTTTTCTTGATTAATCATGACAACTACTCACACAAAGAACTGACACTTCTAAAACCTTTGCATAATATTTTTCATTGGACATTTCCTCTAGAAAACCAGTGAATAGTCTCTGGTTATAAACCATCCACATAATCAAATAAAAGTCTAGTGTCTAGTTCTCATATGTTAAACCTTTAGAATCTAAATCTGTACAATCTGGTTTTAAGAGGCTGTCAGCCATCATTTTTAAAGAACACCCTAAGGTCAAACATACATAAAACTAAAGCACTGTAAAAATGAACCAAGAGTCTGCAGATCACACGCAGAGTCATGGAAGTTCAATGTACATTTCCCAAGGACAATAGTAATTAGTTCTTATCCTTGTTAATTAAAAACAAATAAAGAAATCATGCAGCACAGTTCGGGAAGCTACCACAAAGATCTCTCAAAGGAGGCGAATCCTGACAAACTACAATACCATGATTCTAAGCTCACCACACTAAAATAATACTAAAATAATCAAACTTTTGCACCCTGTAAGATATTTACCATCCATAAGGCCTTGCTGGTTTCCTCTATTCCAAACCAGCTTATTAGCACTAACAAGTGCAAAGGAATATCTATAATGCAGTGGGATATTTACCTGGGCAGAACCCTGCACAAAACCAGTTACTTCTTCCTAATACCTGAACTCCTTCTGATTTTAGGTATCTTTACAAACACATGAACATGCAGTATCCTCAGTTTTATTTTTACATAAATCCAGCAAGTCAGATTATACACCTCCTGCAACTTTAACTGCTTCATATAAGTAGAGAACAGCTGCCCGAGGCCAACACGATCAGCTCCCAACATCTGCTGCACACGCGTCTTACGGCTGACTTTGGGATCCAAGCTCCAGTCTTCTGACAAAGACCAAACACACACAGTCAAGCAGTCAGTCTACATTTTTGTATGCTTCCTAAGATCCTAGGCACAATGAAGGTGTACTCCTCAAACCTTTTCAAACTACAGACAATTTGTTAATATCTAATTTGCTATGAATGTTTCCACTCTGAATTTTAATTGTGTATGCTGGCCACAGCAAAGTTACATGAAAATTCACTGTATGAAACAGAAACAGCTAAAACTAACTCGTTTTCACAGACTGAGATTATATTCTTGGTACAGTCCCACCCCACAATTTCTGTTTTGCATTTCTGCTACGCATTTGTCTCAGGACCCATTGCTAGAACGTGTGCTTCGTAGTCACTAATAAAGAACTGATTGTGCATATTTACAAAGAAACCCCCAAACAACCAAAAACAGACAGCCAAACTGAAAAAAAGAACTTGTCTGGACTTTTGCTGCCATCAAACTAGTCAAAAAATCTCAAAATTAACTCAGGCTTATCTCTGTGTTTATTTTTCCTGAAATGCATTTGTCTTTGAAGGATTCTACAAGTCTTCTTACCCTTACAGATGTTGCAAATTTAAACATCCAATGGCTGCCATTTCTGCAAAGAGTTCTTTTACAAATTCCATCCAACACCGCACTCACATCTTTTCTGAGAGCATAAAGTCCTTCAAGTGTTTCCAGGCTTTTACTTGTGTCTTTCCTGAGCTACACTCACTCTGCTGAGCTACAAACTTCCTAGTGACACTCATTTCCAAAACTTGCATTCTATTTGGCTACTCGGTGTTTTAGATTGCCTCGTGTTATGGATTTGTTTTCACATCTCCAATTTTACTCTGGCTTCCTTCTCTTCTGAAAAGTTTATCATTGTTTTCAGTTTTGAATTAAACTTACTGACCTTGTAGACTTTAAATATGGCGTAATGCACGAAGCATAAAACGGGACAGTAATCCCATGTTGAACATCAGGAAGCAGATGTTTAAGTCACTTCAAGCAACCCACACAAGAATCAATTAAAGAAATATAAAGGCACCCTCTTCATCTCTTTCCACTCAGCATTACTTATCACTTCTGCAGACAAAGACCTTGGGCAAACCCACCTTAAACTCTGCCTACTGTTACTACGGCACAGCTGCCCCGTACCGACATCCAAAGAAGTTTGCCTCTGCATTTCAGCAAGACAGCTCAGCCCTAGCCCCGAACGGCCCGAAGCCCAACAGCCTCCCTACAAAATCTAAACCAATGCAGCCTACCAAATAATTTAAAAAAACAATACAGCATCACACTTGAACATAAATCAGTTCTGAGGTGAAGCAATCGCATTGCACTGAAGAGTCTGGGGTAGGAAAGCACGCTGTCCTGTCAACCCATATAAAAAAGGAAATGTAGCCCTAACACGAACAAAACATTCAGTGTAGACAGATCACACCCAGAGATGACTCAAAGGAATCAAACCTTTATTCTGAATAAAGTACATCAGAAGAGTTAATTATTGCAAATCTTTGTATTGAATGTGCTTGGCTTTTTTCTTTTCTGCTTTCCAGTGAAACCCAGCTACCCCATGCACCCATTTGGCACCCCGGGACATCGCAGCGCTGCTGATTCAGAGTGCCAAGGGGTGCCCACCAAGCCACTGGTGTACAGTCCAAGCTAGGCTCTGGCTAAGGCCAAGCCTTCTAGCCTCCAACGACCTCACAGTCTGAACAAGATCTTGAGAGACTCCATAACGTAGATTTTTTTTCTGAAATACAAAAAAATTCCCAGGCCCCAGAAAATAAACTGCATTTGAGTAAGTATATCCTGTTTTCACAACAAAAAAGTGGAGGAAAGCACATTTCCAGAAACATATGGACAAACAACGCATATAACAGAGGAAATGGTAATGCCCCCAGTTAAAGTGAAATCACGCCAGACTTACCTGAGCTGTTGACAGGCGAAAAACGGGGCCAGCAGTGGGCACTGAGAGTCGAGGCGACATGCTGGCAGCACCCTGTCCCTGCGCCTGCGCTTGGGCCTGCAGCTGAGCCTGCGCGAGAGCTTGCTGCGGCACCATGACGAGCTGCCCAGCGTCCGTGCGCACCAAGACCATACCTAAGGGGAGCAACGCAACATTAACGGCAGAATAAAGAATAATACAAATAATAATGTATAAAGAACTATCTAACTACAGTATGCAGAATAAAATTAATATGTAGCGCTGTACATTTTTCTTTATACTGTATCTTTTTCATTCTGGTGTAACATGAGACTTTATTTCAAAGATGAAAAGGAGCCCCTACTAGCAGACAAAAACTAATAGCCAATTCAGTTTGGAATTCCAGTAACTGCAGTTTATGGATAACAGTGATGGAAAGAGCAGTCACTTGAGTGTATAGGCACACAGTAACTTTCAACAGTCTAGTCAGAGTCAGCAGAACAAAATTTGAAAGAAATATTCATCAGAAGTCAACTATAATGACAATCCAGCAGCTGAGAACAAAATTCAGTATGAACACACCAGGAACGACAACACGAGAGCTTTACCAAAACAACAGCTTCAGGGGGTGCGTACATGCAAACGTCAGGCCAGACACATTTCCGAGTACGCAATATGTGAGATTTAGTTAATTGTCGAGCATTAACACACGAATTTACTTGGTACCCACCATCACCGTACTGGGAGGCACTACCCGTGGTTTAGACATCGAGAAAAACTGTCGTCATACCCAGAGAACCAACACAACTACTCCTCAGCACGAAGCCACAGAAGCACAGTTATTTTAGGAAAACAGCAAAGGAATTGTTTTAAAATTAGCAGAGTACTTGGGAAATGTTTTCTAACACTTTCTGGAAGTAAATAATTACATTTCCAGACTATTTTCTAGTAACGCATTCCACAAATCGAGGCCTTCCACACAACTCAGCCAGTGCCACCGAGTTCTGCCCTACGATCGCCGCAGTCGGCAGGTCAGCAGAGGGGAGACTACAGCTAAGCCGGTCCCTGGAGCTTCACGCATATTGAGGACCCCTACACAGCACGTCATGCGGCTTCCTCCGGTTCACCCAGAACTAAGCAGCAGTTCCCCAGCCAGACTACTTAGAATGAGTTTACAAGTTAGTTCCAGAATACATTTTAATAATTTAACCTAGATAGAATGCAATGGATCTATAAACAGTAAAACATCTTGCCTGCAACTACTGGAGAACCAAAAAATAAGAATCTCGGAAGTCATTTTGATTCTGCTGGTAACTGAGTCAGCAGACACTGTTCCTACAACTTAAGTCTACGTGCAAATTGCTTCATATATATTTTGTATATCTTGTTTTCAAGGGAAAACGAAGTAGGTGAAAGCATACATCCACTTCTAATTATTAACTTCCCAGAAAAAAAACCCACCTCAGCAAAGGGACGTGGTTTGCAGCATACCATGAGGATAAAGAAATCCAAACACTATTACAACAAGCAAGTAACAAACTTCCAAAGCACCCTACACCCAGAAGGTCTTTCTTCCAGTCTCTGACACAGAAATACGAATCCCAGTCCGGGGACGAACGCACGAGTGAGCTGCAGCGCCAATAAAAGCCCTCACGCGTGTAGCCTTAGGTGCTCCCAGCCACCCTTCACTGCCAAAAGCACAAGCAGAAGGCAAATTTCTGCCACTACAAACCAAAGATTTGTGGGAATCAGGCTTTGATGGAAAAGGCATAGAGAGCTACAGTAAGGACCACATCCCAAAGCCACGATCATAACTCTCTCTCAAAGCCCAGAGAGCAATTTTCAAAAGAAGAGTTGAAAGAAACCCATAAAAACTCTTTAAAACAAGGGAACTTTTAAGGTCCGTTAGCACCAAACCTCATGGTTCGTATTTGTAGAACATCCCGTAAGCAGATTATGTATTTGGTATCCGCCATTCCTAAAGCATCTGGGCACACAAATATCAGCACGCTGGCGCCTGGCCACGCAGGTATCACTTCTCCGTTACGTTGTAAACCTTAGATAAAAACCCTCATCGGACAATGCCTACCACACACTGAAAAATACACGTTCTCTTTGCACTACACAGATTCATGGGTGTGTTGTTAATTTACCTTCCAATTTTCTAAAACTAATTCTGAATTTAAAAAAACAAAAGAACGGAAAGGAAAAATTAATTACAACACATGCCACAGTTTCAATAAAAGTTGCAGACATAATTACTACTACATGTGCATAAATGTTCTTGTATTAATGTTACATTTTAATTCAGTTTGGAGGACATAAAATTTCTTTTACTGAGCAATATGTACAAATTAGGATCTGGTTAAATTATGAGGTTAATTTTTCCTTACTATCAGTGACGTAAAGATGAAATACACAACTTGTAAGTATTATATCCTAAAATAGCCTATTCCTAAAAACTAATTCTAAATTTATGCTTTAGAAAGAAGTTTAAAATATGGGAGTTTCAAGACTAATTATAAATGAGCCACCAATTTAAAGAGTAAAAACTCAAAAATAACATTGTATTTTCTGAATAACTTCATTTCAGAACATACTATCTTCGTGTTTATGCAAGTTTAATGGATTTCAAACCACCTTGCAATAAAATCAAATTCCAATTATAACTTCCCACAGTATTGTTTCCAAAACATTTTCTGAATCTTGGACCAGACCGCTTTCAAGGGCTCTGTTTTCCCTCTTCTCTTTGAAAATTAAGCAGCAGAACAAAGTACTGACAGAAGAAACTTCAGAAACTGCACGCAAAGTTATGATACACATTATTGTATGTGTACAGTAATTATCTAACAGATTAACAACGGGAAATCAAAGGCTAAAGGCACTAGCACAGTCTGAATAGGAACCTCTTATCTGTTTCAAGCTACTTAGGTCTTCAGGCAACCGCTGAGCTTTCCAGGTTTGGAGCTTTATCACAAACTAGGGCCCAACACACAACTCCGGAAGTTCACCGAGAAGCAAGCTTCCACACCACCACATTTTTGCTCCACTTAGCTAATGAATATCAAATATCTTCAGAAACACAGTGGAAGAAGTAAGTTATTTCAGACTACGTGGATAGCTCCACATATTATCATGCCATTAACAGCAAAAAAACAAAAAAAAATCGTTCAAACGTTAAGTCATCTCCCAAATCCAGAAGGCACAAAGTCACCAGCCTTTTGCACCATGAAAAGCCAAGCAGGGGACCACAGCACCCTTCAACATTTCAGGTGATGCAATATGCAGCCCGAGCAGGAGTCACCAGGGTGAAGAGAGGCTGCTTTGGCTGATCGACAACCTTGCTAAACTTGCGGTTTTAGTAAGGAAAGTTAAGAAAGTAAGAGGAGAATAAACGGGACGTAATAGTTTCTTCAGAGTTAGAAATAAAATCTGCCTGGACGCAGCGGAGAACAACACCGTAACGCTTACTGAAATTAAAGATTTTAGATTAATTACACAGATCAGCCTGCGCCCTGCCATGTGATGCAGGGCAGAAGACACTCTCCACAGAGGGAAAACTTCCCAGGACTACCAAGAGCAAAGCAGAAAGTGGACTCCCTCGAAACATGGAGTTACTCTATCGGCCCTCGTGCACAACTGCTCGCTGCCCACCACGGAGCACCTCACGGTGACGGGCACTCCACAGAGCACCTCACGGTGACCGTCCCACCATGGAGCACCCCACGGTGACGGGCACACCACAGAGCATCTCATGATGACCATCCCACCATGGAGCACCTCACGATGAGGGGCACACCACAGAGCATCTCATGATGACCATCCCACCATGGAGCACCTCACAATGAGGGGCACAACACAGAGCACCTCACGATGACTGTCCCACCATGGAGCACCTCACGATGAGGGGCACACCACGGAGCACCCCATGGTGATGGGTACACCATGGAGCACCCCACGGTGACTGGCCCACCACGGAGCACCTCACGGTCACCCGCCGGCCCGACGTGGATCCCCTTGCCCCCCCTGCGCCGGCCGCGGGGGCGGAGAG
>Ga0181612_168428_pt1 | contig 11159 bp, 12 predicted proteins | sample HoacroProtozoa21_FD_119630 | JGI IMG/M metagenome (GOLD analysis project Ga0181612, IMG submission 119630) | Hoatzin crop microbial communities from Cojedes, Venezuel. Combined Assembly of Gp0051906, Gp0051904, Gp0051908 | reverse complement strand
ATATTTGAAGCCTTCGGAAGTCTCCTTATGAAGCAATACCACCTGAATGTCGCCACTGTCTTGGCGCAAACCTCCGTCGAGGGCAGCACACACCAGCCAGTCGGCCAATTCCGCCTTTTGGATGCGTCGTTCCAGCATTCGCTCGAAATTGACAGTCATGTCGAACACAATGCCGTCAACATAGTCACAGTCAACAATAATCACCGATTTCGACATGTCGTTCTGTCCGTTGGCGTCATTGAAATTAAGCTCAGATTCTCCTATATTCATCCTACATTTGATTTACAATTAGCATAATGTCATCCTTAACCACTGCAAAGGTAACAAATTTATCGAAATAATAGCGCATCAATAACACTTTGCAGTACAGGAAACTACAAAAAGAACCTTTTATGCGTAATTCAGGCACAGAAAGCATATAACAAAAAAAATTGCTTATCTCACGACAAGCAATCTTCACTAACCTTAAAATAAATCTAATACCATGAAAAACACAATGCAAAATTAGTATATTTTCTAAAAAACAATAAACACGAATAAATAAAAACGCACACAATTTACATTTTTTAACTGTGTGCGTACAAATTATCCTTAAATTAACATTTATTAATTACACCAAACGCAATAATATGCATCAATACAAGAAGCGTGACTATGGAGAGATGAGAGACCTTTGAAGAGATGAAAGCCCTTAAAGGCATTTCACTCCACATAAAGCACCAGCCCTTTAAGGTATTCGCCTTCCGGATGGTAAATATTGATAGGATGGTCGGCAGGTTGGTGCAATTGATGAAGAATCCTCACTTTTCTATGCGAATATGCAGCAGCTGTGAACACGGCATTGCGGAAGTTGTCCTTAGTAACAACCTGCGAACAGCTGAAAGTGAACAAAATGCTTCCCGACGGCATCTTCTCCAAAGCCTTTTGGTTGAGCCTCGTGTAACCCTTGAGCGCATTATGCAAAGCATTCCTGTGCTTGGCGAAAGCCGGAGGGTCGAGAATCACCAGGTCGTAATTCTCCTTCATCTTTTCCAGATACTTGAAAGCATCCTCGGCAAACGCCTTGTGACGGTCGTCGTCAGGGAAGTTCAGCATTACGTTCTCGTTAGTGAGGTCAATGGCCTTTTGGCTGCTGTCAACCGAATGAACCAAAGAGGCCCCTCCGCGCAAGGCATAGAACGAGAATCCTCCAGTGTAGCAGAACATATTCAGGACCTTACGCCCATTGGAATAGCGTTCCACAAGACTTCTGTTGTCACGCTGGTCAACGAAGAATCCGGTTTTTTGCCCTTTGAACCAATCGACATGGAATTTAAGACCGTTTTCCATCGCGATGTTGTCAACATCCTTACCTCCGACCAGGAAACCGCTTTCTTCGTTGAGATGCGCCATGTAAGGCAATGTGGTTTCGGATTTATAATATATATTGTCGATTTTACCCGACATAACATTCATCAAAGCGTCAGCAACGAGCATACGGTCGTTGTGCATGCCAACAGAATGAGCCTGAACCACAGCAGTGCGGTCATAGATGTCAATCACAAGCCCTGGCAGATTGTCGCCCTCTCCATGCACAAGCCTATAGGCATTAGTGTTGGCAGACAAGGCAACGCCAATCTTGCACCTCACGTCGTAAGCCTTGCTCAGGCGATTCTCATAAAACGACTGGTCGATGGCCTCATGCTCGAACGTCAGCACCCTGACCATGATGCTACCCACCTGATAATGGCCTGTGGCAATATAACTGCCGTCACAGGCATAGACATCAACGACATCACCCTCATCAGGTTTGCCGTCGAATCGCTGTATTGCGCCTGAGAAGACCCAAGGATGATACCTCCGCAATGACTCATCCTTACCTTTCCGCAGAAAAACTTTCCCTACTTCTTTCATTCTATTATGCTTTACACTGTTTCTTCCTCTTCCGAGACACTTTTTTCAATGATATAGTCGCCGCTGTCGAGCAACTCCTTGAGCCGTTGATGAATCCTTATGCAAGCCCATGCGTCGGTGGCGGCATAGAGCTTCTGGGCATCAGTGAGGATATCGGCTTCCCAATTCGACAATTGCTGAGCCTTGGAAATCTTCTCGTGGAAGAGATTGGCATAGATTTTCTGAAGGCTCATGTCGGCAATGCCCACTTCCTTAGCTTCATTCTGAATGTCGATGAAAGTGCCCGTAATAAATTCACGCCTTTGGCGCAACTGATGAAAATCATCATGAAGAGACAATCCTACCTTAGTGATTTTCTTGTCCTCGAGCAAACGCTTTATGGAATCCGTGATGCCCGTGAGATTAATTCTGAACAGAAAAGCCGTGTCGGGAGTTGAAACCTGCAGCAAAGCCACGGCATGCGACTGTCCCCTCTTGAATGTAGGGCGAGTCTCAGTGTCGAAGCCAAGAATCGGGCAACTCATCAAGTAGTCAACCGCCTTGTCAGCATCGCGCGAAGTGGTGACAGTGATTATCCTGCCATCAAACAACGCCCGCGGCAACCCGTTGAGAAACGACTTGTCGGTTTTCTCTTGCAGTATGATTATGTCTTTATTCATTCCCATATTTAATGTTCGTGATGGCATGAACACGATTCATCATCACATTCATCATGCGTATGTCCATGTTCATCGTCAGCATCATCTTCCAAATGGTTGAAGCAAATCTCATGGAGCGATCGCATCACATTCACCACCCTTTGTCCCCAATAATGCTCGAAGTTCTCCTTGCATTCGCTGATAGCTTGCTGCATCACATCCTCGACACCGGTGCGGTAAGACCCGATGAAATTCTTCACATCCTGATACACATCGGCAAGATTCTCGCTCACGGTGCACACAACGGGCTGGTCGCTGTATTTCATGTCTTCAACAAAAACGTCAAGATAGTCATCATGACTGCCCATCGTGTAGGCGATGTTGTGCCTCACTATGTCGTAATTCTCCTCAGTTACTGTCTGTTCAAGGACAATATCGTCAATCGTTTCCAGCTTAGGCAGCAGAAGCCCTTTGAGATACAGCAGAGGAAGGAGTTTCAACGACGTAGAGACGAACTCACCCTGCGATTTCTCTCCAGCCGACTCCATGAAGACACAGAATTGGACAGCCACTGTGACAAACTCTATGACATCATGATGATACACTATCGAACTATTTTCCTTATCCTTATTCATCTGAAATATATACGTTTATGATCATTTGTCATCCGCCTATTGCGTGTTACCGCAAACAAAGAGCAGATGAGACGAATGCAAAATTAGCAATTTATTGCGACATAACAATCTTCCAGACGACAAACACACAAAAATCAATCGCATCCAACAAATTAAAGGCCTATAGTGCAAACTTTTGACACGATTTAATGAAATCAGACAAAAAATTGATAATTTTGCACGATAAACTCGCTGTAAAATATGGTGAACAGTAGAAATCAGAACAACAAAAACGGCAGAACCAGCACAAGAAGGAAAAAGCAGGCAGACAACGACGCCACACTCGCCGAGATAGTGAAGGTGGGCAGTGATGTAGGTCGTTTCATTCCTGGCCTGTTTCTTTTCTGCATAGCCATCTTCATGCTGATAGCATTCACTTCATACGTCATCACTGGCGCGGAAGACTTCAGCATCCTCGATGACATGACCGCCGAAGACATAAAGAACGAGACCTTCCAGTTTAAGAACGCCTGCGGATCGTTCGGTGCGCAGATGTCTTATTTTCTCATCAACAAATGTTTCGGACTGGCAGCGTATCTCATTCCGGTGTATTTCATAATGCTGGGCTTGAAGCTGATGAAGGTTTACAAGGTAAGGGCAATCCGATGGTTCATTGTCTTGGGCCTTCTAATAGTATGGCTAAGCGTGGCATTGACAACCGCCTTCTACTTTGTGAAGGGCATGCCAATATTCAACAACTCATTCATCAATCCTGGAGGCAATCACGGCAAATTCGTTGCCAACTGGCTGCTTAGGCTTATAGGACAGCCAGGTCTTGTGGGTCTGCTGGCAGCGACAGCCATCTGTTTCCTCATCTACTTCAGCGCGAGGACAATCGACACGATAAGGCACATATTGAGGCCCACGATAAAGATTAAGAAGAGCACTCTCGACAAGATGGCAGGCGACAATGGCAAAGACATCGGCAGTTACAGCAAGGATGAGCACGACAACGGAGAAAATTACAGCAAGAGCGAAGAAGGAGAGAATGAGACTGACGAAGACGAAGACGGCGCATCAGAAGACAATGAAATTGAAAACCCTTCGCCCACCATTGAGTTTGATGTCGATCCGCCTGCCATCAGCACCTCGGGCAGCAAGAAGACTGCTATAAAGAAAGACGCAAACAAGGATATAGACCTCGACATCAAGGTGGCAGAAAATCCGGAAGAAGGCAGCGGAATACAGCATGACGACGCAGAAGGAGAGTATGATCCGAAGCTCGACCTTAGCTACTACCAATACCCCACTCTCAGTTTGCTAGACGACGGGGAAGACTCCACTCCAAACCTTGACGCCAGAGAGCAACAGGAGAACAAGGACAAGATCACGAAGATACTGAGCGAATTCGGGGTGCCTATAAGCAGCATCAAAGCCACAGTGGGCCCGACCATAACTCTTTATGAGATTACTCCTGCTCCAGGGGTAAGGATATCGAAGATCAGGAACCTAGAAGACGACATAGCTCTGAGCCTTGCCGCCAAGGGAATACGAATCATCGCGCCAATACCTGGAAAAGGCACTATAGGTATTGAGGTTCCAAACAAGAAATCCTGCACAGTATCGATAAAGAGCGTGTTGAGCAGCAGGAAATACCAGGAGTCGAAAATGGAATTGCCTTGTGCTTTGGGCAAAACCATAACCAACGAGGTGTATATGATAGACTTGGCAAAGGCGCCCCATTTGCTTGTTGCAGGCGCGACAGGTATGGGTAAGTGAGTGGGACTGAACACCATCATAATGTCGCTGCTTTACAAGAAGCATCCTGCCGAGCTCAAGATAGTCATGATTGACCCGAAGAAGGTGGAGTTTTCAATCTATAGTCCGATAGAACAGAATTTCCTTGCCAAGCTAGAGGATGAAGAAGACGCCATAATCACCGACGTGCAGAAGGTGGTGAAAACATTGAAGTCGCTTTGCGCTGTGATGGACCACAGATACGATTTGCTGAAGAAAGCGCAAGTGAGGAACCTCAAGGAATACAACGCTAAATTCAAGGCAAGGAAGCTGAATCCAGAAGATGGCCATGAGTTCATGCCGTATATCGTTGTAATCATCGATGAATTTGGCGACCTCATCATGACAGCGGGCAAAGAGATAGAGTTGCCAATATGCCGTATAGCCCAGTTAGCGCGAGCAGTGGGCATGCACATGATAATCGCTACCCAAAGGCCAACGACCCAAATCATAACCGGTACGATAAAGGCCAACTTCCCAGCTCGCATGGCATTTAAGGTGGCACAGATGATGGACTCAAGAATAATCCTCGACCGCCCGGGAGCGAACCAGCTGGTAGGCCGAGGCGATATGCTCTATTTGCAAGGTCAAGACCCAGTGAGAGTGCAATGCGCCTTTGTGGATACACCAGAGGTGGAAAGAGTTAGCAACTACATCCACAACCAGCAGCACTATCCGCATGCCATGTATCTGCCGGAAGTATCGGATGATGGAGAAGGCGGAGGAAGCACCAACTCGGAGAACCTCGCCAAGCTCGACCCGATGTTTGAAGAAGTGGCAAATCTTGTTGTCACATTGCAGCAGGGTTCTACATCATTCATCCAAAGGAAACTGTCGATAGGCTATAACCGCGCCGGAAGGATTATGGACCAGTTGGAACTTGCCGGAATAGTGGGTCCGCAATCAGGCAGCAAACCGCGAGAAGTGCTGATACAAGACCCCAATACACTCGAAAGCGTATTGTCGTCACTGCGCAATATACAGAGATGACGGTTTTGCCAGTAGAAAGGTGTCTTTAATAAGAAATCATCCGTAACAATAATCACCGCATAACTTTGTGGAAATTACATGAACAACAATCATAAAATGAAAAAAATCATCATTCTATTCATCGCTGTTTTTGCGGCAATAGCGCAGGGATATGCGAGAGGAGGAGCGACAGATATCCTCGACAAGGCAGCAGCCAAGATCAAGGCATCCAACGGAATAAAATCGGCATTCACCATTTCGAGCGGTGACATGACCGCCAACGGAGTAATAAAGCTCAAGGGCAACAAGTTCCACTGCACCATGACCGGAGGCCATGAGACATGGTTTAACGGAAAGACGCTGTGGACCTATTACAAGAGCAACGAAGAGGTGAACGTGTCGAATCCGACAGGCAACGAATTGGCGAAGCTGAACCCCTACTACTTCATATCACTCTACAAGAAAGGATACGACGTGAAGAACGGCAAGTCAACACCGATGTACCACGAGTTTATCATAACCGCCAAGACCAAGACTGCCGCATACAAGAAGATAACACTAAGGCTGTCGAAGAAGGATTTGCATCCCGTTTCCATAAAGGCAGAGACGAGCAAAACCACCTACAACGTGAAGGTGACCTCATACTCATCAGACCAAAAACTCGCTGACACGGAGTTCGCTTTCAATAAAAAGAAATATCCAGAGGCAGAGATAATAGACCTTAGATAAACTTCGCCTTCGTCGCTTCGCGGCAGTGTGTAGTGTGTAGAGTGTAGTTGAGAATGCATCGGAGATGCTGCGGAGCGGAGCTCCAGTGTGGAGTGTGTAGAGTTCAGAGTGGAGTTATTAGGGAGTAGAGATTTTACAAAAGAGAGATAAAACAGGAATAAATAAAAGAGAATTATGGAACATGTGAAATGTCTTATTATAGGCTCGGGTCCAGCGGGCTATACAGCCGCCATTTATGCTGGGCGAGCCAATCTGTCGCCAGTGCTCTACGAGGGCTTGCAGCCAGGAGGCCAGCTCACCACTACAGATGTGGTGGAGAACTTCCCGTCGTTTCCTGACGGCATAACAGGATATGAGCTGATGGAGCGCATGAAGGCCCAGGCAGCAAAGTTCGGCACAGAAATACGCCAAAACATAATCATAGAAGCAGACTTGTCGTCAAAGCCATATAAATTCAAGGTCGATAACGGAGAAGAGATAGAAGCAGACGCAGTGGTTATTGCCACAGGCGCCACAGCCAAGTATCTTGGCCTTGCCGATGAGGAGAAATACAGAGGCATGGGTGTGAGCGCATGCGCTACTTGCGACGGATTCTTCTACCGCAACAAGACAGTGGCAGTAGTGGGCGGAGGCGATGCTGCATGTTCTGAGGCGAATTATCTCGCCAACCTCGCGAAGAAAGTGTATGTGATAGTCAGGAAGCCATATCTGAGGGCATCAGAAATAGAGCAGAAGAAACTTTTGGAGAATCCGAAAGTGGAAGTGCTGTTTGAGACCAACACCGAAGGACTATATGGCGAGGAAGGAGTTGAAGGCGCTCATCTAGTGTATAAGAGAGGAACAGAGGAGGAGAGACACTACGATTTGCCTATCGACGGATTCTTCCTCGCCATCGGCCATAATCCAGCATCTAGTCTGTTCAAGCAATGGATTGACACCGACGAGCAAGGTTATATCAAGACCGTTGACGGAGGAGTGAAGACCAATGTGGAAGGCGTGTTCGCTGCGGGAGATGTTGCAGACCCTCACTACCGCCAAGCCATAGTTGCAGCTGCAAGCGGTTGCAAGGCAGCCATAGAAGTGGAGCAATATCTCAAGACATTATAGACAACCATCAGCATAGACAACGGCATTTTTCCTGCGAGGCATGAATTACATTGAATTGTACAGGCTCGTTTCCAAGAACAAGAACTTGGCAGCAAAAAGGCATCCATTGTTCGAGCGCAACAGATTCATGAAAATCTTCATCTATCTGACGCTTGCGTTTTGGGGTGTTTATTTGTTCGCGCTGGGTGTGATGGCAGCCATCACCATGAAGAACGACCCGATAGAGCCTTACGACACCATTGACAAATGCATGATATTCTTCCTGATTATCGACTTCTACCTGAGGTTTATGATACAGGAGACGCCATCGCAGGAGATCAAGCCCTACAAATTGCTGCCGGTGAGCGAGAAAGGCATCATAAACGTCTTTCTTGTGAGAATCGGTTTGCAGCCGCTCAATCTGATATGGTTTTTCTTCTTGGTGCCATTCGGAGTGCTGTGCATACCACGCATCTGGGGCATAACAGGACTGATAGGCTGGCTGTTGGGGTGGTTGCTAGTATTCGTGCTCAACTCCTACTGGTATCTTTTGTGGCGAACGCTTGTGAACCGCAAGATGATATATGTGCTCATACCTACAGCCATATTCGCCGCCTTGATATATTTCGGACTTGTGCGGGATGAAGACAACCAATGGCTGTTTTATTCCACGCTGTGCCTAGGCCAAGGCTTCATTTTATGGAAGTGGTGGGCATTTGCGATAATGCTAGGCGCCATAGCGATATTTTACTTCATCAACTACCCCATTCAGATGTCATCGATTTACAGGGAGATATCTCGCGAGGGGGATGTGACGAAGGTGAAGAGTTCCAACATGACCTTCCTCGACAGATACGGCGTGATAGGCGAATACCTCAAGCTGGAGATAAAATCTATAAGGAGGAACAAGACAGTGAGGCATCAATTCCTTGTGGGCATCATCTACACCATAGCGCTCTGCCTTCTCCTCGCCTTCACCGACGTGTATGACAACACATTCATGAAAGTGTTTATCTGCGTCTATTGTTTCGCTTGCTTGGGCTGTTTCACACTCACGAATGTGATGTGCCACGAAGGCAACTACATGGACTTGTTGATGAGCAGGAAAGAGTCGGTGCTGTCGCTGCTGAAAGCCAAATACTACTTCAACTGCATAGTGCTGCTTTTGCCATTGCTCATCATATTGGTGCCTGTAGTTCAGGGTAAACTGACATTTCCAGGAGTGCTGGGCTGCATGCTCTTCACGTCGGGAGTGGTTTTTCCATTTCTGTTCCAACTTGCCGTTTACAACAAGTCAACCCTCAGCCTCAACAACAAGCTGACTGGCAAGAACAACATGCAGACATCGAAGATGCAGATGATAATGTCGATGGTGGCATTGTTCACCCCCATGATATTCATGAACTTGCTCATAGTGGTTTTCGGAGACAACAAATACGGTGCTCCGCTCGTGATGACCATTCTGGGCATTGTCGGAACACTATTGCATCCCTTGTGGCTAAGAGACATCTACAACAGATTTCTGAAACGGCGATACACAAACCTGCAAGGCTTCAGAGACTCAAAGCGATAACCAACCTAAACAACAAATGCCATACGGCGCGAATCCATGAATGGAACTACGCCAGACAAATCACATCTAACTAAAACTTAAGACTTATGGACATAACTGTTTCAGGAATAAAAAAAACATACAGCGGAAACGTCGTGCTGAACATCGACAAGTTTGTGGTGCATTCAGGAGAAGTGCTCGGACTTGTAGGTAACAACGGCGCAGGCAAGACCACCTTGTTCAGAATCATCCTCGACCTCATCAACCCCGACTGCGGTGAGGTGACGATATCCGGTCTTGTAGGCGACAAGCCTCAGGCATTTGTGACGTCGAAGCAAGAAGACTGGAAACTGTTTACGGGTGCATACATCGACAGCAGTTTTCTTATCGACTACCTCACGCCGGAGGAATACTTTGATTTCATCGGCAAGATTTGCGGCATATCGAAAGCCGACATAGACAACTCGCTAAAAGGTTTCGAGCATTTCATGAACGGAGAGGTGCTGGGCCAGAACAAGCTCATCAGAGACTTGTCGGCAGGCAACCAGCAGAAGGTTGGCATCATAGGGGCGATGCTCAACAATCCCCAGGTGCTGATACTAGATGAGCCCTTCAATTTCCTGGACCCGAGTTCACAGATAGCGATTAAGTACATATTGGAAAACTACAACAGGCAGACAGGCGCGACGATAATGGTTTCGAGCCACAACCTCACCCACACCATAGACATCTGTTCTCGCGTGACACTGCTAGAGCATGGCGTGATACTGAAAGACTACACCAAGGACTACGCCAACCTCACGTCAGAGATTGACGCATATTTCAGAGGCGAGGCTACTGATGAGACAGAAATCAGGGAACTGGAGATACACGACACGAAAGTGGAATACGTGCCAATTGCGCCTAATCCCGATGACATTTGATTGCCCATGTTGCACTTACCGTCAATCCACCGTTGCTATAACCAAAGAACGACATATCGCCTGCGCCCTGCGGCATGGGTGTATGTGGTGATATTTATCGCACTGGCGATGGGCTCATGCAAGTCTTCGCGCAGTTCGTTGAAGGACATAGACTTCAAGGCACTGGCGAAGGCAGGGATAAAGCTTGGCTTCGACATAGATTTCAACGATAATCACCGGCTCATGACAACGTCAGCCGATTGGATAGGAGTGCCCTACAAATACGGCGGCAACACGAGAAGCGGCATCGACTGTTCCGGATTGGTGAAACAGATTTACAAGCAAGTGTATGGCATCAATCTGTCAAGGATCAGCAGAGACCAGCTAAAAGACAATTGCAGGCGAATCAGCAAGAATTCATTAAGGCAAGGCGACCTTGTCTTTTTTGCGCCAGAAGGCAGTGATGTACCCAATCATGTGGGTATATACCTGAAAAACGGCGCTTTTATCCACTCCTCCTCCAAGAGAGGAGTGATAGTGAGCTACCTGAACGAAAAATATTATTCAAGGCATTGGCTGACGGGAGGAGCAGTTGTGCGCTAAAATTAGCGAATGACAGTGTTTAGTTATTAGGAAATAGGAAATAGGATTTGGAGCGGAGCTCCAGTGTGTAGTGTTTATAGTGGAGAGTTTATTTAATTAGGAAATAGCGGGTAGGATGTTGTGATTGTTGTGCGCACAGCGGAAAATTGATTTATATCAATAAATTAGGGGATTTTTGAATGTTTTCGTACACAAAGCTTGACAAGAGTTGTAAAATAGTTTATATTTGCATTGTGTTTTTCATAGTATTAGATTTAAGGTTAACAAGGTTGGGGTAAGGCGTTACCCCTTTTTTATTCCCTAAGGAATTAGGTATGTCTGACCATCCAAGGGGAATGTTTTCAATAAGTGTAGTTTTTATATAAGGCTGCAGTCT
>Ga0181612_145142_pt1 | contig 11159 bp, 6 predicted proteins | sample HoacroProtozoa21_FD_119630 | JGI IMG/M metagenome (GOLD analysis project Ga0181612, IMG submission 119630) | Hoatzin crop microbial communities from Cojedes, Venezuel. Combined Assembly of Gp0051906, Gp0051904, Gp0051908 | reverse complement strand
GCCCCATTCACCACAACTCTTTGAGCCCTGCGGTTCAGCCAGTTCTTCACCCAGTGCAACAGGAACCTGCTCATCTCACAGTTGGACAACTTGTCTAGAAGGTTATTGTGAAGTACAGTATTAAAAGCTGTACTAAAAATCAAGAAAAACTACATCCACCGCCTTCCCTTCATCCTCTAGGCAGGTGACTGTGTCATAGAAGGACATCAAATTAGTTAGACAGGAGTCTCTCTTCGTGAACTCATGTTGACTGTGCCTGATGCTTGCATTGTCCTTTAAATGCTTTTCAATCGCACCCAGTATGATCTTCTCCACAGATTTTTCCAGGAAATAAGGTTAGACCAACAGGTCTGTAGATTCCTGGGTCTTTACTCATGCCCTTCTTATAAACAGGAATAACATTGGCTAGCTTTCAGTCAGCATGGACCTCCACAGACTCCCAAGACCTTTGGCAGATAATTGAGAGGGGTCCTGCTGTAAGAGTCAAGTTAGATGGGGCTTTGAGCAACAAGGCCTAGTGGAAGATGTCCATGCCCATGGCAAGGGGGTTGGAACTAGATGATCTTTGAAAGTCCCTTCTAACCCAAACTGTTCTGTGATTCTATGATTTTGTGATCTTAGAGAATTTTGAAAGAGTATTAATAATAGCTGTGGTGATATGATACATGCAGATGAGCATGTTTTGCCCTCCTAAATTCTTCCAATGGATATTTTTTAATCTTGCTCAGATAAGAGATACCTATTTTTAGATTTGTTATGTATTGTTGTGTTCAAAAACAAGGAAGCAAGCCAAGTATTTTGAACTTTCAAATTTATCTCATATATTTTTGTGAATTTTTTTGATATTTCTCATTCCTCCTTACCAGCTCACCCTTCTCTAGAGCAGACTGTAGCACTTCCCTGGGGTCTGCTCAGGCACCTTTTTACTAAAAGATTTGATGGATACTTTTGTTCTAATTCTTTATCTGCCACCACTTAACTTTGTTAAAATTGTTACTGAGTAGGGTTCTTTTCCTTCATTTTATTCCAGAGATCTCTTCTATAGGTAACCATTTTTAAGTTAGTCTTACTTTTGTAGAGCCTTACTTTTTTGCGTGTATCTACCATGTAGGTCACAGAGGGAAAATACATAGTTTCAAGTCACAGCTGATGGCACAGTTAGCTTATAAATACATATATCCATGAAATTCATGGCCCGGGATGCCACAGGAAGTATTACAGAAGTGAAAGGAGACGCAGTCTCCATTCATTATTGTACGACCTGCATTATGTACAAAGGTATAGGACAGACTCTAACGTCCAGTTTTGCTGCTCATAATGGGCTGCACACAGCCTGGCTTTGAAAAGGACTTTATTCCTTGTGTCTGGCCTAAAAAATAGCTTGGAAAAAAAAAAAAAGAAAGAAAAATTGTCATTCTCCACTGAAATTTAATTTTACAATGTTTCTAAATGTGTGATTCCAATCAACTGTATATCTTGGGGAAAACAACTGGGCTTTATATCACATTCTGGCTTTGCACAAAACTCAAGATGATATGCTCAGAAGTTCATGCCAAGAAAGAAAAAAGATTGTTTCCAAATAAAATGCATCTCTGATACAAATCTTCCATTTATAAAGCAGGGAGAGATTAAATGCTTTAGCCTAAGCATCTTGACTTTTCCTGAATCCTTAATAAAAATTCCAAATATGCAAAGGATGCCTTTTTTTTTTTGCTTTTTGAATATACTGAACAGTGCTAAAAGCATTACTCAAACTCATGTGTAATATTTTTCTAAGTGGTCACTTGTTATGCAAGGAAATATGAATTTAGATTATGAGATGTTTATCTTCTTGAACATATTTTTGCTTAAATTATTTATGAAACCTCTTCTTCCAAGACAAGAAAATTGCACTTTTGGAAGCAATACGGTGTTGTTTTGTTATTGCTTAAGGTGTTTTGCCTCTCTTAAGTGTTAATGGGTGTCTCTCTCCAACTCCACTCGAAAGTTTTTCAAAACCCATTTTAATCATGTGATATATCAAGCTAAACACTTGATAGAGTGTCTGGCCCCATTGAAGTTGCCAGCAAAATGTCCTTTGACTTCAAGAGACAAAACAGTAGAATGAATCTGATGGGTTTTCTGATATAACTTGAGTTACATCAGCAAAACAGTGAGGATCCAAGCTGTTTCATTTCTCCTGTTATGACAACTGGTTCATCTGGAAACTTCTCAGGCTTATGCGGAGCTGACTGTAAGGCCAGATATTGATTCTTTACATGCACCATCAGGAAGGGCTAGTTTCAAAAGATAAGTGACATTGCCACCTGCACTTCAATCTAAATATGTTTGCCTTTTTCTTAGTGCAGTACATACAGAGATAAAACAAGATCTGGGATTTTTCAAAGTCTCAAATTGAAATACTTGTCAATTTAAGTCTTACATTCTATAAGGAAATAATTTCTTCAGCCTCAGGGAATATAGCGTACTAACATCTGCTCAGTTCACAACAGCAACTGACTTCTCAGGATACTTCTTCATTAGCATTTTTCACCTGCCTTATCAAAACTGCAGACCTTGCAGGAGCACAATGAATAGTTGCAAATAGTAGCAATACAGGGGAATAGTGAGGGTTCATACCAGCAATGCAACATTTTCTGCTTGAGTGTATTTTATTCCAGATTCGAGCTAAGGGCCCCTTTCCTGCAAAACCTGAAAGAATATTCCTCTTCTGAAGAGAAGAGTCTTCCTTTGAGCACATCTGTGGTGGGAACTGAAGAGGTTGCAGTAGAGAAAGCTGTACAGTGGACAGGTGGCCTCGCTGGCATTGCAAAAGTAGCAGAGTGGATCAGGCCACTTTTACGGTTGTGGCTTTAATGGAAATAGTGAAGCAGCTCATTTTTGGAGCTATTTGCTTCCTTGCAGCGTGCAGATAGTTCAGCTGAAGGCTCATCCTGCTTGCAGCAGGCACTGTTGCAATGGAGATCCAAACTCTGAAGTCGTTGCTCACATCACTGTGGCAAAAATAATGTTTCTCAAGGTTCTTCACTGTACCAGTGCTTTAATTTCTAATCCTTAACAGATTGCAGTATTTTCCTTTATATGTCCTATTAGAGGACAGCAAAAGCTCGTTTGAGGACTACTGCAACTGCAAGCATTGAGCCAAAAGTAGTAACTGTATGCTCTGGACAGTGAATATATACTTACTTGCCATTTGCTTTCAGGCAAACGTCTTGCTTAGTTATACCTCTAACTTAGAGAGGTTAAGACAGTTTAGCAGCAGATAGAAAACTAGAAAATGACAGCAAGATTTCCCCCTGCATGGAGTATTTCTGCATTGAAACATGCTGGAGCATGACCCAGGAGGTGCTGGCATACCTAAACTTCTGTGGTTACGGTATTCTTTTGGCATGGTTGCTCTGGTACTTGAAAGATCTGTTCTTTCTGTCCTGTGCATTTTTCCACATTCAAAACGATGCTATTGGTGTGAGGTGAGCTTCCAAGTAGATTCTAACAGTACAAGGGTGAGGGTTAGATCAGCCTTTGGAAGAAGTGAAAACCTTCTAAATTTTCAAAAACAACTACACACCATCCTAACTCCTCAATTATACTTTTTATCAATTTAGTGGACAACATAATCTGGTCTCTGAATAGGCAGTTTTGCAATTTATGGCTTTTCAAATGTCTAAGGAAGAGGAATATTACAATTACACTACGACTGTGTCTTTAAGAATAGTCTTTCTGCTTTAAAAATTCCACAAATAGAACACTGAAAGGTTGCAAGATAGGGATTTCACACTGAAATATCAATTTTTAATCTTTCTAACTGTGATTATTTTCCTGATTGTACATTAAAATGTATCGTCTGATTCTCTTGTACGTAGATTTAATTATGATTTAATTCTTTGATGAGGTTAAGAACTTGCCATACTTTTTTAAGAGTATGTTTTGCAATGCAGAGTCCTGCTGCAGAAGTATTTCAGCATGAAGTTATATGAGGGTTTGGCCAAAGTACTTTTTCACTAAAAGGACTGTATTTACTGCTAGTAATTTGATGCTGCCATTGAAATTGTTGGGGGGGGAGGCTGATTTCCCAGGAATGTGTTTGCACTTCCTGGTTCAGTATTCAGGCACGATTGTATTTTCCAGTTTGTTAGAAGTAGAAGTGTAAGTATCTGATGTAAAATCAAGTACATAAAATCTAAGGTTTATGTGTCATTGCCTGCATACTGTGCAGTGCGAATTACAACTACACCTTTATTACTGACTACACAGTGAAAAAATCTGTATCTGTGACACAAATTGTTGGAAATCTTGTCTTTAAATGAATACATTTCAATATGTAGGTAAACTTAGAAATGTTTTCCATTTTCTGATAAATTCTTGTCCTGAATTGATGTTACTTTTTTCCAATGATGCATGCATTCAGCCACACGTGAAAACAATAGCAAACATCTACAAATCACTCAATGTGAGATGAAAGTGAATTACAAAGTTGTTACGTGACAACAGCTGTGGTACTGAGATGAAAATAAGTAGTGTCCATAAATTCCAGTACTTGCTTAATGATAGGACAGTTTCTTGTTATTCTATAATCCATTATTTTCTGTCCATGAGGAGACCAGATACTCAAATGTGTTTCATTTTGTATTATAAGAATAATTCTAGACAAAAAGTAAGATGCAAAATGGTCCTCAGGCACTTAAAATGCAACTGAGGCAAAAGCAGTCCAAAATCTGGAAAGCAAGAGCACACCTGACCAGTAAAATAGTGCAACACCACAGGTGTCTGAGTTTCCCACTTCAAGTTTTTCACACATCTAAACCTGTGTTACTGTATTTTTTTACACAGTCAGTGTCTTGTCTGGACCAACAGTAAGATCCACAAAGCAAGCATCTCCTGAAGGTCCTGATCTGCTAGGTAGACCCAGCGCATGCTTAGAATATGCTGGGCTAAGATGAAAAAGAAAATATATGCCTGGAGAAGGAGGCAATTATGATGTTTTGGGTGATGATAGAAATTTTTGCCTAGTAGCCTCATTAGAGTACTCACCTAGGAGGTACGGCACCTGGATGCTGGACTTCCCTCAGCCCCACTGCGTGTGTTAAGTACTCTAACTGCCCAGCACTTCCCATTCCCTCTGTTGAGCTTACAGGGTCAATGTGCAACCAAGAAGGCAAATTTTGAGGAAGGGAGAAGAAAAGAAGCAATTTGGGGCACCAGCTGTGATATTTGTTGAGAGGGGAGAATACAGGTTCCAGGTTTCGCATCCCAATTTTTTTCAGTGGTTACAATGAAAGAATACTCTTGCAATACTTGAAAATAAAGGTTAGGTTTTATTATCTAAATGACAGTTATCTGAATACCATTGGATGGCAAATAGTCTCTGAGGAGTATCATAAAAGTGGTTAATTAAGTGTTAAAAATGATATGCATATGCAAAGAACAAAAATACTGGCCCAGGTGAGCACTGTCAGGAGTGCTGTGCTGCACAGATTCAGTGGTGCTGCTTCACGGAGAATTGTGGCTATAGCATACTGTGGCCACAGTCCAGGTGGACTCTGACATGCTTGAACTGTTAAGCCTGTTCAAATCCGCCAAATAACGTATCTTCTGGTAAAGACAACAAAGGCTGTGTGATAGAAATAGGAACAGGGTTTGTATATGTCAAGAGTAAGACTTGGGAAATTGCTTCTTATTCCTGTTATTTTCTTGTGCACACGTATCTTCGTGGAGTATATCAGCATAAAGAGTGTGTGTGTGTGTGTGTAATCATGAAGTTTCTCATGGGGTTCTGACTCATCTACCATAAGCCTCACTTAGATATGTCCCTGATCTAACTTTATGGGACAAAATTTCGAAGCGAAATCTCAGACTGGGATAGAACTTCTAGAAAGCGTAGAAAACTTCTCAAAAGCATAGAAATCTTCTCAAAAGCTGTGAGCCATGACGGATACAGCCTCTGGAAGCAGACTGCGGGCTGCCTGTTTGGAAATTGTCTGAAGAGTAGTTGGAAAAGATTTGGCCAGGATGTTTTTTGGAAATTTCTCTCTTTCTAAGAGCTGTCCTCTCTCAGCTTAGTGTTATTATTCTTGGTGAGGGGAGAGCATCCTCTGCTCTGAGAGTTCCTTTGCTGTGAAAGAAGAGGATTTCTTACAAAATGTTCCCTTTCCACTTAAGGGGTTTTTCAGCAATGTGCTGACTTAGGCTTTTCACAACAGTGCTATGATGGAAACCAAAATGACTTTCTGGCTCGTACTCCAGGAGGTGCTAAGTAACTGGAATCTTTTGTTTGTCATTCCTTGATTGACTAATGCTTATGTTTCTCAGCTTTTAATGCTTGAATGCAAAGCCATATTTAAGAAAATGAAACTTCAAAGCAGTGGGGGAAAAAAAATGAAATTTCTCTTATTCATGAAATCCATATGTTTCAGGACCTCATTTATGGCCTTGCTAGGCTGAATACAATACAAATTTCTTTCTCTCATGCTTGGAAAGGAAATCTTTGCCTAGACTCAGGAGAATAATTATTGCATTTTGTGACTTTATTTAAAATGAACCAGGAAATAAAATACTTTACTCTGTAATGGAGTAAAGTCTAACCTATTAATATTAAGTTACTATGTCTTTTAGAATTCCAAGTGTGCAGGGACTTCTTGCTTATTGTAACACTAGAGAAAGTGATTAGTTTTTCTTGTATTGAAAGCTCTCTTTCTTTTTCCTGTGTTTTCTTTGAAGTAGTGCAAGTAACACTATAAATGTGTCAACAGTTATTCTGACTCCGGAATGGGCATTAACCCAGAAATCCAGTGATCGTTTACAATTTTAAACAGAATGGAACTTCTTTTCACATGAAATCCTAGCTGTATCAACTTCTTAGCACAGATTTTCTTCATTTTACTGTGCTTTTAAGCACTTACTGCTTTTCCCTTGCGAAGAGCATCATCTATTATTTATCTATAGCTTCAAGCAGCCTCTTTCATCCTTCTTTCAAATATGAAGCAGCCGGCACTAATTCAGCAGCAGAGTAAGTTTTATGGAGCATAAGATTTCATGAAAAAGTTTTTAAGTAACACCTGTATATTTTTACTGACTTATTTGTAATGCTTAATTTTCAATTTGTTTTGCATAGGTAAAACTTCTGTGCACCATTTTAGGAAAGTACACAGGCAAATGCTTTTTGGGTTTTGATTAAATTACCTGTTCCCTTCCCTATAGTAGTTGAAAGGTGTGTGTGGTGTCTTGTGACCTGAAACATGAGGAATTCCTTCTCTCTCACAGGCCTTTCAAAACTGAAAACAGAGAGTAGTGCTGTAGTCTAGTCTTTAACACTGTGGCTGAATTGCATTTATCATTTCAGTCCGTTAGCGGGTGTTGATCCTCAGAGGAAAAATAGATTGGTACCATTGACCTGATAGGACAGGGACTTACTATGCTACCCAGACAGAAAGGAGGTATGGATGGCCACCAGAGAAGAATCTAGGCTACAGCTAAAGCTATGCATGGTTAAGTCTGATGGGAAAAAAAAACAATTTTGGAAAAGGACAGACTGAAGTGTCAAATTCCTCAGTTAACTTGACTTGTGACATTACATGCTCAAGTGAGGAGATTTTAATATAGAAAGCCCTATCCTTCATATGACACATTATATCTGCTGCAACAATACGTAAAGGAAAGAGTGCATTGCCCTGTGTTGCAGCTTTACTCCAGCTGTTTACATATTTCCAAGATTCTGAGCACGGTCAGATAGCAGCTGTTTCTTACTTTCAGTTCCTAGAGATCTGGCTTTGCTTCATTTTGCTCCCCAAGTTTGCTACAGCCTAGGATCCAAAATGGTCAGTATTCAGTCTCAGTCCAATGGACAGTATCTTGTAGTTTATCAATCTTCTTTGTTACTACAGGGTTGGTAAGTGTAGTCTCAGAACCATTTGCATTGTTGCATAGAAGTACCTGATGTATCGCTTTAGATTATGATGAGTTTACACTGTTTTGTAACTTAAGTATTCCTACTTCACTCTGTGTTTCAATTCTCCAGTATTACATTTACAACAAGACATGGAGCCTACAAATAGGTAGAGAGGAATAGTCCAGTAAAGATTTTTTAAGATAGAAAGTGCCATAAACATTTCAAAGTTTTTCTCCTTTCACAGTAAATATGACACCAAACTTGTGCATTTGAGATATGATTTGGGAGACTTTGTCCACACTTGTTTGGAATATATAGCATATCTCAGACATGGCTTGGTTGCTTATGAGTAAATTACAGTGAATTTTTCATACAGAGTGAAAAACCCACTATAACCATTGTGTGTTTGTAACCCTTGTATCGTTCTATTACTTCGTTCACATACAGAATCACAGAAAAATAAAGGTTGGAAGGAACCTCTGGAAATCATCTGGTCCAGCCTGCTGGATTGGACCCAGACCAAGGCTTGGATTAGACTTTCCAAGGCCCAGTCAAGCTGTCTTGAATGTTTCCAGTTAAGGAGATTCCACCACTGCTCTGGGCAACCTGTTTCTTTTTTTATTGTTCTCTCAGTGAAGAGTTTCTGCTCTTATGTTCGGATGGAATTTAGCCTGAAGCAGCTTGTGCCCTTTGCCCCTTGTCTTATCACTGGACATCCTTGCGAAGAGAGTGCCTCCATCTGCTCTGTAACTACCTTGTAGGTACTGCAAGACTGTGGTCAGATCTCCCTGAGCCTTCCCTTCTCTAGGCTGAACACAGGCAATTCCAGCAATCTTTCCTCCTATACCAACTTCTGCAAATCTCTGATCATTTTGGTGGCTCTCCACTAGACTCCCTCCAATTTTCCATGTCTCTCCTGAACTGAGAAGACCAGAACTTGGTAGAGCAGAAAAGGATACAGTGTTTCGGGTTTGACTGAAGAAGTCCGGGGCAGATGGGACAATCCCACATCCCTCCATCTGCTGGCTGTACTCCTGTTGATGCAGCCTAGAACACATTTGTCTGCTGGTCCATGTTCAGCTTGGTATGCACCAGGACCCCAGGAACTTTTCCACAGACCTGCTCACCCCATAGTCAGACCCCAGCCCATACTGCTGTGTGTAATTATTTAGGATGCAGGAGTTCACATTTATCTGTGTTAAACCTTGTACAAATCTTCTTGTCCCAATTTTCCAGCTGGTTGTCGTGTTTCTATGTGGTGGCTCTTCTTTCTGGCTTACATCTATCTCACCTTCCACTTTGGAGTCACCCGCAAACTTGGTGAGGGCACAGTCACTCTTGTCACCCAGATAATTACTAAAGATATTGAATAGTGTTGGACCCGGTATCCACTCTGACGGACTCCAGTGATGACCAGCTGCCAGTTGAACTTTAAGCCATTACTCACCGCCCTTTGAGTACAGCAGGTTAGCTTATTTTCCACCCAACTTGTGGTCCATCTGTTCAGTTCATTTCTTACCTGCTTGCCCATAACATGTGTGTGAGGCATCATACTGGAGACACTGCATATACACAGATATATACATGCAGACACACATATATATATAAAGAGGCAGATCATATGTCCCTATATAAATGTTCTGTTTTATCAATACTATGTTATCGGTACATTTCTTTGGCAGAGGTGATAGGCTCATGAATAATCTCTGTCAACAGAAATTGTCAGTCTAGTAAGAAAATTCTGAAGATATTTAATTCTAGGTTGTTATTGCCTTAAAACTCCCTTAAAGACTCTTCATAATGAAGATAGTAATTTTGCTCCATTGGTATTTAGAGCTTTGTGCTTCCTTCATTTTTGGAGTCTGGTGTTACAATTTCCTTTTTAAAAAGTCAAATTACAATAAGTTTAAACAGCTAAATCATCTTTCTGATATGTGTCTGTTTTATTGATGCTTTAATTAACAGCCATGCTACTGAACGTGTTTCTATCTCTGTGGCAGATTCTAGTGGATTCATCATATTGGACAAAAGGATCCATTGTTAAAGCACAGGGTGATGCCAAACCAAATCCTTTTCTGTGCAATGTCATTCTAACTGAGCTTTCGTTTTGTGCAATGGCATGCAGACCATTACATTATTTCATATGAAGCGCAAGCAGTCTACTTCTTAAAGACATATAGTGAATTAAGTCAGTCATTTTCTGATTGCAGACCTCAGGTTTTGCCCAGTCAAATGCATTGTATTTTTGTTTGCCAAGATGATGAATGAAGTGCAAGACAAGGCATCAATGTGCTGTGGTATCAGAGATGCTCAACAGTAAAAATCTCTCAGCAAAGATGTTGTCAAGCAAGAAGATACCTACTGCTGTTACCTCAAAGGAGGTAATATTTTCTCATACAGACACTGCTAATGTGACTAGTTGTGTGTTCAGATTTTCTTCAGTCTTTGGAACACTGACAGGAAGAAAGGCTGTAACTTCAGAACCCTGAAGCTGGAGAGAACTGACTCTGTCAGCCCTTCCATGTAAGACAGGAGGACGTCTAGCATTAACATACCACCTGCCACTCCTAATTTAATAGACTTAGTCTTACTCTACCTTAATACCAGAAGGAAGTGTTGCAACTCAAAAGGATTTGTAGCAGTATACATTAAGGAGAAATCACTTCTAACAAGGAAGTTACTTTCAACTTCATTCTTTGGCTGGCTGATATTAATGTATGTGTTCTAGACACTGGAAATTCACATGCTACAGAAGCTGTAAATGAATGCTTCAAAAGAAGCTTCGAATTTAATGCTCTCCTAGTTATAACAAAAGCTCACAGCTCAAGTAATTGGTCAAACTCCATTCCTGCTTTTCAGTAGATTATTTGGAAGGAGGTAAAGATTCATCATTTAATACTTTGTTGAGCTTTCATTCAGGTTTCAGTGGAGATTATTTTCAAAATTTGTGCTTAATTTGTTGAGATTTGGCATTCATGAAAGTAAGATAAAATACATTTTACCCTGTGTCTCCTAGAAATTCCTTACAGAGGAGTTATCCCAAAGAAATACCAATTTCTAGAACCTGTTTTTCTTGTCCCAGTAACAAACAAGTGAGGCCCTCAATGCATGTAATAAGATCTGATCAGAGCATACATTGGCAATGGTATCCAGCAAGTCTGTACTCACTAAGGCTACATTCTCATGTTTCCGCAGTGGATCTGCAGCCAGACTAACACAAAAAAGCTTTCAAGCAGATGGGAATTCAGCTTTCTGTGATGCATGCCCATTTATT
>Ga0181612_135354_pt1 | contig 11159 bp, 6 predicted proteins | sample HoacroProtozoa21_FD_119630 | JGI IMG/M metagenome (GOLD analysis project Ga0181612, IMG submission 119630) | Hoatzin crop microbial communities from Cojedes, Venezuel. Combined Assembly of Gp0051906, Gp0051904, Gp0051908 | reverse complement strand
TTTTTTTTGTTTTTTTTTTGTTTTGTTTGGAGTTTTTTTTTTTTAATGCCTCTCTAGCAGATTTTTAAACACAACCCACTTAGAACATCTTCCTCCAAGAACAGTCTGGCTATTATCACTTTAAGGCACCCCAATTAATTTTCTATTAAGGTTCAACTCCCTTGACAATAAATATTATTTGCAGCAGTTTTCTCTCCAGCAACAATTTATTATAATATTTTTAGATTTTTTGTTTTATTTTTCAATGACAGCAGTAATTTCTGACAAAATATGTAACAATCTGTTTTCAGTTTGTAAGCATAAAACTTGAAAATTGTATCAAAACTAGGATTTTTTCACCAAACATTCCCGAATTCTGATAAAAAGCCATATCTTTTTAAGACTTACATAATAAAAAAGTACACATCTAAAGCAAACTGTGTGAGAAGAACACTATAGCCAACATTGGACCTTGAAAACTGCAGGGTAGCTAAGCCCCTTCTGCTTCTCTCCCCACTCCCCAGCAGCCGCGCAAAGCCTCACCTCGGCTGCGGGGACTCCCTCGGGCGGCCGGCAGTGGAGGACGATCATCCCTTCGATGGGAACCTCCTTCCCTTGCGGGTCTTGCTCAAAGTTTTTGCGCAAATCTGCGGAGTTTAATGCAATAATTCATTAGACCTCCAAAAGCCATTCCTCCCCAAACAATCCTACGTAGGCTGCAGAAGTCAGCAACAATACTGCTTTGCCATATTCTTAAGTGGGGGTACCAAGCACTGGACAACTGAGAGCTACTAATTCTTCCCTAGGTGAGAGGCAAAGAGCTCCAATCATCTTTAGTTGTGTTTCCGTTTCTCCACCTTTCTGAAGCAATCTGTGTGTGTCTACAGAGACAATCCCGTATCAGAACCCACAAACTCCGTGGTTCCAGCTGTGCATTCCATCTCTCAAGCCCCTGCTGTTCTGAAACAGGGAGTGAACTACACAAACAACACCACGTTATTGCCAGGGCGCTGTCAGAACCAACTGAATGAAGCCAAGACGGGGTGAATCATTTTCCTGGTACATGCTACTTCAGATGAGTGCCAGGATAGTCTATAAAATGTTCTCAGCTAGATGTTTTGTTGAGATCGCCTACATGCTGCAAGCTGTAGGCAAAGGAAGGAACAGACTGCGAGCAATTCCGCACGTTCCTAACTGGCTGAGAAGACTGCTGCATTTCAGATAGCACGGCCAAGCTAGTAATTCAGGGTAAGAAACAGGGCACGTTGTCTCAGAGTCCCACTGATGTGGCCGCAGCACTTCTACGTACAAGTGTCTGGGTAAACCAGAACAGAGACAAGGGCAGCCCGTATCCAGCGCCACTGACCTCACCCAGATGTGCCCTTGAACATGGAAAGTTTTGCTCACTGTGAAAGGAAAACAAAATGTAAGGAATGTTGCTTACAACATGTGCTTTGAGAGTTAGGAGGTTTCCATTAGACATACTCATTGTCTTCAAACAGTGTCTCAAATTCCACAGCGTGGATTTACCGGTTTAATTTTCTCCATTGCTTACACTTCATGAAATACATCCCCGTAAACAGAAGAGGCTCCGAAACAGTTACACTTTAATATATCTTATAAAATACATTAAGACTTATTTTAGCAAGCCAGTCACTAGAGAAAGATGCACGCAGTGCATGTATTCTCCTTTTTATGATTCTTTGTTAATGTTGGGGTTTTTTTTCACACAGATAACCAATATCTTTTCCCATACCCTATTTAAAATGTCGTTCATTAACAGTTAGGCTGCAGTTGTGCTTACAAATGCCTTTATTAGGATGAAAACTGGAGTAAGATCCATCTTTTCTCTGCTTCCCACACTACCATAAAGAAATACTTACCTGCTTTTCCAGAGATATATAAAGTGCTGTAATGCTTTGGACTAGACTCACAATTCAGAATCTCTAGGCTTTAAGTACAAAAAAAAAAAGAAAAAAAAAAAATTGACACTACCACACTGTGCATCACAATGACAGGTTCTGTACGCTATCACAAATGCGACCTACCCATTCTCATCTCTGGTCCTCTACAGGGAACTCCCCGAGTCGGAACCCATGCCCTCAGTTAAGAAGCTGGGTTGTTCCCCACAGACAGGACACCACAAGTCCCCGAGGGGTGAGCCCTGGGAGCTCCTGGCGGCTGCTTTACACGTATCTGTTGGCAGCTGTTGATTTTTTCTGTCTGGAGTACTAACAAGCCCCATCATCTCTGCACTCAAGAACTGCTGTTCTTTTCATAAAAAACCATGGCTTCAAGTAAAAGTAGCACAGCAAATGGCCAGTACAGGAACACAGTTCTCAGGCGAAACATTCGGCCGCACTCCGCACCTCCCGTCAAGCAGCGACGGGGAGCGCTCTCCGCAGTGCCTGCTGGCTTGGTCTGCCATCCGCGGCTAGGGACGGCAGCTGGGGATGGGGGCTGCAGAACGGGTGCCACAGCGATGGGTTTAAAAGTCCCAACACACGGCTCCACCTGCTTCTGCTCATTCTGATTTTTACTCATATTGCCGTATTATGGGGTTGGGAAATCACAGTGCAGAGAAAAGTCAATAAAAATTCAATTCAGAATAATAGCCCTTTGCAGCTTAGCAATACAGGGGAATTATTAGCTCATTCAATGTTATGACAGTTAATGCAGTAAAATAAAAAACTGAATTTACACATATTTACACATTCAAACTAAATCAGCCAACACAAAAATCTGTCACTGCTCAAAATCAAGGAGTTGCTATATTGTCCTATTACTTATCTCAAACATTGATTTTAAGTTACCCTGTTACAAGAGCACAATTTTAGAGAAAAAGATGTATCAAAAATTGCTAGAACACTAGCTGATGAAGCTACCATTCAGAGTTTCTTGCCTGAACCTCCCCTACCCAGTTCCTCCTGCCTCTCATCTCCTTCCAAAAAGGATTTCTCCCAGCTCTTTGCAGGGCGTTGCCACCTTTTCCTGGGACTAGGTCTTTAAAGACCTCAGCTGGTGATTTAAAGGAAAAGGATTCACAACAGATTGGGGGAAAGTAATTTCCTGAATTCTCTGCTAGCAGCACTGCTGCAAAAGGATGGTTTCAGGCTCTGACTCTGTTACAAAAATGTAGCAGATCCAATTGCAAGGTAAAAATTGGATGAGGCTTCGAGTATCTCCACAATCTCACAGTAATGGTTAAGACCACCTATCTTGCTCATGATTTTAATATCTCCAGTAGTAGGCTCTTATAAATGTCTATATGAGCAGCATTTAAAATTATTTTTTTCTAAACAATATATGCTTAGTTCCATAGAGAAATGACGGAATTTCTGTAGTAGTCTTAGTTCTGGTTAGGATGTTTGCATCTCATTACCTCAGAGAAAGAAGAGAAGATATTTTTTCCTCTACTAGTTGGAGTTATTCCATTTTTCATACTTTTATCTCATTTTCCCCACAGCTTATCATACCTGACAACCAATGATATGCTTCAATATTGAAACCCAGATTTAAAACACTATGCTACAAAAGCTTCTAATGTAATCTTGCTTTTTTTTATATACAAAGTTAAATGGTTTTTTGTATTTTTTTTTGACGTCTCTGATCAACACAGAGCAAAAGGGCACTTATCGGGGGGGGGTTCAATTTGCATTAACCTTTTTTAATTACATTGCATTGTTGTGACACTGTGCATATGCAACCCAGAATCTCCAAAACAGACTTGCTGAGTGCAAACGCAAATCAACCAACCCACGTTAAAATAAGAGAGAGCTCTGAAAAAAACCATGGCATGGTTTCTGTATATTCCTGCAGTATCTCATAGGGAGGGCTTCCAAAAAGAGCAGTACCTTACCAGTCTCCATTTCTATTTGACCTAAAAGAGCAGTATGTTTCCATACCTCACAAAACCTGGAACAGCAGAACATCTCTCCTACTCACAGGCTATGCGGACAGATGCCTTCCTACTCTTGGAGGTCCCGAGGTGGCTCCATGCAACACACTGACACCAGTAATCTTCCGGCCCATGAAAATCCTCCACCTGCTGTCTCGTCACATTGATGAACACCTCTCGAACTTTCAGTCCTGAAGGGGAAAGATACAGAAATCTACAGTTGATACAGGCTATCTTACTTGGGCATAAAGCTAAGGTTAGCCAAACCTTTTAATTAAACAATTCCATTTTTAATCAAGGCAAAGCTTTAATTACTTTGACAATAATATTGCCACTAATTAAAAAGCTGAGTAGGTCATGATGCATTGAGTTACAAGAATTACCCATCCACTTCAGTCTTTGCAATAATATAACACCTCCCTCAGAAACCTTGTCTCTTGTGCCTTTTTCACCCAGGAGGTTTATCTGGAATTTTATCATATAATATACAACAACATTGTGTGGAAGGAGAAGAAAAAGGAAGAGGGGAATAAATTTCATAGCTCACAATGGAGATGGCTCTCTTTGCCACCCTATCCTTCCGGGAAGCAGTGAACCAGCTACAAAACTGAAGTCCTGCCTTTCTTAACCTTCACACACAGAAGTGTTTATAACATCAGATGGATACCTTGCTTATTTTATACGGTTTCCCAAAGTATAACCTGGCTAAATTCATCTGCAGTGCAATGTTGTTGTTGCCTACTGCAGATTTGCTTGTTGTTTATCAAAATGGATGTGTACGTCTTTTCCTGAGGTAGGAATCAGTTACACCTGAAGAGCTGAGTAAAGGATCTCAGGGAATAATCAAGGCTAGCCAGGAGGAAAAATGAGAAAAGCCCTGTGCTTTTGCTTAGCCTGCGACCATTTTCATAACCTCCTGGGCACAGGTGAAATTTAGCAGTATTGCCCTCCAGACCAGCAGCATTTGCTTCAGACAAAGCTTGAAGGTAAATCCAAGACATCAAGAAGCCTTGTAAACACGACACCTTGTTTTATACACTTGGGACGTTTGCCGTATCTGCACGTACCTTTGCATGACACCCTTGGGGAGAAGAAATATAATCCAAATCTGGGTTAAAAGGCATTAGGAATCATTTGAAAGAGCTAGTCAGAAAAACATTAATTTGAAAATAGAAAACATTCAGGCGTATTACTTTCCTCTTTCTCCTCCTGTGCAGTCCCAAGATACTTGTTTCCCCTTCACTGGCAATGAATGAAAACTCAATCTTAAAATATTTCATGCCTGTGAAGTTTACAAAGCAGCAAGAAATTTCTAAACCTGAACTCCATACAAATTGGCTTCTGCTTAATCTCTGGCATCATTAACAGCTGGGTATTCCACTTCTGACAGGCACCAGGAAGCCAACGTGTTCCTTTGGTAAACAGGAGAGATGAGGCCCACTGGGGACGCTCCGTGAAGAGGGGCGGGGAAGGTCAGACAAGCTTAAAGTACTATAAAGCAATACAAAATTTTTGCTACTTTTCCTGCACAGGCAAAGGGGATTTTTACTTCTTTTCATTTAGCCTGGTTGGCTTGCCACGTTTCAGAATGATACCTAAAGAGATGGACAAACCTGTGACAGCTTCCTAAGTTGTCTCAATAATCATTTTAGTCACTCAAATATTTTCACTCTAATAAACAAACAGAGGTTTCCTGGTTGTTTTTATTTGCATTCTGTTTTGGTTTTTTTTACACATTGATGCAGCTTTCAACAAAACTGTTTACAAAACATCCCTTTATTTTCTGTCATGGTGAAAACAAGCCGTTATGAGGTACATACAGCACACAGAACTCCGCAGTTCTGTCAGAAACTCTCCTTGCTGACATACCGACTGTAAAACGCGCAATGAAAATGCACAATCTCAATTTAAACATCCAAACTGCTCTGACAGCAGTGAATCCTTGGATTCTCCATCCTACAACCATTCTGTAGAGTGATCTTTCTAGGTTAGAGATAAGAGCAGCTACAGTAAGTTCCATTAGAGAGCATCCGAGTCCTGGTGACCTGACACAGCAGGTCTTGACTGGCTGAAATTTGGCGTCCCACCATGCTGTACGGCACTGACAGACAGACACTTTCTTGTTACTCACCTACAGCAAAACAAGCTGTGTGCGGTCCCTGAATGATCTCAATCAAAGCTACAAAACATCAAAGCTTTAGAGCCTCCAAGTCCAAGCTAATTTGCAGCCATGTCCAACAAGGTTGCAACCCGTCTCTAGCTATCCGCCCATCCCAGGCTCAGCTGATTCCCACCACGACCTCTACGCAGCGTCTTCCTGCGGAAGAGAATACTCCCCGTTGCAGCCAATAACTACAGCCTTGCTGACAGTGCTGCCACTCACCCTCCTGGTCCTGGTCCGCTCTCTTCTGAACTCTCTCAGTTTCTGAGCTACTCCAGGAATTTTTGGAAGCAGCAGACAGAAACATGGGTATGAGAACTGCACATTATACAGCTTACAGATGCATCCACGCTAACGACAACAGAACCTTTACTGATAGCAAAAAAAAACCCAAACAATCATCACATGATGATGATTTTTTTGAGAAGCAGAAGCCATTTCTAGGCTCATTGGTACTGTAAAATTCTGAGCAGTTGTCAGTGAACAACAGGCATTTACAGCTTCAGATTTATTAAGGCAGAATATTCTCCAGCCCAGCTCTTCCTTTCATTGACACATTATTTAATTAATCAATATATCAGCCTGTATTTTCTGAAGCAACATTTAATGTGGTTTGAATCAGGCAAACAAACAGCATATGACTGTGAGAAGCTGGTGGTTCAGCATTTTGAGAATGGCACAGGTAGGAATTCAGGTCCTTTTAAAGGTCTCCCAATTTGCCAATAGACAAAATAAATGCATCCAAAATAGCAGAATCACAGAATTGTTGAGGTTGGAAGGGACCTCTAGAGAACATCTAGTCTTTGGGGAAAGTTATGTTTTGTTTATGGAGAAAGAACGCCTATTTTCATTTGTTTTAGAAACAACTACAAAAAGCAAACCTATTGGGAACAGAGGCATACATTCTTCATTTATCATCGCTATATTTCAACAACAAATATACTCACCTACCCTCTGGATCTCAAGAAATGCCAGAAAAATTGTTCATAGGAAATGACACAGAACAAAAAAATCCATGCAAATAAAACCAGGCACGTAATAAACAAGGGCAACATTTTACCTGTGACTTGTATAACTCTAATAAGCACTGCAGGTCCAGCCCTTTAAATTATTGTGTAAATTATAACCATCATCTTTTGTTACATAGTACAGCCTTACAGAATATAAAATTATGACCGTGGTACTGATACACTAATAAGCTTTCTGCACTGTTGGATGGTTTAGCTGCAGATAGACTAATGCTGGCAGCAGATGAATAATTGCTCTCCATGTACTAAACATAACAGAGCTGCACAGAACTTCTGCATTTGTCAGCTTTATTCATTTACATGAGAAAAACACTGACAGCAGTTATTGCTGTAATCCTTTTATTTATCAGACAAGAAAACTCTAGTTACTCGTAGCAGGTCTGATCCTCTGGTGAAACCATAAGTTGAAATATTTTTAAACTAATTCCAAGGTGCACGCTGCAACGTTCAGGCAAGAAAAATAAAGCAGAAGGCAATTAGTCAAACCGTAATTATTGTATTTTTGTCACAGTAGCATCTACTAGCTCAGGCTCTCACTTTATGAGGCAGAGTACATGGAGCAGAATTCCTGTTCTGCTGCATTCACGCAATCAGCAGAAAAGGCAGACTATGGATTACTATCTCTTTTCTGCAACTCAGGGAAAAAGGCAGGAGAAGCTGAAATAACTTGGTCTCTAACCGACCAGCTGACTGAGATGGGAACCCGTATCCATCGTAGTTGCAGCATGTGTTGGCTTGCCTGCACTGATTTTCTGCACAAACAGCAGCAAATCCACAACAGGAGAGACTTCAGCACGAACTCTCCAAGCCCAGCAGGACCCTTCCGTTCTCAGGCAGCCAGCACGTGTCGCAGCCTCTAACTACAAAGCTTACAAAACGACAAAAGCCGCCGCCTTCTCCTGCTGCTCCTCCTCTTCAAATTAACAGTGACTCCTGTCTTACTCCAAGACTTTTATTTCTGTCCTATAAAAACAAAATCATGTGAAATTGGATTCCATGTTCATCATAATGACAAAATGTACCCATTGTCTCCCAACAGCTGTCCCTCCTGCCCTTTTCTAAGCACACAACACAGCGCTGGAGGTAAAATCCATCACAACAGTGTTCCTTCGAGGGCCATTGCCAAGTACCTCTTGCATGTGCCTGGCTAAGAGCTTGCTGGCAGGAATTTATAGAGATGCTAAGATACATCTCTTGTATTCAGCTTTGAATTTCCTCTTGTTTGGGTTTCTTGTTGCTATTTTTCACCACTTCTCTATACATCCTCTCAGAATTTTAATCACACAAAAAATAGTGGAAAAGGACAGACTCATTTTCGTGTAGCGTAACCTCCCGTTAGTGAGCACACCAGAATCACACCCTTTAACCAGAGGCACCATGCTTGGCACAGATTCTAGCGCAGTTTTTCACAGATGGAGCCCACACAGTATGCAGAACACTGTGCATGCATGGCAACAGACATGTTTATGCCCCAGATTTGACTCCAGAAATGAGGGCACTGCCAGTATGCACATTAATTCTAAAAAAACCCAATAGTCTGCACTTTACAGAAGGCTGAGGAAGAGTTCCAAAATAATTTATGGATACGGACACATCATGGTGAGAGAGTATCCATGCCTGTCCTTCATCACTACACTGTACATAGCCTTTATTGCATCTTTATGGCCTAAGGACAATTACGGTAGTTTCTGGGGCACACAGACACACCGAACTGTCTGGACCACACGTATGTTTTAGAGAACAATACTTTTAGGGTTAGCTCTGTCCCTGGGCTGCATTCAAACCTGCAACGTTTATATTCCAGATCCCATTTGCTAAGCCTATGCTTCCGTGTCTCAAACCTTAATGTTACTGGTGTTATTTAAAAAAACCACCTAATGTTACTTTATCTTTTTTTATTCTGTTATTAATCCAAGGCTTAGAAAACATAATTGCAGCGTTCACAAGACAGATTTTCATTAACCATATGGAAGAAAAACATTTAGCGACGACATTTCTTCTATATTGATTCAGCAGTGCCTTTAGAAGTAAAGGTTATGCCTATTAAATTATTTTTGAAAAGGTAACTGTAAAAATTAAAATTCATCCAGATTAGCATTTACAAAAAGCCTTTAGTATGAAATTTCTTCAGAATGTGTCACTTAAAAAGAATGCCAAACACCACTTTAGGAGATGTAACTTCTTTTTAAATGGCATTTTTTCCTCTAAAAAGAATTTCTTGTATTGCTAGAGCGGATGTGATGCATACACGCTATTTCCAAGACATGGAGTTGCCTAGCAATCTTGGAATTCAAAAAAAGGAGAAAAGCAATAACAAAACAGAATTGTGAAATTACAAGACGGTGCAGCATTAAATTGGCCTGCAATACTTACCAAGATGCTTCTAAATGAGAAGAGATATAGGGCGTGCTGGGAGCATGATAAAATCTGTTGGATCATTTTCAGCTTTCTCCCTTCTCCTTCTCTTCTTTTAGATACACACTTTTACACAATGGATTTCTCCTACTTAATTACCTACCAAATATCCATCACTGCCTAGGGGCGAAGGCAAATTTCAACCACCACATTGGTGGTTTTTCAGGGTTCATCCTGACAGGAATTTCAAAAAAGCCTATGTTTCCCTGCTTCTAGTTCCCACTACAAATTACACCACTGAAATACAGAGAACAACTGTTCCCTCCAAAACTGTTACTTTCTTTCCGAAAGCTCTCTGTCTGAGGTTAGTGTTTGGTCAGTGTTGTCTCCACTTGGAAAAGTCGGTGGCTCATATCCTGTTTCATACCGTGCCTGTGTAACGCCTCCTACATCTACAGCTATTTTAATTTCCTTTGTTTTCCCCATTCATCCTATGCCTCTTCTGCCAGGACCTGTATGCCCCTTCTCTGCCTTTCAGCTCTGTCCTTTTTTTCCCCTCTTTCATCTGCTGATTTCCCATTTGCGTTCTGGGAAACCCCTTCTCCCAGCTCTGCAAAGCTGTCTCCACATGGTGCATCACAAGCAGGCATGAGCTGGTTTTACCGACACCCCAGGCCCACCAAAACTCGTTGCGGCAGCCCAGCAATAAGCTGAGGCTGACACTGGGCCCTGCTGCCACGGCTTACTGGCTGTGTTCAGGGCAGAGCCGACATCGTCATGCGATTGCTGAATTCGAGCTGGTTCCCACTCCTTCAGCTCAGTGCAAGCCTGCAACTATCTGCTAAGTCACGCGGCTCTCCTGTTGGTGTTATCTCCGAATGTCACCTCCTGCTCTTTGCTCTGTTTCGTACATTGTTGATCGACACTGCACTCAGAAGTATCTCCCGAAGGACACGTTAGCCCTTACCTGTAGTCTCATCCATGCTTTCCTCAGACACGTGCTCATTTTGATGGACCCATTCACCATTGCACTTGAAGAAAATCTGCATAGCTGGCATAGCTTTACAGCGCAAGACAATGGGGTTGCTTTTTATAATGTAGGCATCATCTGGTTCCTCCATAAAATGAGGCAGTGTTCCAGGAGCAGATGGGATAGACTCTGGAAGGGCTTCACTGTTATCATTTCCTGAAAGGGAAGGAAAGGAAAATACACATTTTTCATGTTGTTGCACCCTTTATATCATCTCATTTAATTGATTAAATACTGGTTTGAATTTTATTAAAAACTAATTTTACTAGCAAAACACCTGTAGAACTCCATAGCTGTCAGGATTCTGCTTGGCAAGGAATGCAACACACGTACACAAACAAAAACATCACATAATTTAAGTGTAAGAACTGTCAAGACAATTGACAGAAAAGAAAAATCAGAACCATCAGAAAACTGCATCGTCACTATTGCCAGTTTCATAGACGGGGAACTGAGGCACGGAAAGATTAAATGAGTCACCTAAGGTCATACAGAAAGTCTAGGGAAGAAGCAGAAACTAAACCTTATTCTCTCGAGTGACAGCCCAGTGCTTAACTACCAAATCTTCCTTTCTTTCACTGAATTTAATTTCCTTGAGACAGTTGCTGCAGATTTAACAGGGATCAGAGTGTTAACCACAGAGAAATATATTGATATGAGCAGCATTACTGTAGCACTCCAACGGTGGGATAAGCAAACTGTGATTTC
>Ga0181612_103713_pt1 | contig 11159 bp, 8 predicted proteins | sample HoacroProtozoa21_FD_119630 | JGI IMG/M metagenome (GOLD analysis project Ga0181612, IMG submission 119630) | Hoatzin crop microbial communities from Cojedes, Venezuel. Combined Assembly of Gp0051906, Gp0051904, Gp0051908 | reverse complement strand
GCAGGCCATTAGCTTGTACTGCAATTTAGAAATCAGTTTTCTCATATCCACTTAGCAATTTTACCTGCTATGTTTCCCAGAACGCTGTGGTGTATCCTGTTTGTAGGCAATTTGGCCATGCAGAAGCACAGTCATGTTTCTATAATGTAACTTTCATGCAGAAGTCCACCTTACCCTTCCTTATGCCAAAAGGAAAGCCATGGCTATTTCCATTGCTTACACAAAGACCAGTGGGTCATCTTTGATCACTGTGACCTCCCACAGAATATGTGGTGCAGAATCCCTCTTGGTTTGTAAGTCCTTGGCTTCAAGCCTAAACTACTCCCTTCCTACCTGTATCCCACCTTTCAACAGCGAAGCTGTTCGGTGTTAGTGTATGAAAATGGGATTTCTCTTAGAAATTATGCTTCCTTTGCATTCCATGGCAGTCTCTATCTCCTCTAAAGATGAAATAGAAAAAAAAGAAGAGGCAGCAGAGAGAAAAATGGCTCTACAGCAGGAAAGAAGGTCAGAGACAGGGAACTGTGGAATTGCTGCTGGCCAGCTCCAGGGTAGGTCTGTCTATAAGGTAGGGAAGCACAGTCTATTCCATCAACTAGATCATTACCAAAAATACTGAATAGTTGGGGGAATTGAGAGGCTGCACACTGGAAAGGTCTCAGCAGATGATTTCAAGCCCAGCCACTCCCAGGAAAATCTGCAGGATAAGCAGGCATTCAAAAAGCGTATAAATTGTCTCGGGGGCTGAGCCGAGGGGTTTGCAGTATAGGCAGTTGGTGGGTCAGGGGTTGAAGGACAGCCCAGCCCTCGGTGCAGATAAGGGACAGTGGCCTACATACGGCACAAGAACCAGGAAGCACCTTGCCTTGGTGCTGCATAAATCCACTGGCGCTCACTGCTGCTGTCCTTCAGGAGAGCAGTGTGCTACTCCGGCATAACGTATGTTGATGCAGGCAGAAGGTTAAACCCACAGATTAAATATTTCTTTGTCCCCTTAGCTGTGCAGTTTGCATAAATTGAAGTTAGCAGGACCTTGCTTACGTCTAGCAGGCACAGTAATGGTTTGCCTGTGCTTTGTTCCACTTTTCTAGGAGGGACAATGAGGCTTAAGGGAAATTTGACCCTTTCTGCACCAATCTGCTGCCATTAAACCTGATGTCTTTGTATTTACAGCTGCAATAGCCTCACAGTCTATGGATTGAGACACATGATGATTTTTTTTATGAGTAACCATTGCAGTAAAAGTGAAAACTCTTTAGAAACATAAAAGTTCTTTGAATCACTACAGTATTTATAATGAAAAAAGAACTAAGTCACTATAAATATTTAAGTGTCTTAAATAAAGATTAATTAAGAACAAGGAAAGAAGCTGCCTTTTCTTTTTAAGTAATAAATTTTTAATTGCAAAGTATTCTTCAGTAAAAAATTGGTGCTTAGTTGAGATATAAAAGGAGAAATATGAAGGTCAAGGATAATGATCAGATACCTGCACACGTGTCGACACATAGAACATTGGGCTATATTTGAGCAAATATTACAAAAATTAATGAAAGCTATTAATTTGAATAAAATGCTAAGTTCTGTTATTTACCATACTTTTTATTTACAGGAGTTTATGCTCATATGCAAGAGTATACCTTAAAAGAATACAAAGTGCAAATACCTACTTCTAAAATTTTTTCTGTGGCCAACTTGCTATCAGTTAGGAAGGTGGGGAACAAAGACAAAGGTGTTGCTTGGAAGAGACAAAGACATCTAATTTTAACTACATGGAAGAAGCCACATCTATGGGGTATGAACATAAGCAAAGAGCTTCAATTTTCCAATAATCAGGTAATAAATAACTTTGTTAGCCATCTGAAGATAGATGGAGGCATTCCATGGGCGATGTCATGGCCTATTTTAAGGTGTTCTCTACCTGTTTGAAAAGAAAGGTAATTCTTCTCTGGTCTTTTAAGACAAACTGAAAACAAAAAGGCACCATGAGTTCAATTATTCTTAGCTACTCAGAGAACCTGGAAAAACTGGCTTTGGAAGGCATGGGCAGGGCAGCTTTTGGTTTTGTTTTAGCATAGTGCCTTGGTTTGGTTTGTTGACTCACACTTCCCCTCTTAAGTGAGCTTACATTATTTATTAATGCAACTGCACATGTAGAGCTTTACACGTAAGTTAGGATATACATGTGAACCATCCAGGTTCACAGTGCTCAATTTCGAGTATTGTATACTAAGCTGAAGAAGTAGTGTTTTATAGACACCACGCATCAAACAAAAGTTACTTGCTGCAATATTACTTGCATAAAGGCAATTCTGAAATGCAGTTTTATAATTGCATGAGCAGAACTGAATGAAAAAATAAAATTTCAAGAAGAATCTTACCTGAACTGAAACCCAGCTCTTGATACAAAAACCATGGGTCAGGCTGAAACCATGCAGTCTCACTTCATATGAGTGTGGCCTCCTAACATGCATAGAAAAAGGCTCTACCCTATATTCTTGCTTGCCCTTGGCACATTCAGAGCTAAGAAGATAAAAATGATAGAAGTAAAGGGCCAGAGAAAACACAGAGTTTCCCTCAGTTAGTCTCTTAGTGGGTTGTTCAACAGAAAGGGAGTTTCTTATTTTTTCTCTGCTGTTTGAATTTCCTAGATGCAACCTTCCAAACTTATCTCAGGCCACCTGCAGTAGGATATCGCTGATTTTTGGGTACTGACCATCCCCATTTCGCCCCCCCAACAATACTTTATGTTTAAAGTAGAGCTTTGGTTGCTTTCCTCCTAGCCCCTTGCTGGCAAGCCAAAACTGAGAAATGAACATGAGCAAGGGTGAGTGGTTTTGCTTTTGGTAACTTTTCAGAGTCTCAGTTGAAATGGAAATGTTTTATTATTTTGTCTTGCTAATGAAATTCCTAGCCAAAACCACAGCAATAGCAGAGAGTATATCTTCCTTCTTTGGTATTAGCGTAGCAGATACCACTACAGCTAGTATAAACTGTTAGTCTCACACACTGCAATTGTACCAGCTTCTCTTTTCCTGGTGCTGAAGAACTGTACTTCTTACTCTGACACTAGAGCATTAGAAATCTCCTCTGTGCCTTACTGTCCCATGGCAGAGGCAGGAATCAGCCTCCTTCTCTGCAAATAAAAAATTCCTAGCAAACCCTAAAGCAGAGAGTATTGAAGTGATGCATTGAAGTGAGAGTCAAAAATGGAAAAGCAGGCATTTAAATAGAAGAGATTTTGAACTACACGGTCAGGACATATCTGAACACACTGGATCACATCATCAGTCGGTATAAACAACCGTAAGTCCATTAATCTCAAAGCTACATTGGTTCTCCCCTTGCTAGTGATGTAGCACAAGTCAAAAAGAATGCAGTGCTGGGCTCCCACCTTGCTAAGCTTCGGTGGTTTGCATATATTGTAAAACAAGTTGAGAAAACAACCAGGAGGGGTTAGCATTTTACAACACTGTCCACTTAGAGAACATGAGCAACTCAGCTGGTGCGTAGCCTAGGAGCTGCTCTGCCTTTCCACAGGGTGGCCTATGCACACTGGCCGGACAATCTGCAGAAGCCTCCACGGCATGTCCTCCATTGTACATATGCTGTGGATCAAATGGTGCCTTCAGCCTCCCCAGTATTCACTGAGGCAGTTTTCTGAACAGCAAGGGACACTTTTCCCTGAAGAAAGTATAAAATCTTCTAAACATTTCTAAACATTAGAAAGAAATGTGGGGAAAAATGAGAATATATTTTCAACAATTTTGAACACTGATTTTCCTGGTAGGTATATTGAAGTATAGACTACATTTGCAAGTGTTACTTCAGTTGTAATGATCTTTCGTCTAAAACTTTTCAATTTAAAATTTTCGTATTCTGTGGCAAGGACTATCTCTCACTGTCTATAGCTTTGCTTATGTACAGCATAGGCCATAGCCTTAGTTGAACCAATGAGAAACAAATCCAAGTGAATTTGATATCATCTGTAAGATGTGGCTTATTTTACTGTAATAAATTTACTCCATTCACTCCAATATATTTTCTGTCTCATAAGAAACATTTGAAGAAGCCATGACGCCCCTTGTTTTCCTCAATACCTCGGAGGTGTAAGTTTTTGATAATTACATTTTAGGGATGATGAATATAAAGAGAAATTAATATTAATGGAACTGATCATTGGATCAAGATATTTATTGATTATAGTAAGAGTTTAATCTCTTTAGTTTTGCTGGATTTGCAAGATCAAGAAAGAATGATGAGAAATGCATCTATACCAAGCTAGATTCAGAAATAAACACCACTAAAGGCAATTAAAAACACAGTGCCTTTCAATATTATTCACAAATGTTGTTTTGGTTGCCTAATGCAGTGGTTTGATACCAACATAACTCAATTCATCTCAAAAGAGCTACAAATGTTGGGCTTACCTCTCCACTGAGGACCACATTTTCTACCGAGGATGCCCCCTGAAGCCTACAATTACATGGTGCCATACCAGTCTAGCTGAGTGCAGAATCAGGACCTGCATGTGTTTTGACCACCAGAGCCGTGGCTCTTCACTTGCCCACACATCTCCTAGTTGCTAACTGACATGTCCAGGGATTTAAACTAATGATCAAATCCACCAGACAGAAATCAAAATACAGAGGTACTTTTCTATACGCTTGTAGTTTCTCTGCAGCACAAATGAAACAAGCATGTCCCTTATCATTGAACTTCTTCTATCGTTTGAGCAATGAATGTGTTGAAGCAGTGCTGTAAACAGGGTGGGAATACTACTGCTGAGCATCAGGAGTAAAACAAATAAGACAAGACAGTAAAAAAAGATGCTTTCTTGCTGAAACAGACCAAATCACAGCATGGAAGTTTATTAAAGAGTCAGACAGCAAAGCACTAATTTGCTTCTTTGAATGATGTAGATTCAATCAATAAATCTCCAGCCATCAGAGTAAATACTTCGGGAAGATAAACCAAACCAGAAAATCAGAATTCACTCTTCTTTCCATAGAACATTTGAAACGTTTAACTTTTCCTCTACTGTACTTTCTTTCTAAGGCATTGAGTCCATACCAAAACCATCCTTCATTTTCATCATACATGCATATCAATGTTCCTGTCTCCCATTTCTTAAATAATACTTCAGTAAGTTTAAAAGCTAATAAAGCTTCAGTGAACAAGCAAACTATTTCTGCATAGCTTCGATTCTACCAGGTACTTCAGTCAAAGCTGAATATATACGTTAAAAACCATGGCAAATCAGGGATTAAAACCCATACCCTGTATCCACAGCCCTACATACTCTGTGGCTTGTGTAGTATACATTTTCTGAGGTCCTTTATTTTAGTGGAAGAGAAATGTAGCAATGCTCTACTCTAGAATTTTAACATTTTCTCATAAGCTGAAGATGGCTTGAAAACCAAAGGTCGCTATTTAATTGTAAATTAAAGAAAGGAACATAAGCAGCAAGAGTTTCTAGGTCTTCTTTCTTTTGAGACTGAACTCAGGTCTCATTTTTAGCTTGTTTACCAACATAGTAATTTCCTTTGTTTGCTCCATGTTTTGACTTTTGCTATTGTCATGACGTACTTACAGATGGTGATGGAGAAGGAAGACAGAGATGTGAAGGTTCTGGCAGGATTGTGGCCAGACCAAATGAAGTACATACCTGGGAAGAGGTGGCTAGTATTTGTGATACATGGCATAATAACCATGAGGAAAGTAGAGTGCAGCAGAAAGGTCTACACTTTTACCGAAGGGCTCCTTCCAGCCCTGCTTGCTATGATTTTCTTTCTTGATGTGCATAACAAGGGCTGACTGAAGTTTTGGACTGAGTGGGAAATTTCATGTCTTGTAAGTCCTTGAATGGATGAAAACAACAGGAAGAGAAGATGAGAATTTGAGTCTTCTCTACTTTTCTATTTGAGAAATCCATAAGATCCTTGTGAAGTAAAGCAGAAGGGAAAGAAAGGATAGGAGGGTGAAGTAGGCTTTAAGGAAGGAGTCAAAGGTGATAGAAATGTTTTGAGGAGCAGGGTTCAATGAAAGCTAAAAAGCAAACCTGCCTGGCCAAAGGCATATCAGAACAGAAGGGAGAGACAACACTTTGCAGGAAGAAATGTGATCCCAGTAATGGTTTCACGTCAATATCCACAGATTAGGGATAATTGTACCTAAACCAAAATCCCTTATCCACAACATTATATGATTACCATCAATACAAGAAAAGCAGTGTGGCTACTAATAGAGTATAATGTGCACTAAAGAAACTAATTAGAGTAGATAAGGTTGGCAATTTCAAAGCAGATATTTGTGATCTTAATTCACATAGGTTTATCTACCTTTTAAGGATATTCTTATGTTTACCTCAGTTCCCAGAGTATCAAGACCCCAAGATAAATATAAGAAGGAAAGTTATTTTATCACTGGGAACCCTTCTGGATGCAAAACTCTCACTCCGGTTACAATGTTTAATGGCTTTAGACAAGATTGTTACTCAGGAGCACCAAGGCTTTCATCTGGATGACCCTTTTTTGGTTCAGTTATTAAGAGAAGATGGCATTACATCTTCTGTCCCCCTCCTTCTGACCAAAGAAAGGGTAAGAGGTTGGGTGGGGGAGTGAGGCAGGGAATTATAGCCTCTGTAAAGATATATCAAGGGAAAACTTACATAAGGGGGTAGATGCCACTAAGAGAAGACAGAGAAAAATGTGTACAAAACTGAACTTGAAACACATCATTGTATGATGCCAGTGAAAAAAATACTACCCCTATCACTCCCAAAGAGAGACTCAACTGCATTTTCTGAAGCTTTTACTCTATGGATCACTTTTTGGATCACTAGCTGTGGTTGTTAAGCTGTAAAGTACCTCTTTTCAGACAGAATGAAATGAATCTATGTAACACACCTGCAAAGACAGAGATAGTTATGTAACAGGTAGCAGTTTAAAAAGAAACACTTTTTTATTTCAGATGGCATCACCTCAACCACAAGACTACTAAATCCTCATATCTTAAAACAATTTATTTCGAGAAGGAGCACCTGCATTCATTTAAAGTTTGAATGCAACAGATAATGGAATCCTTAAAGAAATGGAAATCCTCTTATATACCCACTTGTTGAGTATTCAGCCACACACCTCTGTGCTTTCTTCAGTCCTCTGCCTGATACTTAAGATGAACTTCACATAAGCAGTTGAAGTTACCCAATTATCCTTCTACAGATCCCTTCTCAAAATTCTGATTTTCCATGATGCCTATAACGACAGAATACAGAAAAGAAGATGGAAAGGACCACAGAAGATCATTTATCCATCTGCCCAAGCCAGGATCGAATTATTCCTGAAGACTGCTGCAGTCTCCACAGTGTCTGCCTGAACCAATGTAATCTATACCAGTACTTTCTGAATACTCACTTCTCATCTTTCACACCTTTCCTTTAAGGAAGGTGTCAAGGATGATGTCCTTTACTGCCAGTGCACTGTGGAAAGGAAGAACACAATTTCCTTTCTCTACAGGTGAAGCCACAGCAATGCTAGACCATTAGCAGTACTGACCATTCACCTCACACAGGTTTCACTGTTACCTTTCATCTCGCCTGCCTCATCATCTTTTACTTAGGCAGTAAACTCCTAATGCTGCGGACCACCTTTTGCTCCGTGTGTGCCTAAAATTCAGATCAGGACTTATTTGGTAGTATCTTTACACACGTTTATGGTAATAAAATAAGGAAAAACTTAAAAGTTTCCTCCGTCATGCAGTCTCTAGTCCAATTTGTATAGCTGGATGTGTTATCACTCTGGCTAGAGTGTCCCAAAGACTGCTCTTGGTGTCAGCTGCAGAATTTTATGTAGGTAAGACATTTGTAAGTAGTCAATACAATCTGTTCCTGCAGAAATGGTCACGTAGGGCAGTCTTTTATGTATAGCTAAGACATCGAAGAGATATTTCGTATGTAGTTCAGATATATAAAGAGCAATGAATGAGCAGAGCAGTGGCTCAAAGTTCTCACCCCATGCAGCTGAAGATGCTGTTGCAAGTAACCTTGCAATGGAGATTCCTGTCACCACCAGACAGAGACCAACCACCCTGTTCAGGAGATTCAGATCCGTACAAATTGTTTTTTTTCTTTTCACAAACACTCTGTCTGTGCAACAACAGGATGTAAAACAGATGTCTGTGCAACAGTTCTAAGGAAAAATTATTGAAGAACCGTAGAGGGTTGCTGTGTGAGTTTCAGTCTGCTGTAAGAAAGGCAAATTCTGCCTGGGCATACCTAACAGAAGCACAATCTGCAAAAGAAATTAAATGATCCTTCTGCTATTTCCAATACGAGAAGACTCAGACAAGGGCCTAAAACTGAATCTGTTCTTCACGTCTGCAATGGGCAGGACAGAAGATAATGAGACTAGACCGCAGCAAGGAAGATGCACGTTAGAAACAAGGAAAAACTTTCTCTGAAGATAAGATCCTGAAGCTCTTGGACAGACTGCCTAGAGCTATGGTGACAGCAGTTCTATTGCTGCCTAAACAGTTCCTCTGTGAAAGACAAGCCTGTCACAGGATGAGGGAATTGTCTAGGTGACTTCTTGTGGTCCTTTTCAGGTCTATGACTCTAACGTAATGTAGCAAGTGAAGGAAGAAACTACATTTATTTGATACAATTAGTCCTGAAGTGTCTGAAGTGGATAAATACAGAACAGTGAAGTAGTGTATTAGAAATGTCACCACATAGTCTGCAACAACCATGCGCTTCGTGATCACTTCAGTACCTTGACCCTTACAACCAGTGAAAATCTCCATGCTGTATTATCCCCAGCGAACGCCATGATATCCAAAAAGAAAAAAGGAGTTAACAGAGGTTTCTACATTACTAGGAGATCCCATAAGACCATTAAGTTCACTGTGACTGAAATATGCTGTTACAGGAGCTTTAATACCTCAAGACATCATCTAAGTAAATAGGCATTTTTATTCCTAGGCACATTAGCAGATGAATAACCAATCTCATAAATGCGTAATGAATGAATAACCTGTTTCAGTCCCTGGAGGTAACACACAGACTAGATAGCATAATTTTCTGCTGAAGAAATGTCTGTTTCAAGGACAAGCCTATGAATTTCCCGTGGTGTGAATCAGTACCATCACCATGTGCTTACCTTTACTTGGGTCCATTTGCAGCAGGAAACTCCCCTATTATTTGAACTGAGAGAGCTGCCAAATACCATGCCTCTCACACAACACTCTGACATTTGGCAGCAATGAGAGTGACTCCTGCAGACCGACTACACGGGGAGAGATGTAAGAAACGCCTTCTGCTGTGGCCCCGAGTCTGATGGCAGGAATCGATTTATGGCCTGTCCTCCTAGCTCTAGGTCACGTGAGCTGCCAGCAACGGGGGTACGTTGTCCCAGCAAAGAGACGTGGGTCAAAGCTGACTCTCTTAGCTCCTCTCCCAAAGGGGACAGGGGCAAGGGAAAAAATGCTGCCGGGGGAGGGGGGGGAGAATAATTTGTCAGCAGAGAAGATGACAGACAGGTGCATCATTCCTCACTCCCAGGAAGGCTACAGCAAAACTGAAGGTGAAATCATACCTTGAAACATACCTTTTAATCAACTCAGCCTGCTTGCCAATGACACAGTAGGTGCTGTCACTAATGAAGACAGAGGAACACAAGTCTCTGCATGAGACACCCCGTGAAGGTCCACCGAAGGTCTGTGGAGTGTATGCTGGTACCTGTGGGGCCATAAACTTACTACTCTTTATGCCTGAGAAAGCCTACGGCCCTGAAAGCACTGACTGCACAGCCTGAGTCATAGAAACCATCTCATACCACTGTAAAGCTCTTTCCCCTTGAAAATCAGTCCCGCTTGGGCTCTTCCTCACTCATCAGTTTACTTCACAAAGATTCAGCACCATCTCTGGCAACATGTTCCCTTCCACTTACACCACATATTTCATTATGTCCAATATCTCCCTCCTTCAGACTTCTCTAGATTCATGTGAACTTATGAAAACACCATTTAAATTCCTTCCCACAGATGGGCATTGGCTTTTGCCACACTGATTGGAGGAATATATCAAGCAGCTTACCTTTTTAAACACAGATTCAGCTACTGAATTCGTATTGAATAATCATCACCGAAAGATATACATTATTTGTAGAAAGCTACATGTGAAAAACTAAGTGAATCTTGTGACACTCAAAAATTTTTCAATAGCTTGGTGCTCATTTGCTCTTAAGAAGTGACCTTTATTAGCACATACACATATAACCCCCCACCCACTAAAAAAAGAAAATCCCCAAAGAGTGATAAATAAGCCATTAGTTAAGATTTGGGAAAAAGGACAGCATTCAATAAAGAAAAAGAGAACTACATCTTTAGCAACTGTAATCACAAAGTAATTAATTCCAATCTAACTTCAGAAACATTTTAATAACAACCGTTCTAGTTAATTAATGACTTAAATTCTTTTGCTGATGAGAAACATTACACCTAAGATAGCACAATATAAAATAGCACCTATCAGCTGCTGAGTTATCTGTGGTGGTGGTTTCTGCCCACTTTATCGAGGAAAATTACAATTGAATGACTGAGAGACGGCAGATGCTGTGTGTGGGTACTGACACAAAGCCTGATGGAGTCTGAGGAGTAACGTGCTCTAACAGCACATGAGAGACTGAAGGCTCAGAATCAGAGACCCTTTTGGGGGAGGAAGGTTTGGTTGTTTGCTTGTTTTTGCTGGGTTTTGAAAGTTTATTTTTTTGCCTTCTGATCCCTGTGCATTTTTCTTTAAGCCAAAGGAAATCAGTTTCCTGAAAGCAGTATCTTTCAGAAAAAAAAATCTGTGTTGTGCTGTCCATTCCCCCACTGACCCACGTCACTCGCTATTCCTCATTTTTCCAACCTTGGCATCAACATCAGGCTCAAATTCAGAACAGTCATATTCCTAACAATCAATATTTTCTACTTTGGAGAAAAACACGTTTCTCTCTAGTATAACCACTGCCTACGTTGTTTTTTCTTATTACAGGCAGACGACAAAACACAGCAGCTGAGAGTGTGTGACGTAATCTGACTGACCTACATTTCACTAAATATCAACATCTAAAGGCTTTAAATGTCATTTCCTACTTGCAAGTCATTCCAGCATTCAGACT
>Ga0181612_141807_pt1 | contig 11160 bp, 13 predicted proteins | sample HoacroProtozoa21_FD_119630 | JGI IMG/M metagenome (GOLD analysis project Ga0181612, IMG submission 119630) | Hoatzin crop microbial communities from Cojedes, Venezuel. Combined Assembly of Gp0051906, Gp0051904, Gp0051908 | reverse complement strand
CGAGGCCTGCCGGACAGCGCCCGGGCCGGTTTCGGGCAGCGGGTGACCGCGACGGCGAGGGGAGCCCTCGGCGTCTCCGCCCTGCCCTTCGGGGCCGGCCGCCCCGGCCATGCCGCCCGCCAGGGCCTGCGGCAAGGAGGCTTTGGTGCTGCAGTGCGAGTGGGAGGCGTGCACCTACGTGGCCTCGAAGATGGAGGAGTTTTGCGAGCACGTGGCCCAGCACCTGCAGCAGCACCTTCCCGGGGATCACCGGGATGAGATGGACCCTCTCGGTAAGGAGCCAGCAGCCTCGACCGCTGGAGCTCGCGAGCCCTCCCTGTGCTCTCATATACTTCCCTGTGAGAAAACCTTCCCCTGCCTGAGCGTCACTGCCTGTTGCAGGATGAATCTCATCAACAAACAGCTGTGGTGTTTGTCTGCGGGAACTTGAGCTTTATGTGGAGAGTTTCCGTCAGACCATCATGGCCTCTGTATCTCCTGTGTGTGTTGCAGAGGAATACACGTGTTTGTGGCAGGAATGCGGTTTCTGTTCCCCGGAGAGCTCAGCTGACCTTATTCGCCATGTCTATTTCCACTGCTACCACACTAAGCTGAAGCAGTGGGGGCTACGGGCCCTGCAGAGCCAGTCAGATGTGAGCCATTGCCAGCTGGACTTCCAGAGCCGCAATATCATCCCTGAGATCCAGGAGAACTTTCTGTGTCTGTGGGAGTACTGTGAGGTAAGAACAGGCGATGCAGTTTCACTTTCTAGTGTGTTATCTGTGATGTGGCGGCCAAGGGAAGGAGAGCCGCTGTTGTCTTGCAGCTCACCTGCATGCCTGTCTGTTGGCTGTTTTGTACCTGTGTGAAAGCACCTGTTGTGCTCTGGCTGAGGCTAGCTCGTGCTGATCTTTTCACCCTCTTGTGTCTGTCCTTGCTCCCCAATAGAGATCATTTGATAATCCTGAGTGGTTCTATCGGCATGTGGAGGATCACAGCTTCTGTTCGGAGTACAAGGCAGCAGGGAAGGAGAACCACGTGGTCCTCTGTGGCTGGAAAGGTTAGTGGGTGCATTCAGGGCCTCACTAGAGAGCTTTGCACAGGGCTGAATTGCAAACATTGTACAGGAGAACTCTGCGCTCAGTGGCAGGGTTTCAGAGAGCCTCTTGAACTTCAAAAATACGTGCGCGTGGTCCTAACAGTGCAATATTCCTGTAGAATTTCCCTCAGGGGATCCATTTGAGTGCTTAATATTGAACTTTAATTAGTACCTAGAGGAAAAGGCCCTAGTTTAATTTTTTTAGTAATTTATCTCTCCTGTGTTTGTGCAGTTGCCTTAGCTGCTTGCAGTGGGCTGTTTGTACTCTAGTGATCTCACCCTGCTGTGACCCTGCTCTCTGGGCTATTTGGAGCAGGGAGTTGATCCTTGCTGGTCAAAACAGAAGCAAGAAGCCTGCCATTGAGTCAGGTTGTGGATTGTGGCCCATGTGTGAAAGATCTTAATGGCATGTTGTTGTTTCTGTTTAGACTGCGATTGCACCTTCAAGAGGCGCTGCAAACTGCGGGAGCACTTGCGCAGCCACACGCAGGAGAAGGTGGTGGCCTGTCCTACCTGTGGGGGGATGTTCGCCAACAACACCAAGTTCTTTGACCATATCCGCCGTCAGACTGCACTGGACCGTAAGCTCCTGAGGGCGGGGGAGGAAAGGGTTGTGAGCAGCCTTCTGGCTGGGCCATTTGGTTTGCTAGGGCTGCCTGTTCTCTGTGAGCAAAGGGCATGCGTGTGCTTGGAAACAGCCTGGCTTCTCTGATGACTGGGAACCGAGACACTGATGAATCTCTGAGACGTGTCTTCTTGCAGAGGTGAGAGGGTTGGAGGCTGACAAGGCTGCACAGGGCTCACAGTGCTGCAGCCAGAGCTGTTCCTCCTGTAGGGACTCAGGACTGAAGTCAAAGGCAGCAGCTGGGCACTTGCAGCAGGACTGGAATTTGCTTATTGCGTTGCCTTGTGCTGTGCTGGCGGCGGGGGTGTGTGTGGTGGTTGCTTCTCAGTTCCTGCAATGGCAGCACAAGGAGGCTGGGCAAAGGGGAGGCAAATTGGTCTTTGCAAGTGGGTTTTTTTTGTTTGGCTTTGTAGTCAGTGTCTGCTGTGTCTGCCTGGAGAGAAGGGTTCCCAGCTCCACTTTAACTCTTTTTCTCACTTGCTGCTCTTTGTGCTGTTCTCTCTGCTTTGAATTCTTTTCTCACCACCCCCTCCTCTTTCTCCCTGACCCTGATGCTGCAGAGCAGAGGTTTCAGTGTTCTCACTGCTCCAAGAGGTTTGCGACAGAGAGGCTGCTCCGTGACCATATGAGGAACCATGGTGAGTAAAGGCCTCTTCTCCCAGCTGAGGCTCTGAAGAGTGTGTGCTTTCCCCTCCTTTGTGATAATGTTTTCCACCCATTCTTTCACACAGTGAACCATTACAAGTGCCCTCTGTGTGACATGACCTGCCCACTGCCCTCCTCCCTGCGCAATCACATTCGCTTTCGGCACAGCGAGGAGCGGCCATTCAAGTGTGACTACTGTGACTACAGGTGAGGAGCAGGGCTTTCCGTCTTCCCAAGCTGGAGATGGAGAAACACCCTGTGCACGTGTGTGTGTGCACGCGTGCTGCACAGTGTTCAGCATTGTTCCCTTATCATTTCCTTTTAGCTGCAAGAATCTCATTGACTTGAGGAAACATCTGGACACGCACAGCAAAGAGCCAACCTATCACTGCGAGTTTGAGGCTTGCAGCTTCGCTGCGCGTTCCCTCTGCTCCATCAAACTGCACTACCGGAAAGTCCATGAGGTGGGAAGGGAGCAGAGCGCTGTTCTGCTGTGTACTCTCTCCTAGTGAGGCTGGGAATCGCTAAGTGCAACATGCTGTACAGAAGCATGAGGAAAAAAGCTAAAGTCATGTGAAGTGCCCCAGGTTGACCAGGGCTGTAAGAGTGTGAGATCAGGTTGCATTCCTCTCTTATTGCCGCAATGATACATCATGTCAGTCTTCTCAGAGAATCTGATTCCTCCTGCCATGCATATGCGTGGGTACCAGGCCCTCTGATCAGGCTCATGGGGTATTCACATCCCTCTCTCTGCTCTGCAGGGTGACTCAGAGCCTCGGTACAAGTGCCATGTCTGTGACAAGTGCTTCACACGTGGAAACAACCTTACTGTCCACCTCAGGAAGAAACACCAGTTCAAATGGCCCTCGGGGCATCCTCGCTTCAGGTACTGCCCATCCTTAGCTCCTCACTAGCTCCTCTCTAGTGCAAGAAACAGCTGGAGCTGTATCCTGCGTCTTGCTGGAGCAGAGAGCTGGTAGTGCTTGGGCTCTGGTGTTTGCCTGTAATGTGCTCCAGACCCATTTCCTGGTGCCTGGGAGGCACTGGACAGCGAGCATTTAGTGGGATCTGGCACAGCGACAGGGCAGTCCTGGGCAGCGGCTCCAGCAGTGGGTCAGAGATTAGGGGCAAGGGCAGCAGTGGTGCTATCACTGCTGCATGTGGTGGGATGCTTCTGAGCTTGGCCGGGGTGAGGTCCAGGTGTCCCACTCTAGAGGGAGCTGCTGCAGGTCAATTTCCTGACAGATGCCTCTGCTATATCCTCTCTAGGAAACTCCAGAGCCTAAAAGCTGGGAGGGGAAGAGGATGGACTTCAAATGCTCCCAGTGAAACAGAGTGGTGAAAGGAGATGGGCTTGGGAGATGATAGAGGCCTGGCAGAAAGCTCAGAAACTGCCACATGGATGTGCTTTTAGGGGTAGGGGCTGAAGGGCTCTTGTCTTACTTGCCTGGTATCATCTGTGTAGCACTGGGCGTTGGAACCTAGAATATAGCACTGCTTCCTTGGCTGCTGCTTCAGACTACTACCTGTCTCTTGGGAAGGGGCTGCCGTGTGACTGGCGCCATCACCACTGCCTGTCTCTGCTCAGGTACAAGGAACATGAGGATGGCTACATGAGGCTACAGCTGGTGCGTTACGAGAGTGTGGAGCTGACAGAGCAGCTACTGAAGGACAGAGAGAAGCAGGGGGAGGCACTGGATGGCTCGACTGAGTGTGTGGTATTGTCTGAGGGTGAGGGCAACCTGCAGGGCATCATTCTGGAGGCCCCGGCAGAGGCTCCGCTGCACCCGGCAGCTTGCTCTGCTGACAACCCTGAGCCAGCACGGCCGAGTGCCTTCCCAGGAGCACTGCTGCCATCGGACCAAGAACCCAGCACCCCGGCCAACCCCATCATCCATGTGGTGAACCGGACCAACGAGCATGGGGAGAATGAGACTGTGTATTATGTCATGGCCAGTGCGTCCTCAGAGGAGCAGGTGGCAGCACCCGGCGGGCTGGCTATGGAGCTGGAGGAGAATGTCATGGACCGTCTGCAGAAGACAGCTGAGGAGCTGGGCATCCAGATCGTGTGAGGTGCTCACTGGCCTCTTCGCATGTGGAGAACTTGGGCCTCCATGGGATGGTGCCAGTGGGGGAGGTTGGGCAGTGCTTGGGGGAGAGGGCTGAGCTTGTCTTTGCCTACCTGCAGCTGGCTAACTTGCCCCCCCCGCTGCCTCAGCCTCACTGGCTGCCGGTTCTGGTCAGCGTGGGGCAGGGGGAAGGACAGGTTTCTCTCACTTGTGGTGTGGAGCGATCTGAGCTGGGAAGAGCTGTCTGTGTCCTCTTGGGGATTGGAGACTAGGCAAGGACTAGCAAGACTCTCCAGGAGGTTTGGCATTAGCCTGACACAGGCCTTCCCCTCTTGGTCACTCACTGGTGAAGTGGCCCCTGCTGCTGTGCATCTGTTAGCCCTTGCTGAGCCTGTTCCTCACCTAGGATCTCAGGTGGGACGGTGTGCTGAGCAGGCACTGTGGCTGAAGCCTCTTCCCTGTGGAGACGTGTGGCCCTTAGCAGGCCTGTTCTCCCCTGTCCGTACTTTGTTCTCCAAAGGATGGCATGCTCTACTTCTGCCTTCATCAGCAGTTACCTGCACATCACCTTTCCTAGGTCGTTCAGCTGGTGCTGTTGGTGGTGCCTGCACCACTGATCCCGTTACACTGCTCTGATCTTTGGGAGGAGAGGACTGGAGGTGCTACTGTTACCCTGCAGCACTGGGGGATTGGGAGATTCTTACTGCTTTTGTCCTTCCCTGGGTTTCCTCCCCACATTGGGGTTTGGGCTCCTGGTTGGGCAAAGTATTCTTTGGTAAGATAAATAAAAGTCAGACTGCCAGGCCAACCAGTGTCTGGTGTCTGTTTCAGCCATTGCGTGTTGTGATGAGAGGATGAGACTGAGTTGTCTAGAGCGTGTAGAGTGGGATGTGGGCACTGAAGAGCTGCCAGGAGCTCTTGACAGGTCCTACGTGCTGCCACTTGGTGCAGCTGCCGACTGCCTTGGAGAGTGCGGTGTTCCGCATCCCCAGAAGTGGCACTGGAGGGCCAGGTTTAGCTCTGGCACTCTTGTTTCCTGCTGTCCTGGTGTGGGTTTGATTTTTGCTGCCTTATTCAGGGCATGAATGTCAGCTGCCTGCAATGTCATTTTTTGAATATAGAGAGTAGCCTGGGCTTGTGAGCAGAGCCAGCTTGCCCTTTGTCAAGTGCCTTGGATGAGGACAGTGTGAAGCTGATGTCCTTGGAATGACACTCGGGCCCTCACTGCCCTGACGGTGCCCTGCTGATCTCCTGGGCTGCACACTGACTTTTTTGCCTTGCTTTCTTTCTCAAGCAGTTCAGCAAAAGCTGTTGGAATTCCAGGTTAACGGAGTAAATAAGTTTATGCTAAACCCTTGGCCATCTGCTCGCTTTCTAATTACAAACGTTGTGGGTATGATTTGTGGCTGTGCCCTTGGGATGGGGTGATGAGAGCAGCCCCTTGGCCTGCGCCCTGGGAGCAGGGCAGCGTGCTCTGCAGTTGCCATTCACAAGGGCTGGGTAAGGAGCAGGGACAAAGTGGGCAGAGCTGCCCGCTGCAGCCTGTGTGGGAACGCTTCCTTGGGCTGGATCTGCGTGTAAAGTGCAATGAGCATGACTGCACCCCAGTACCGCTCTCTCCAGAGGTGTGCAGGCAGAGTGCCTCCCATGGGCCAGTGGAACACAGCCGGGGCCGTGTGCTGGGCACCTTGTGCTGGGGGTGAGGCAGGGTGGGAGGCAGCTGGCTGTCCCAGCAGCCCTGGCAGCATGCACTGCAGGAGGATGCTGCTGCTCTGGGGAGAGCATCCCTGGGCTGCCAGAGTGAGATGTGGCCAGGTCTTGCCAGCCTTCCCCACCTTGCCTGGCCCTTGCTCCCTAGTACTTGGCAGAGCTGGGCTGAGGATACCTTCGAGAGAAGGGCATTCTGCCAGGTTTGCATTCACGGTGCTGCCAGCTTGGCCCTCTGTCCAACACGCAAACCTTGGGGCTCTGCTGCCAAAGCCACGGCTGTGCCTGCATTATCTCGGACTACAGCACTCCTGCACAACGCAAGTGCTAGGTGTTGGGAGCGGAGGCGAGGCTGTGGTGGCTGGGAGGAGTTGGCCCTTTAAACACTGGGTCCAGAGAGGGTAATCTGCCAGAGATTATCTGCTGGGAGAGGATTGGCATTAAAGAGAATGTCTCCACCCTTCTCCCATGTCCTACAGCATCCCCTGTCCTGTGTGTATGGAAAACAAGTTCACTTTCTCCTGGGCAAGCAGAGAGAGGGCCTTTGGTTTGAGGGGCAAAGGGAGGAGAGCAGAGTGTGTGCTATGGGACTGGGCCTCCTCTTCCTCGCTGTGCTGGTCACGCTGGTCGCCTGCGAGGACCCAGAAGGTAACAGGGTGTTTGGGGGAAGAGGGGCTTACAGGGTGCCTGAGAGCTGCTGGCCCCTGGCTGGACCGGTCTTCCCGAGCAGGGAGCAAGACCTTTGTCGCATCCCTGTACCAAGGCTTGGCACAGGGGAAGTGGAAGCTGGCTTGCAGTAGAGCCAGGGGACGCAAGTGGACACGCTCCTCACCACAGCAGGGTTTGGGGGGTGGGCTGAGACGAGCCTTCGCTGAGCTTGTACCACCTCCCTGCGGGTCTCTGAGGTCTGGGGAGCTGGCGGCAAGGGTGATCCTTGGCCCCCTGCCCCAGCCCTGCTCTGCGTTGCTCTCTGCGGCACCAGGAGACCTGGATACTTACTGGTCTGGCACAGCACCCATCTGCTTGGGGGGCTGCAAGGGGAAGCACAAGGAGCTGAAGAGGAGCCAGTGCGGGAATGGCAGCTGCTGCTGGCTGGGCTACAAGTCCTTCTGCCGAGGTACAGCCAGAGGGGAGAGACCGGTGGGGCCCTGGGGATGGCTGCAGGGCTTGGCACAGCCAGCCTGGGAAGGGCAGGTTTTGTGCCATGCACACGTCTGTGGAGTTTCTCCAGAAGCCAAGCCCTGGAGCCACAAGGGGACGCAGCCAGGGGCACCCGCAGAGCCTGCCCAGCACCCTGGTCCTCGCCCAGGACCTGCAACCTTGTCCGGGTGCATTGCCTTGGGCTGCCATTCTGCTGAGCAGGCTGCACAGGGTGCTAGCCCCGCGCTGCCCACGGGAACCTCCCTGTCCCCAGTGAACTGTGGACGACCCAAAGCGGACTTCAACTCAGTGGTGTACGGCAACGACTGGTGGGTTGGCTCGGTGGTGCGCTACAGCTGCCGGCCTGGGTTCCTACTGCTGGGAGACCCAGCCAGTGCCTGCCAGCCCGACGGCCACTGGACCCCCAAGCCCACCTGCCTCCGTGAGTACTGCTGGATGCCACGCTGAGCCCGATGGGGCACCCTGCCTGTGCGGGGAGCAGGCAGGAGGGCTGCAGACGTGTCCGATCCCTCTGGTCCCCCAGCCTACTGCAGGAGGGTGGTAGCGCTGGTGGGCACCCTGTGATGTGCTCTGGCCCTGCTCTCGCAGGGATCTGCCTGCGAGGTCGGATTGAGATCAGTGAGCGGGACATTACTGGGAGGTGCTCCTCCTCCTGCAGCACCCAAGCCCACCTGGGAGCCTTCCTGAACCACGGCTGCATCAAGATCTCAGCCTGTGTCACCAAGCACTCGGGTTGGGCCCTCTGGTTCCTGCGCTGCGATGTGTGCGAGTGTGACTGCCACGTCCCATGCGGTGAGTCCTGGTAGTGGCTGGCCCACCTTTGGTAAAGGACTGTCTCACCATTTTTTGGGAAGGGTTGGAACTGAGAACTGGGGACTGCCTAACAGCTCAGAATCTGCTGCTCTTGCTCTCCTTACAGTTTCCTCTGGGTAGAGCTCGGCGGTCCGGGGCTCTGGCCACTGGCCCCACACCAAGGGGGGCTTCCACCCTGGATGTCTGCTTCCCTTTTTCATGTGTCTCCACTGCTGTGCTCCTTCTGCAAGCTCTGTCCATCCCAAGGCTATCATCTGAGAGGAGAGGAGAGGAGACGTTCTGGACTGTCTGTCTCGCAAGGCTGCCTTTCTGCCTGGCCCCTTCCTGTGATTCTCCAGCGGCAGGGAATGCTCTGTGAGTAGCCGGCGCTGGGGAGCTGCATTTCCTGCAGCTGGGCTTGGGGACGTTGGTGCCTCGACCTCCGTTTGCCCGGCTGCTTCCTAGAGGAGGCTCATATCCCCTTTTAGGGGGGGAGGCAGCATGTATGCCTGTGCCTGTTGCAGAAGTATCTATCCCATCTGTCCTGCAGGTTGTGATTCCTCGCCAGCAGGTCTTCCTGCATACGAGGCAGCTCCTGGGCTGAGGCAGATCTGCCCTCTGTGCTTCCTGCAGCCATCAGGCAGAGCTGAAGCATGGGACCTGCCCAGTATCCCCATGCCACGGGCAGAGCTCGCAGGGCATAGCAGCCTGACCAGGGCTGCACCACCTATTGCTGAGGAATCAGGTGTTTCAGTGGGACAAACTGCCCTAAAGCCTCCCTGGCAGCACTGGGGCCAAGGACAGCTAGCTGCATGGGGGAAGGTCTCGGCTCCCAGGTACAAAGTCTTTCCTGTGGCCTGGTCCACACACTGGCTGCAGGGCATGCTCCTTCCAGGGTCTACAGTCTTGCCCTGCGAGCCCCTTTCCCCCGGGAGTTCTCTTCCAGCAGCTTGGGGGCTACAAAGAGACACTGTAGGCGATGCCCTGCAGCCAAGACAGGTAAGGAGATAGAAGGGGAGTGTCCTGAGCACAGCAGGGCCCTCTTCGGTCCTGTAGCTGGAGAAGAAGACCTGGAGTGTGGGGCCGCGATGACTCCTTCTGGGCATCTGAGGAGGGAGCTGGGGCTGTGGGCTCTCACTGCTTACCGTGGGGCCTGTTAGCCTGTGCATGGCTGCAATTAATGTGGCTCTTGGCAGGAGCAGCCATCATGGGCACTGCTGTAACCCTGTGCTATGCCACCTTTCTTCTCAGGAGTGGGTTTCTGACCAGCCTCCCTTCCCTAAACTCTTTGTTCTCCCCACTGGCCCTTCACTTCTCGCTGGGGCAGTGCTCAGTGGGTTGCGTTCATGCTGATGCTGGTACCTGGCTCCAGCCTGGAACAGTCTTGTACTCCCTGGGGACCGCCCTGGCTCCCTCTGAAGCAGCAATGGAAAAGCCAGAATTTTTATTCCCCCAGGGAAGGAGAAGGTGGTCTGGAGCAAGCGTGATGGGATTGTCAGGGGAGCTGGATGGCCAGCAGCACCACCATGGGTAATTAAAAATACAATTACAGGAAATCACCCAGGTTTTCCACTCATGCAAAGAGATTCTGCTGCCTGCTTTTTCCCCAGAGCCCTGGACATACATGACAGAGCCAGGACAGGATGCCTCTGCCACTGATACTGTCCCGGACGTGTGAGCGACCATAAGGAAACAGCTATGGTCAAGGCCACTGTAGGAGGGTCCTAGCTGGGGAGTAGATGGATGCTGAATGTGCCCATGACACTGGTCACCAAGCCTTTCTGGGCACTGGACTCCCATCCCTGCTGGCCTTCTATCTTGAAGCAACTCCACAGCAGGATGCAGCAGTAGCCGCCAGTTGCTCCATGGCCACCAGCTTCATCTTAGGAGCTCCTCACCCAGCCTCGAGCAATTGAGAAGGAGCGGGCTTTAGTATCAAGGGGGTTTACTCCCAGACCCTGCTTGTGCTTAGCTGCAGGGAAGCAGGGCTGTTTTGGGCTGCACGGAGGGGGCCTGAGCTGAGAACAGCCAACAGTGAATGCCCTGGGGAAGGGAGTCAGCATGCTGAACGCAGAGCAAACTGGGTGGGTCCGGCATGCCTTTTGCTCCAGGAGATGTCTTAAGACCTCTGTATGGAGCTTGGCTCCACGAATACCTCATTATGCCATCCCCCTGCCCAGCCTGTGGGCTGCTCTGCCCCACAGTCTCTCTTCTGGCTGCGCCCTGCTCCGTCAAGGACCTAAATCACTGCCCTGAGCTCTGTCCCAGCCCAAGGCTGATTGTGGAAGGGGAAAGCTTTCAGTGGCTCAACAGATGGTTTTTTAATTAATACTCCTGTTAGTGCCACTCATTTCCATATGTCTTTTGTGTTTAAGTGCTGTGGTGGGTGAGAGGTGTGAGTAACAGTAAGGATGGAGCCAGGCGTGGTGCTGCAGAGGGTGGAGGTGCAGGGGGATGGCAGGTCCCCCATGATGAGCTGTGGAGGGGAGTGCGTGCTGGGGGAAAAGCCCTGGGGGGGCACCCTCCTATCAAGGCCCTTTGAGGCCAGCTGTAACCCCACCAGCCCTGGCTCTTGATGCCTGGTGTGGGCTTCCCAGGCAGTCCTCAGTGCTGCAGCCCAAGTTTCACCCAGCTGTGTCCCCGTTGGGGTGGCTGCGTGGTGATGCAGCCCCTGTCCCAGGTCAATGGGGGCCAGGAGCATCCCTGGTGGGAGTGAGCTTAGGGGGTATAGGCCCCATGGGGTTTTGGGCCGAGGTGGCAACGGAGGGAGCTGCCGTGGGCTCTGCTCCATATATGTGAAGAGCAGCCGGGAGGGGTGCTGCGGGGCTGCGGAGACAGGGCTGGCAAACCCCCGGCTTGCGTGCTTGGGATGCTCGGGGCCTTGTGGCTTGCGGGGAGAGGAAATAGGGCCGGTCCCTTTAAGCGGATTTTTCGCTGCCTGGCGGTGCTGCCCGCCTGGGCAGCCCATCCTGTCGCCCCGACAGGTAGCGGCAGCGGGGACGAAGCCGGCGGAGAGAGGCACCGCGGAGCAGCTGGGCCCGGGGTCCGCTAGCCGCTGCTGGCTTGGGGCGGAGAGCCCCCCT
>Ga0181612_122820_pt1 | contig 11160 bp, 5 predicted proteins | sample HoacroProtozoa21_FD_119630 | JGI IMG/M metagenome (GOLD analysis project Ga0181612, IMG submission 119630) | Hoatzin crop microbial communities from Cojedes, Venezuel. Combined Assembly of Gp0051906, Gp0051904, Gp0051908 | reverse complement strand
CCTTGAATGTTTCCAGGGATGGGGCATTGACCATCTCTCTGGGCAACCTGTGCCAGGGTTTCACCACCCTCGTCATAAAAAATTTCTTCCTTATATCCAGCCTAAATATATTATCTTTTAGTTTAAATTCATTACCCCTTGTCCTGTCACAACAGGCCCTACTAAAAGTCTGTCCCCGTCTTTCTTATAAGCTCCCTTCAAGTGATGAATGGCTGCAGTAAGGTCTGTCTGGAGCCTTCTCTTCTCCGGATCTTAAAGTGCTCTTAGAAAAGGCCCTGTCTTCATCTTTTCTCTGCTAATAAAAGACGAAGGATTCTTCATATTAAGGATTTGATCAGCCAGTGTCTTATAAACACTCTACCTGTTTAGAATATAATTAAATATATAATAACCTATTAAACGAATATTTTCTTAACAGCCTATCATTAGACCAAAGCAACCTGCATATTCCAAGTTGGATGCCTTATTCTTATTTGAGACTGCTGTGTGACTCAACCTTTCTCTTTCCATTCACCCTCAATCACATATGACTTACAGATTTATTTTTTCCCCCTGTAGTTACACAGAATTAACTTTCTTCCCTATCTATTACAGGGTAAAACATATCACCATGAATTCAAGCAATATCAATGTTAACTTTTCATACATGGTAAGACAGCTCTTTTTGCTAAAAAATTGCGGAGTTTAGATCTAAATTACATTGAATTTTGAGCTGATATTTTATTAAACAGAATCTGAATGGGAAAATCAAACACATAGAGATGGTTTTGTAAAGGAACATAAGTATTGTGGGTAAAACTTACCTAGCATCTAAAAATTACCTTGTATTCAATGCATAAAAGATGTTCAAAAGGAGGAATTATAAAAAGCAGGAGAATAACAGAGAGCACAGATTTGTCTTCATCATTACTGCTACGGTATTTGAAAAGAGAAGTCAAAGGTGTTTATAGTGTTGTTGCACTTCAGCTTTTCACGTAATCAAATAGCATTAAAAATTAGAGGCATACGTAACAAGAGTGGCAGTTTTATGACTTTCTGTTTAGACAGTTTTTCCCCATTTCAAGCCAAGATATCTTGTATAATATTAACAATGGAAAACAACTGGTTTGGCCATTTGGCCCTTAAATTGCTAGATCATGTGAGAAATATGGCAAAATTGTGCCTACCTGAGCAAATGGTGTCACAATCAAGTCATCTCCATGTCTGAAAAAATGAGCAGAGTTGCAAGTTAGGTATTACTGAAAACTTGTCTCACTGCTTTACAGAAAAAAAATCAGGTTTTACAACGCACTGTAGGTAACTCCAGTTTTATTCTTCTACAGTTACTCACTACCACTGCTTTACACATTCTCTGAAAAGTAAATACCAGCTTAGTTACTGCCCAACTGCCTGGCATGTCTGTGGGATGACTGGCGAACCAGCCGGTTTCTGCGCTGCGGGCTGGGCAGGTGACTGACCACCCAGGACTGATCTGCAGAGATTTCATCCCAAAGGATGGAGGTGAGAATACCAAAAGTGACCCCGTTCGGGGTTACCAGCAGGTTTGTGAGCTCTGGACGGGCGAGTAACTGCAGATGGCTGGGCAGCGCATCGCAGACAAGTGAAAACCTAGTAAAACTTTCAAGCTGACTCACACTTCTGTAGCTACCTGACCGAGTGTGTGCTGTTGCCGTGGCAACCTCACCCACACCATAGGGTGACGTGTGGGCAAGGTGCCGGGATGACGCGCTGTAGGGGAGCAGGGAGGAAGGGAAAGAGGGGTTCCTTCGCTTTGGCATGGAAAGCTGCCACTTGAAAACATTCCCAAAAAATACAGTCTTGTAAATACAGGTAGGCTGAAGGGCTGTTGAGCTTCAGAGCAGCATCCGGTAGCACTGAGAGTATGGAGTCAGACCTCTCCAGGGGACCACAGGGACAGGGAAAACCTGGAGTTTTCAATTATCATGTCTAGTATATGGCAGCAATCAAGATGAAAAGAAATTTTCCAAAGACAAAAATCCAGTACGACTCCGTTTTAATTCCCCTGTATTTTCCTGCAGTGAATTTATTGTGGTGAGTTACAAGTTGCAGCTTTCAGCAGAAATTACCATTGCTTTGGTGCTATTTTAATGTTATTTAAGCATAAAATATGGGTATTTATCAATGGATTTGAAGTCCAAGAAAATCTAATCAGAAAAAGCCTTTCTGATAAATGGAGAAATGTGATTTGCGTTTGAGTTGCTTCAGCATCTTTCTTATTATTTATATACTGTCCACAAGACAATAATGTTTTTGCAGGTATTTCAAGAACCTAAGAAAAACACAGTAAGTACGACTAGAGAGCCTGTAAGAATGAAACAAAACTCCCCAATATTCAAAACTATCACAATGCTTAACATCTGTGTAGCTGCTTTTATTACTATCTCTTTTACTCCTGTTAGGTGAAATAGAGAAATGGATTTTTGCAGACCATGTGGAAGAAGTCTGCACTTTTAACAAGCTGTCTGCAGGAGTGATTGGAATAAGGTGTTGCTTCAGGTGAAGTCACAGTACCAGCCTGGCTGGAAAGAGTGTAAGCCTGATTCTCGCACCAAGCCAGAAGAAACATGGCACCATGGGAGGAACTCAGAGGCTCTAATTGCCCAGTGAAGCCAAATCAAACCAGTTACTATAGACATCATGAATCAGCCTACGGCCTTAACAAGGGTGAGTTAAGGGTTAGTTAACATGGGTGACCAGCTGAGTTTAGTACCTCTTCACATTTTCACAGGGTCATGAAAACATCAGGAAATGTCCTGGACTATCATTTCTGATCAGGATTGCTTAATGAGTTATACAGCTACACAAAGGCTTCAGCCACATCCCCCTTTTCCTTTTCTCTCCTCTTCTCCACTTAAACAGTCATAGTGTGAACATGGACACTACCTCACTTCCAGAAAAATTATGCTCTTTGTCTTCAAATTCTGTGAAATCTTATTATCTGCTGTGTGACAGCTGCCTTACCTGTTCCTCAGTAAAATCTGTTTATTTTTTCCCTTTTATAAAGAATATTTTTAGTATTTGCATATAGCTACTCCATTTTCTCTTCTGTTTTGACACTTTAAAGAGGCACAGCTGTCTAGAGCAAGGAATCCTGCATTAGTCATCTGAAGGACTTCTGCAAAGATGAAAAAGCCTAAAGCCTCAAGTAAATTATTTGCCAGTCTTTCTCATGCCTACCCACCTTATCTGTTACTCAGGTTGTTTAGACAGAAAGCAAACAAAAGGTTGAGCAAATTCTTAGAAATGAGCATGTTTTCTGAGCGATCAAATTCTGCACAGAAACTGTATCTAAAATCAATATGCACACCCATTTTTTACTGACTTCGTCTAATTCCCACATTTGAAAATTATGAAGGGGCAGAATCCTGAAGATCAAAATTTTACAAGTAGCAGTAGCACTGGACAAACAATGAAATATTAACTTGTTTCTACTTGTAAATAAGCCAGATAGAGTAGAACTAGTTCCTTCTAGCATCACAAGCATCTGTCAGTGGCAAACAGTCTGAATAAGCATACGACACAAATGCACAAAATAATCATCAGCACTTCAAATGCCCAGGCAACTGCTACAACATAGATATTAACTGTCAAAGTGCAGACTGGCAAAACTACAAAAATAGGATAGTTCTTCTCACCATCTCCTGTGAGCTTCCTTACTGGAGGTGGTACTTACTTGCTCTTCTTCCCATTCAGTGCCCTTGTTTGCCACTCCTTGAATGCTGAGGCACTTCTAAGAGGCTTTCTGTCTCTGGGCTTTCTGCCCTGGAGGTTTTTGTCTTTTCTATAAAATAGCATGACCCCACTCCTCTAATTTTCAAACTTCATTCTTCTTGAGCTCTTGCTGGACTACATTTCATCGGAGAACACTGATGAAATACTGTAGCTTGTTATTTTTTTGAGGCAGCATTATTAAATATTAATTTAACGCACTGAAATCAAGTCAGGACTTGATTTTCACTTTTCAAATGCTCCTTGTGTCAAAAGCGACGGTTCCACAAATTATCATTATTTTGGTGAAAGCGTCGTATTGAAAGTGCAGATAGCCACAGCTTTCTCAAAGCAGTTTAGCATGCACCAGAACCACTTGAACGGAAAAGCAATTGCATAGTGTGGCGAGTAATCTTTAATCCACATTGAGTCAGGAGATCTGGAAAAGGTGAGAGTGCTCAAACAGGGAGCTGACATGTCTAAAGCAGCTGTGTTATTTTTTGTACAGAAGATCAAGAATATATGACTCAATCAAAGTGCCATTGATCCACAGTGTACTGCAGCATAGTAAACACTACAATGTAAGGGTATCCTGCTGCTTTCTTTTCAGATGATACGGAAGCTGATAGATGATTCTGTCTGGATTCTGGACAGGATAGTGCCACACATCTACATACAGAAGCAGCAACAGGCAGTGTAAAGCCTGTGCAATACATCACAAGCTTCTAAATATAGACAGAGCTATTAACCTTTAAGGTTAGACGAAATAGTTCACATCAGTGTTAGACTCTGTTAACTAGAATGCCTGGCATACTTGTTCACATCTTAATTTTTCAAAGGAAAAACAGATTTGAAAGCAGAATAATTTCCACATAGCACCAAAATTTAAAATTATGAAATCCACCATCACCAAAAAGGACTGCTAAAGCACACAACAGTCCACATGAGATGAATCACTGTTACATCAAACACAGGCCGAATTCCCATTAGCAGACCAAAGATTACATAACACATTGCAAGTTATTTACCATGTTAAAGTGATGGAGCCTGGCCTTCTGCAAATTTTCTGGGTTTTTCCTGCTAACCTTTCCTATGGGACATACTTGAACTCACCCCATATCACCTGTGATTGTCCCCACCTTGGAAAAGAGATAGAAGTGCTATGCCAAGTCAGAAGTTAGATGAACTTGTTCAATTGACTGTTGCCAAATAAAACGTAGAAAAAAATTGCTTCCTTTCCTCAAGACTGGCATTAATTTGTCTCTTCTATCCCAATTACAGGAAAGTAATTAACTTTCCCCCCCCTTAAAAAGGAACTTAGAGATGCATCCATGGACACACAGAGGAGCAGGCAGGAAGATTAACACAAGGATAGACAGCATAACCTTTATTTCTTAATTAAGTTGGGAGAATTTAATATAATCATCTAATAAGAGGACTAGCTAGAGAGACATTCTGCAGACTTGCTAGGATACAGTTAAAAAAGAGAGAGTGGTTTTCCAGTGTGGTCAGAAGAAAGTCAAAATGCCCATCAAGAAGAAGTGAGTCCCAGACCTCAGAGACCACGAGAAATGTGAGTCTGCACTTGCCAGTGTGGAGCTTCGCAGGGAAGCTCCTGAATAAAGTTTGTCTTCATAAAGGCCATAGTAAACTCAGATTAAGACTTTCCAGACACATATGAAGAATACCGAGTGATCTTGAGGACACGTATTGCAGATGGGAGACATAAACAAGGTAAGAGCGAGCTCTGTCTAAATAGAAGGGGGAAAATATACAAAACATATTTACACCAATCTGACGCATACCTTTTCATGGATAAGATATGGTCAAAATAAAATTCCTGGTTAATCTTGATACGATTTTTACAGCATAAATTATAAGACTAGTGGAAAGAATCTTGACGCTTTGTAGCAGCTTAAAGCACGATCATACTAGTTTGCCACACTCCTCCATTTGAATGAAAATCTCACCTCCCCAGCATAAATACTGGCTGAGGATGCTGGACAGGCTTTAAATCCAACTGGCATAGTCTGTGTTGGATTCTCTGGCTAGAAACTTGGGACATAGCCTATTTGAAAGAATAAAGCTGCCAACAGACTTTGAAAAGCCCTGGTGGACAGTGGCTGGCTGGAATCCCTGAGCTGTGCTCCACAGCAAGAACTAAGCCTTTTGTCACACTGTCATAAGAATTGACTCAATTTTTACAGAGTTGTTATTCAGCATTTTTTATTATATTTTCAATATAGAAACATAGCAAACATAAAAGCAAGGGAAAAGTCATACTGTCTACACACAATGTACAAAGTGGGAAAGAAGATGAACAGGAAAGTAGTCTACTTGAACTAGAAAATCTATTGCAGCCTCCTTTTTCAGTGTAAACATCTAAATTTGTATTAAACACGACATCCACTCACTCATGTATACAAGGCTGATTCAAACTTACTGTCCAATAACATGCTATAAATACAGCTTAGATGAGACACTCGTGTTTTGCTTGCACATACACTGGAACACAAATATACCACGTGCAAAACCACAAATGGAGAACAGAGGGTAAGGTGACTGTTTACCCTAATTGCTAGGATTTTTTTTTCTGCCTCAATAACATTTCATAGGTGAAGCCAAATCAACACACAAGAAACATACGAATTAGGTATGCTGCAAATACGTGCACTGCTCAGATTCAGATTTTAGCAGCAATGAGATCTGATTCTAGATTGCAATCTGATACAGTAATGGAAACACCATGTAATGACACTAGCCAGCAGAAGCTGTGCTCTAAGGAGAACAGGAGGCGTGGCTGGCTGCTCCTGGCAGCTTGCGCTTTATTATCGTCTCCATTTGGAGAACCCAAGTGCGTTGGTTCGTAATACTGATTTTGTGGAGTCAGAAATCACAGCGTTCCACGTTAGTTTCTTCTGCAGGAATAATGCTTAAGTCATGTCATCTTCATTTCTAAAGACCTCAAAAACAATTTTCTGGTCCTAATATGAGATAGTCCAGGCCTGGCTCCAAAAGCCAAGGCTGACTGGGGATAAGAGGCACCTCTCAATGCTGTGCCCACGTTATGGGGTGTGACAAAAACTGGCTTACAGCTTTTCCCAGACAGTCAGTGCATTGCCAGTGATTTGCATCTCATTGAAAGGCTGAGTGCCATTTGGGGGATGATCAGGCATCTAAGGCAGGGGCTAGAGACTGTGACACTATGGGCAGGCTGGGCTTTCAGGTTGACAGAGCAAGCAATTCAAATTGTTGATGGAATCATGCGCTACAGAGGAGAGGGTCGTTTTTCCCAGAGCGCTTCTTTATTTCTGGGAACATGTACCTCAAAGGATGTTCACAAAGAGCTACCTGAAACCACTTGTTCTATCATACAGTAGACAGAAATTAGACCCTGAATGAAGCAGACTCTTGTCAACTATTGTCTGAGTGTTTCTGGACACCACATTTTTCTGTAACACCGTGCAGTTATGTCCTCCTGATATTTCTAATACAGCAACAGAGCTTGCTCTAATTAGTCAAAAGTATTTCTGTAATATTGGGAGTTCTGGAGAGTTCAACCTACTTAATTTCAGTTGAGCTTAACCAGATGGAAGAGGATTGGCTCAGAAAAGCCACAGTCTCTGAGAAGTCCATTATCCCAGCCAAAAGAAAGGCTGGTTATTGTAATTCTGCTTGGACTATCTAACTAAGCAAGTTAGACTTAGAAAGACACACCAAAGGGAAAAATCATTTCACCAGCATAAGTAAAGCAAATACTGCTGATGTGTTCCCAGACACCCCAATTAACTTCATGCGGAGCACAAATCAACTTACTTCACTATGGCATGTTGATGAAGAAAACAATACTTGGCTGCCTTACGATCAGCGATCCAAAAGACAGCTCAAAACAAATGTGGATTATTACACATGGCTAATGTGCACCAAGATACACTATGTGCTAATGTACCTGGAGCTTTCCAGGTATAATGGATACTTTGTACAAGAAACTACTTCAATTTTTCATGCCACCTTTTTAGCATATCTGCTCCTGAAGATATACTTTATTATGTTTGAAAGAAGCTTTCGAATCCTTGGAGTCTGCTCTGTTGAAGTCATCAGTGTTAGGTTATGCAAGTTACAATCTTCCAACTGAACTGCATTAGCACCCAAGGCGAGGAGTTCTCTCAAGAATTGGAAAGACAGAATTATTGTATCTATTACAGACTAAAGGACTGGAAAGGAACAGTGAATACCAAAGTGTTTTCAGATCAATATTTTGAGATTTAATCCAGGCAGTATCAAGAAGTACTATCCGGTTATCTGTGTACCTTACATCACCCGCATCACGTCACAGCGCCTGCACTTTTAAGCAGACTAGGAACAAGAGACTACTGAGTGACAAGGGCAGCTAAGAACATCTCAGTGATGATGATCCGAACCGAGACCCATGGAATCCAGAAGCTTCATTGAGGATTGCAGGATGGGCTGGAATCAGAGTCAGCTGACTAACTCAAAGAACAGGAAGTATTCCCGTTTTTCTACATTCCATATAACATGCTATAGGAACACTATCAGGCTTCTGCCATCACCCATGAGAGTAACAGAGCACCTTCAGAACAGTTCAAGGAAGATCAAGGCCTCTGGTGTCAGACCCAGCTAATTCCTTGCTCAGGAAGCTTAAACATTTTCCAGAGAGACTGCACTTGCACATGTGACTTGGGTAATCTGCCTGAGGAAATCATATATGTACTGATGTAGTGGGCCATCATAGAAGGATGCCAGAACGACGTGCAAGGTAGGAAAACACAGGAGAATTGGAGAAATCACTGGTATCATATTGCCCCAAACACCCACCAAGCTTCAATGCTTTAATCCTACCATAATATGGCAGATCATTTAGGTGACGGAAGAATGGTGGACAGCTCTGAGCAACTGGCCTGCATCAAGTCTGACAAAATCATTCAGTCGTAAAGAGAAACAGAGCATGGACTTGCCAGAGTGTTTCACTGACGTAGGTGGTTTTCCTTCTAAAATCAGAAGGGAGTCTGCTGGGGGTCACTGAGGCGATGGCAAAGGAAAAAAAGCTGCTGCAGTGCAGGGATCTGGTTTGTCTGTTGAAGAAGGGGCTGGATTAAGCCAGAGGATGTAGGACTTTGAATGTGAAAAGAGCTGAACTCAATCAGAAGAGTCCAGGGCAATTCAGCAATGCTGTTGTTGGACTGTTCATACAAAAGAAATCATCATTTAGCTCTAAGCAAGGCTGTAAAACAAACAAGCATCAGTGACTAAAGGATAGGTTTGTTTTCTGCTCAGGTTAGAGGAAACGAATGAGTGGGTGGGCACACATGACTGGAAGCAATCAAGTTAGTGCAGCTTAATGAGTTACTATTAATCAGGCGTGATTGTGTTAGTTGACACATGTAAACTCTTAGCTTGTTGCAAATGAAAATAAAATGTATTACCTTGAACTGCTTTTAAGCAGCAGACGTTTGGTCGCTTGCTTGTCCCTGCCCCATATACTTAAGTGCTCAGAATCGATATGACTGTGTTACTTCTGAAGAATATGTGACTTTCCATGTGAATCTCCTACTGATGTAGGCTGAAAGATTTCTTCTCTAAAATGAATGAGAGCAGAGCTGCTGAGAACAGCCCCTACTCAAGGCAACTTCCCAGCCTGAGCGAGCTTGCTCTCAGCCAGCCACAGGACGATTGTCTCAGCTTTGAGGTTTCAAAAAAAGGATTCCCTAACCAAATTCAAAGGCCCCTAGATGTATGTATGTAAGAAGAAACAAGACTTCAAGAAAAACAAGCCAAAGCCTTCAGAACTTCAGACTGTCCATTTTCAGGGAACAAACTCTGCAGCTAACACAGCATGAGCACCACTGCAAGCATACAGAGCGTGGTTTGTGCCCTGAGGGGTGAAACAAGAACTAACGTTCTTCTGGGCTGTGAAATAAATTCAGCCGATGCATGTAGGTGATCACTGAACTGGAAAAAAAGTCTAAGAGGCTTCCCCCAAAACATCCGAGTCCCTCTTCACAAAGTTCCCTTTCTCCACACTGCTCCCATCCTTCAGTATTGCGTGCACACGCACAAAACACACCCATCCTCCCTCCCCTCCACTGCAGGCAGATCCATGTTATCGCAAGCCCAGAGATGAGTGGTGGTGTGATTTAGCTGAAATCCCAGCTAAGAATCGGTTTTGGTACTGTATTTTTAAGAGGTTTAGGAATTCAGTCTGGCTTTGCCTAGCACAGGAACAGTAACTTGCCATTTTGTTTCAAACACCTATTATTTTCATAAGAGGGAAAAAACCCAACCCCTGACACGTGAAAAGTTCTTGAAGGGGAAGTGATGTGTTTAAAAAGTGCAAGATGTTTTTGGAAAATGATTAGGTTATAGCATTCAGACATAAAAGCAATGATGTTTCTGCATTGTCTGAACATAAGATAAAATCTATTTGCATTTCATCAAAAAAAAAACCTGGTTCAACAACCATATAAAGGCATATTAGCACACCTTAAAATGTCCTGAATTAAAAATCAGATCAAAAGAAGCCTTCTCAATGCAAAAATACTCTCTTTTTGTTTACAACATAACTGATTTCCTGATCAACAAATGAAGTTAGCGCAAACTTACTACTGAAATTTAAGCGAACTGCATATTACCAAGTTCTTTGTTTTGCATTCTACTTGTTAAATGTCTCAAGCAAGTAGAAAGGACACAGTGGTCTTTTTTCAAAATGTTTTTGTTTATAACTCAAAAAAAGTTTGTGACTTACTAATCACTTGGCTGAATTTAAGCTGCAAGTTGGAGATTTATTCAATTTAAAAGATCTTAAGAACAAAAAAGCAAAACTCAATGAAGTAAAATATTGGCCTATTTTTCCCCAAGCCATGTAAGTACATTTCTTTCCATGGACAAATAAATGTCTCAAGCAGTTTAATACATTTTTTTCATTAAAAAATGTTTCTAAGCTGAAACACACATAGAAAATGCATCATAAAAGATTTTTTTAAAGTAGGCTGGACTTTGAAGTTTAGCTGGCTCTTTTCAGCTCTTCCATATAGTAATATCACAGATTCTGCGAAAATAATCTGATAAATCATAAGGAATTTCATTTATGTGGAAAGACAATTATTTCTAATTTGTTAAACTGAGGTGCAATTACTCTGCTCCATAAGCACGTCTCTTCTGCTCTCCTGGAGTCTTGGCCAGAACATTTCAAGGAAAAGAGTTTTTTTCTCCCTAACTTCAGGTGCATAATCACAGCATTTTATTAATAAATCCAGGCCTTCCTGGCTCAGAAACAGAAGAATAAGTTGTATCACTAGTAATCTGGCTTCCTCTTCTGGATAATATATCCTCATTTAATGATTTTGTTGTCATATCAAAGGCTCAAGTGAACCTTATTAACTGGCCAGATTTGCCATCTTTGTGTGCTGTTAT
>Ga0181612_169433_pt1 | contig 11161 bp, 6 predicted proteins | sample HoacroProtozoa21_FD_119630 | JGI IMG/M metagenome (GOLD analysis project Ga0181612, IMG submission 119630) | Hoatzin crop microbial communities from Cojedes, Venezuel. Combined Assembly of Gp0051906, Gp0051904, Gp0051908 | reverse complement strand
GTCTGTTTCATAGTGCAAAGCTGTTAAAAATTGAGTTATATTTACAAAGAATCTGATACCTCTGAGATCTAAGTCTTGCTTTACTGGTAGTGTTATGCAATAAGCAAGTTTCACTAATAACATTGTGTCTTAAAAGTTTTCATCTTTCAGCACTGCTTAAAACTTACAGCCCCAGTGAATAATAATCAAAATGATATTTCATGTTATCTAAGAAAGGCTGAATTAGCAAATTACAGTGTAAAAGCCTTTTTAGCCAATGCTTCCTGTGAAAAATAATGTAATTAATTATAAAGCCTCATAAACCAGCTGGCAACAGGACACTAAAAGTAATCATATCTTATTCATGCAGCAGTGTCTTAGGCTATCGCGCTTCACAAGGACTGCAAAGCAACTAGAAATCTGCACCACCCAAGAAGTGGGGATTTTAGTGGAGAAAGGTTAAAAAAAAAAAAATCAGCACAGACGTAGCCACACCATCCATTGGCTCATATGATATTCCGGGTTGCAAAGGGATGTAGATCAGTAACAAGGCTTGTGACACAGTTCAGAGATGTATTGAAGGTGGAGCTTCTTTTGCGCTCCTTCTGTGAGCTGAGACTCACGCAGGTGATTTTAATGCTTCCTTCCGGCCTTTCATATTTCCCTGCTTCCATCCTTCCTTCCTCAATAGAACCCATTCTGCATTTGAGTAAAAAGTAGGGTTTATAATTCTGACTTATTTACTACTGAGAAGAGAATACATTGTTGCCTAAAGCTATGGTATTGTGTTAAATACAGAGAAATCATATACCCCGAACAATACCGGTCATCAGTATAGGGTTAAATAAGGAAAGCTGAAATTAGGCCATGATTGTCTTCCAGCTCTCATTAGCCAAAAGTGCACAATAAGAATAATTTAGAAAATCATTTAAAAAAAATCCACACGTGATAAAACTCACATATTACCGATTCCTCTGTGGGTAGACTTAGGAGTAATACATGGATGTAAAGCAAGAGAGGATTGGATCATTTGGTTATTGGAGGCAAGGACTATTCTTGACCCCTCTCCAAAACAGAATCAGAAAACAATCTATAGCATTCCTGATTCCAGAGAGCATTTACCTACAAATTTCAAATTACGTTTCATGACTAAAGGCAAGCAGGAAATAATTGTCCATACAATAACTTTTCTTAGAAGAAAGAACTGTTGTAAGCATCTAGGAAACAATGCTAAAAAAAGCTGGCAGAGTTTTGACCCATAATAGACAGTAGCAGACATAATTAGCCTCCTCTTCCAGAGAGTTTCCCACACTTACGGCATTCTGGCAGCATGCATTTTTCCGCTTGTTCCAGTTCCTCGTTGCAGTCTCCAAGCTCGGCAGCAGATTTCAGCATCCTTTGCCGGGTTCGCATTCCCTTCCCACATGTTACACTGCAGTCGCTCCATTCAGACCAAGGAGACAGTAGACACGGGATGGTATCTAACATGAAAATAAAAAGGTAATGAATTCCTGTTATACAAAAATTATGAAGGTATGCATTTTGAAAATAATACAGGTAGAAAATGTACTCTATTTTATGTGTTATCAACCAACTATACTTTGTTGTCCCTTTGGACAAGATGAATCATAAGCTGAATGATGCTTCTGAAGAAGCTCAGAAAACAGTGTATTAAATTGAAAGATTTGCTTGGTTTTAATACATTTTTCTTTGCTATCTTTTCTATATCTTATATCTGCAGAGTTCCAGGGGAATAAATAGTTTAAGCAGGTATGTTTCAATCATAACTCCTGTAAAAAAAAAAAAAAGGATTGTTGCAGTGGACAGAATTGGAAGTCAAATTTGTATAGTTGAAAATGTGATATTTCCATATTTTATCTACCAAAAATCTTCTTTTAACTTAATTCTTTCTGCCTTTCTTGAAAATTTTAACATTTCTTAAGAAATGAAAACCAATTTTAATATTCACAGTAAGGGGGAGACTGGCTGACTGCACAAACGGAGCACCTCAATTTCTGAACTGTTCATGGGCTACAAGGAGAGAGCTCTGTTTTATTCTAGCCTTATGCTCCATGAATTAGAGTTGCTCATGTATGGCTTGCTAATATACACGTCACTGTATGGATAATACAGCAATGGCATACCACTGAGTATTTTTTCCTTCTGCTCTCACACTGTTGGTCAACGTGGTATTTAATGAACATTCCTTAAAGAATCTAGTTTTAAGGAGAACAAGAAAAAGCAACATTGCTTCTGGTTTAGCTATATTCTTTGTGTGATGGAGCAATGTGTCATAAATGATGCCTTCCTATAGCGGAAGAGATTAACTCACGGACACTTACGACATTCAGGCATCATGCATTTCTCTGCCTCTGTAGTTTCTGCCTTGCACATGGATCCATCAGCTGGAGTCATCTTGATCATTCTGTGTCGTCTCTTCATCCCCGTGCCACAGCTAGCACTGCATTCATCCCACTCTCCCCATTCAGTGACAAGGCAGCTGCTAGGGGCTATTCAAAACGGACAGAGAAAATCATTCATTAGTAGAGCTCATATAAAAAAAAAAATGTTTGGGCAGTGCTCCTGCTATTGGATGGATTTTACAAAGCTGAATGAAATACTTACAACATTCCTCATTTACAATGCATTTCTCAGTCTCTTCAGTAGGCACTTTGCACATAGAGCCATCTTCAGGGAATTGTTTTACATATCTTTCCCTAGATCGCGTTCCCATTCCACACGAAATGCTACAGGGGGACCAGGTAATCCAGTCAGACATCATGCAAGTGGAACCATCTAAAATACAGAGAACCATTTCAATTGCTAATGTTAACGCAATTGCTGGCAAATCTGCAGCTGCCCATTTGTGTGCAGTATCACTTTTCTGCTGCCTCTCATGGTCTGTCCTCTCTGTTGCTTACTTTACTCCTTTCCTTTATTCTTCTGTGTACTTCATGCATCGACTCAGCTGAACTGCACAATCAACCAGAGACAGCTTGAATATGTATTCTTCAGCAATTATTCCTCTATTTGCCATAACCCGAGTCATACTACAGCAACCAACAGCTTTATGGACTTTAAAGGAAGAGTAAACCCTACAAGCTGTTCTCCTCCACCCCTTCCTCTTGACTACCTTCATCACTGCAGCCTGGACCCATGCATGGCTGAAAATCTTGGGTATCTGGGCAGGGCACGCTGAGGTCCAGCTGAGCTTTTAGCATTCTCTGCCTCATCCTCTTGCCCTTTTCACAGGTAGAAGAGCTGCAGGCTGACCATGGGGACCAGTTTGAATATATGCAGGTCTCAGGTGTATCATCTAAAAAGTAAGAAAAGGCACAGTGAATGTTCAAAATAGTCTTCCATTTGCTTCTCTCTACTTGGCTGGTGATTGCTTTAGATGCCAATAGGATACATTGTTTCTTCCTGTATTCCATCTTTATTTTAGCCTAAAAGAAAAAAAAAAGAGACCAATTGCCACCTTTCATTTAAAAAACCTAATATTTTTGTTTGAACCCTAAAAGACCTCTCTCTTTTATTGCTTTTATTATTATTGTCATCTTCTGGGTATACATGCAATTTCTTTGGTGTATAAGGGAAGGCTAATAGTAGATACCAGAAAACATGAAAACCTAAATCAGTTTTTGGCACTGAGTGGGACTTTTGCTCCTAAGTATCTAGAAATGACAGTGGAGAATGGAACAAAATATAAATTAGAACAGCACAAACTAATTTAAAATGTACCTTCTTCTTTTTCCTCTGGTGCTAGATCTGCCACAATATCATCTATGTTATCAGGTACGATATTGCATTGCTCCCCCTGCAAAGAAATTATTGTGGAGATTGGATACAGGAAACTCATATGTGTATGCAGCGAGAGGGGCTAAAATAACGTACTGTGAGGCACTATTGCATCTGCAGCACTTTTTTCTCTTCTAATTCCTATGCATACTTAAAAAAAAATCCCCAATTAAGCAGACGCAGTAATAACCAGAAGTAGGAGAAATAATACCTTCAGATAGTTTTAGTTCTTTTCTACCATTATCTTTGTTGCGGGTAGGTTAGGAAGCGTAGATTTGGAGGGAGGGGAGAGGAAGGATTGTTTTTTTGGTTTATGAAGTGAGGTTTTTTGCTTGCTTGAGAATTTTATATGTATAGTATACCTTGCGTGCGATTCTCTCAATGACAACTCTGGCTACCAGCTTGATAGATCCTCCTTCTGGATCATAAAATGGACTTTGAGGATGATCTAAGCTTGTAAGTGGTCTGATCTTCTCTTGAGGCACTGTAGGTTTGTTTGGAGACTGCAATCAAAAAGAAAAAGAAAAAAAAGGTTTAAAAACCCCTAAAAACTCTTATTAATAATATAAATCATCTGCAGCAATTAAAACTTCTCTGAAATGCTGAATTGGGTAATTCCAACAGAAGATGAACTCGATACATTCATACTTCAAGGTAATGTGGGTTTGTGGTTTTTTTTTCAGGAAGCACTTCTCTAGCATTTTGGGATTCAACCCTGAAGCTGGGTTCACATTAAGATGTACACCTTGTAGTGTGGTTAGATAGCTACATTGATAAAAAAAAATCTTCAATCTGCCTCCAGATCTGCATTATAACTGGAGACATTCTTTAGGTATTAAAGAGACTGGGTTTGAAAGAAAAAAACAACCACCTTCTGCCATCTGAAAAGGGAATATGCATGGTATTTGAGGATGTGACTGCTCTTGCCTACCTTCAGCTGTCTATACTGTGTGTATAGACAGTGTGTATACACTGTGTATAGACACACAGTGTAGGTATGCTTGTCAGCTATGGAGACCTAACCAGCACAGTAACTTGACGTAACTCATTTGGTCAAAAAAAAGACTTTACCTGGCGATGATGTGAATCTCTTCCTAGACTGACAGAGTGATGGAGACAGAGAAAATGGATGATTTTAGAGTCTCGTAGTGATGAGAAGTCCAGAGTTTCAATCCCTGCTGTAAGGAATAGTTAAGTTTTCTGTGCCGAGCAGAATAGATGGCATCGGGTTGAAACAGTAGAAAACTCAAGTTGATGTGGCTGCTGACGGCACGCAGATTTGTATCAAAGGGCTTGGACACCTTAATGCTTAGTTTTGAGCAAACTAAGTCCTCCATTAATTCAACAGATGAATATAATAATATCTCAGGTAAATGTAATATTATCCCATTAATAATAATGCTCAGGGAATTCAGACAATGACCAACAGTAACTGTAGCTAGCATCTGTCTAAATGACTTTTAGTTCATTATAAGCAAAATTTTTACTAGAGTAGTATAAAGGCATATACGGTGTTACTGTGGATCCAATAGCTTTCATTCTTAACTTCTTTAAGGTAAACTTCACTGTTTTAATATATTAGAAATAGCGCACATACCTCATAGGTAACACCACTGTCTGTGCCAGCATCCCAGGGTATTAAATCCTGAACGACTTTCTGAACCCAGCCACAGTCCTTGGTACAGAGGTCTTCGGCGGACAGGCCCACGTTCCAGTCCGGGCTGGGGCCGAGCATGGTGAGGAAGGACATCAGGTGCCGGTGCCGATCGACAGAAAACTCAGCAGAGGGAGCAGCTCTCCTGCAAATTGGCCATAGGAACACTATTACCAACTGAAGTCAAGTCTGCTGTTCGAGGGCAGTGAAACCAGTGCTTCAAACAGGGATACACTGACCACTGGCGTGACACTGTGTGCCTGGTTTGTGGAGATGGAGAAGCAGGACAGGGAGGGGACTCCTGCTCAGCACTCTCTATTTTCAGTCTCCACGTACCATCTGAGAAACAGCTTTGACATCAGTCAAGCAAATTTACAGTTTAATGAGTGAGAGAGATGGAGCAATAAAGAGCTGCAGTCACATGCTTATGCCTTAGTCGTATAATACTAACAAAAAATCTGTCACTACGTTTACAAAAATTTGAAGTAAAATAGCAGGGAAAAACCCCAAGGTTTTCATTGCTGGGATACTTTTGACCCTCTGAAAAAGATAATGCCGATTCCAATCCCAAAAGTGCTCGGAAGTGCTACTGTGTGTATGTGTGTGAAAAAGCACTCATTAATAGCGTTTCAGTGCTCATGTAAGCGAGAGATTAATGGCTGTTGCCAGACCTAGAGAGTTCAGCCAAGACTTTTGCAGGTCTCTGCCAGTGTATGTGAAAGCGCCTCTATTTATCCAGCCTTTGTCAGCCATTCCCTTAGGAAGAAATTATGCTGAATCATGCAGTGCTCTGCGATGCTGATGAGCAACTATCACATTCCTATGCAAATGGAATATATAATCAGGCATGAACTGGAGGTTTCTGTTCACAGATGAAAAGCTGGACCTCTTCATGGCATCCTTCTTATGAGCAACAGCAAATGTGGAGTCAGACCATGATTTTTGGCAATTCTGCTCTACCAAATACTGGTCTGATGTCAACTCAACTTTTCTTCAGTTACAGGGATTTGATCAATACAGAATCAAGTCAGGCTGATTTTTTTTTTCAGTTTTCTGCCAAAACACATTGCGTTATGAGCATCTAAAGACCATCTTTATTTTTAGTGTAAGGTTTTTTTTTACATTGTTATTAATTTTTCCTTTTTGGGTTAGGTAGCTGTACATACATAATACACATACACAGTTATTCTCCAGTCATAAGGCATTTATTCTTCCTGTCAGTGCTTGCATCCCTGTAAAAATGCGGCATTTCATTTGTGTATTTTTTTTGCTCATAACATTCTCAGCACATTAGAAAAAAAAACAGAACAGCTCAAAGACAACTACTTTGAGTAGTTATCACGCAGGTTCAAATGTAAGATGTCTAAGTTGGTGTATCCAGTTCCCTTTCAAGAGGCAAGTTGTAGAAGTAGGCATTTGCTAATGGGTGAAATGTGCTGGCCACTTCTCTTCTGGAGTCTTTAGATGTTGTTTCGTACTGTGTAAATTATCTTATATTGAATTAAAGACTCTGGGTAGAAGAATTTCTAAGTGTTTGATGACATTAATCCTGCCTTTCAAGAAAGAGATACAAATGACTTTTTTTTCATGACAGATAAAACTCTGATTTCAATGGAACAATTTGTCTAATGTGAAGTAATAAAATAGTGAATGACAGTATCAGCTTCACTCTGTGCATACAGTATCCTGCTAGATTTGTCAAGTACATAGTAGTGATTAGTCTTAAAAAGCCTGCTGACTGACTTCAGTTAACTAAAGGATTTACTGCATTATGAGGGTTTCTAAGAATCCCCTACAGGAATTTTATATTTAAAACAGTATACAGCAGAAGTCTAAATAGCACACAGTAAAAATAACAGAGATGTGTGTTTGTATACCTGCTCTTTCGATTAAGAGTATGACCAATATGGACAATGCAGAACAGAGACGCAAGTCAGCTCTTGAAGCGGAAGCATCAAGGGCAGTGTAGAGCTGCTCACTACTGCATCTGGCACCTGAGCTGGTACTATGTTAGTTGGCATGTGTTGTGTGATATTGCATTTCAACGCTCTGTGCACACACGCTCTCAGGAAAGGCGAGAGACACACTCATACCATTTAAAGGCAGAGGGTTGGAAATCACTTGACTAGTTATTCTTGTGGTAGGCACGTACAGTTATGGCTTTGAAAGCTTTGTTAGGAAAGTGAATATTAATTGTGTTATTAATATAAATCAAAATTAATTGTGTATTTAAATTACAACTATATCAATATTGAAACTGTATAAAGGAACACTTCAGTAGGAGATACTCTGCCTACAAGCCTTTGCTTGTGTTAAATTGTATCAGTAAACCTGAGCCTCCCATAATTTTCCTGTTTCAGAGCACTTCACAAAAATTACCTATCTTCTGCTTCTTCTTTAAGACAGCTAGCTAGTTTTATGGCCACTTTACTGTATTTTATCCTGTAACTGTTTAACACAGAAATGTAAAGATTAATAGAAGATGAAGGGAGGCAGGTTTTCACCTCTTCCTTCCTCCACTCGTGCAGAATCTTACACAATGCATATACACGTGATTTGCAGTGCAGTGTAACGTTCTAGATTGGACATTTAAAAATTTTTTACATGCAGGGTTTAAGAATGAAGTATTTAAAATATGTATTACCAGAAAATGTATTTCTTGCACTTGCTACTTTATGCTGTTAATTTTTACGTGAATACTTGTAAGCCATATGCATACAAATTTGGACCACATTTGTATAATATTGCCCAACATTCATTCACAGTCCTTCTTGAGCTGCTGTAATTAAGGAAGATAAATGGGCTGATCTAAGGCACAGTTGATAACTACTACCTAAGCATAGGGATATGCACTGGTTGATCTTATGCAATAGAGATATTTGGTGGGTTTTGGTTGTTGGTTTTTTTTTTAATAAAATGACAAATTTAAAACTTTTCCAGTAGCCATATGAATATTGAATTTATGAAGCTCGCAGGAACCTAAATCCTTCCATGCATAGCTCAACAATGCCTCTGGCTCGACTGGCCTATGGATCTCCCTGAAGGAAACCAGTGTGAAAATGTACTCAAGTGCACTGTAAAATTGACCTTTTTCACTTCTGTGTTGTCAACGCACCTGATAAAATAGGAACGCAGAGCATCTTCTTTATCTCTGCTTTCACTACAGTATAGATTGTCATTTTAAGGATTTTAAATTTTAAAGCAAAGTTTTCTTCTGCAACAGATTGAGCATGTCTATAACTGCTCACAGGAAAAGTCTGAAGTTTGCCACTGACACAAATTTGCTGTAAGAGACAACTATGTCTCTTTTCCTTCCCCTACAAAAGTACGTGCACAAAACCAGTGGCAAATACGAGTTGCAAAGCAAATCCTAAACATTAGGAGGTCTAGGTGACAACCCTGAGAGCCCCACAGGGCTGGGGAATCCTGCGCTCGTTGGCTGAAGCAGACAGTACTTTTCCACTGTGAGCCTGATCAGCCTGCTGAAAATTCCTGTCACATAGTACAGAGTGAAGCGAAGTACTAGATAGTGTCCTGCATCCTAATGTTTTCCACTTTCTTTATTTTTATTCTATTTTGTTTTTCTTAGCATGATTTGGATCTCCAGCTATAGGGATGCCATATACTGTCAGCATAAGAAAATGCTCTTTTTTCCCCTTTTTTTGTGGTGGGTTGTTTTTGTTGTTTTTTGGTGGGGTTTTTTTTTTAGATTGAAAGAGTGCAAGCACGATTTTGGTTTACAGGTTGTTTTTTTTTTTCTTTAAGTGACAACCTAGTTGCTATCACTGCTGGGGGTAGGGAGGTTAAGAAAGCCTTTGACAAGCCTTTGACAGAAAACTCAGCTTGCTGCGAGACGTATTTTTGAGTGTTGAATCAATACTGTTGTGTTCTACTGCTGTCCCCTTAAAAGATAAAGAAGGTGGTTGTGGAGAGTTGTTGGATAGAACTAGTAAAAATAATATTTTGCAGAATAAAACTTTGAGGTTACTTTTGATTTAGTATTTGATTAATACACAATTAAAAGAAGTAGGAAAAGGCAGCCTGAGCATATCCTCCTCATCTCTGTGATACTATCTCAATAAATGAGACTATTTATAGGGTTGAGTTTGTACTGTTGGAAACAGTGTGAATTTTACTATTGGATGCTGTTTGTACTCTGTTCATATAAGAAAGATATTTGCCTCACCCATGCATAAAGAATTTTCCAGCAACACAAAAGCCTATTATATAAGGACAGTACTGAACATGAAGAGCATCTGTATTTCCACTGCAAAGTGCAGTGTAGTGCAGAGAATCTCTTGCTAGCTGTTAAACTCACCAAGGTTGATACTACAATTGTAGCTGTGGCAATACAAATGCAAATAATTTTTTCAAATATATTAAAACAATGTATTAGATACTTGTTACGCAGCAGTGGAGGAAAAAGTCAACAGCCTGAAACATCTTCAGAAAGATTGAATTTGTGTAGTGCTGCACAGTTATCCAAGTTCTGACTTCAGCTGTGGGTAAAAAATAATTTTGCGATTACATGGGCATTTTAGAGAGAACAGGAGAGTGTAAAATAACGATTGTTATGATAGCTGTTTGAAATAAAACTGTAATTCAGGTAGTCTTATGTATTTTATGCCTGGAAAAAAGTATCTGATTGATTCCATGGATTTAATAACAACATGGAGCATATAGTAGTTTGAAATAACTTAAACCTCTCCAGATTTCTTCACAGTGCTTTATTAATGTATAATCATCCTAAACCTGTTATTAAAGTCTGGATACTAGATTCATTTGAGTATACCAGCATCTGATCTTGCTTGTACTGAGGATAACCTGGTAGCCTTTTCAGATAGGAAGAAAAAATTATGAACACAAGAGAAGCCAGTCCAAGTCTGATGACCATCAAAGGCGGCAGGTAGTTGAGAGCACTGTGGGCCACTTTGCCTCTTGTTTAGTGTCAGTTCTAGGTGATGCGGATGATGTGAAAACACCTTTTTTTTTTTTATGGTGACAATTTAGCTGGTAACACAGATCATGAAAACTGCAAATATTAGGGAAATAATAAATGAATTGCCTATTATACCACCTGTCAGCAAAAGTTACATCCTTCTTTTTCAGAGATTTACACTACATCAGCTATACACTTTCCAGGATGAACAATCTATTCGTCTTTAGAACTTTTTGCTATTGATACAAATAACATTATAAGCATGGAAACACATTTCACACCCTTGAACTACCAACTCTGCACATACTGCCTACCAGCAGCACCTACACAACATCTGTTTTATTCAATAAACTTTAAAAGCATAACATCCTGAAAAGTGCACTAGCTTCAAAAAAAAGAAATTAAGAAAATGAAGATCTAAAATTGAATGGAAAATATACTCTCCTAGAAGTCTGCAACTAACAGAACAAATAAGGGGGCATATTTAAATGACATGTTATTAAGAGAACCATTTATGAAGTTAGGTAAAAGAATTAGGACCATTATATGGACAACAAAGTTTTATACGCAGATATCAACACCTGGACATAAAACCAGAATTTCAGAGTGGCACAGAAGGTGGGGAATCACAGAATCACAGAATGGTAGGTGTTGGAGGGGACCTCTGTGGGTCATCTAGTCGAACCCCCCTGCCGAAGCAGGGTCACTACAGCAGGCTGCAGAGGACCTTGTCCAGGCGGGTCTTGAATATCTCCAGAGAAGGAGACTCCACAACCTCCCTGGGCAGCCTG
>Ga0181612_153308_pt1 | contig 11161 bp, 8 predicted proteins | sample HoacroProtozoa21_FD_119630 | JGI IMG/M metagenome (GOLD analysis project Ga0181612, IMG submission 119630) | Hoatzin crop microbial communities from Cojedes, Venezuel. Combined Assembly of Gp0051906, Gp0051904, Gp0051908 | reverse complement strand
CTCCTGCTGGCCACACTATTCCTGATACAAGCCAGGATGCCATTGGCCTTCTTGGCCACCTGGGCACACTGCTGGCTCATGTTCAGCCAGCTGTCAACCAACACCCCAAGGTCCTTTACCAATGGGCAGCTTTCCAACTACTCGTCCCCAAGCCTGTAACGCTGCATGGGGTTGTTTTGACCCAAGTACAGGACCCGGCATTTGGCCTTGTTGAAACTCATACAGTTGACCTCACCCCGTCGATCCAGTCTTGTTCATAAAGCTCAGTCAGTGACTGACCCAGGGAGTGTGGGAAACACCCCATCCTGCCTTGTACCTCTTCAGAGTCAGCTTCCCGAGCAATGGTCATGGCCTGGGCTTCTGCAGGAGAGGGCAGCCAGTGCTTCTGGCACGTGGAGGGCTGCTACACTTCATTGCAATGCTTCAAGCAACAGACCACAGACCATGCCACTGCAGTGAAGCTTCATGCTGTGGACCACGCTGAGACCTTAGTCCTTGGGAAGAAAAGCCGGCCTGAGAAGGCAGGCCAGCCCCTTTGCCAACCGCCACCTTTTACCAAATGGCATGATAGGCCCAGTTGTTCCTTCTGGGATTAAAGCCTGTTGTCCAGTGAAGCTAGAAAAATGTGGTTTGTGCCTGCAGTGGTTTTCTCTAAGCTTTTTGAGTTCACAGCTGTCCTCCACCTCTAGGGTCACCCTTGGAGAAATCTGTCTAGGACTAGAGCATCTCTTGTGCGAGGAAAGGCAGAGACAGCTGGGACTGTTTCACCTAGAGAGGGAGGTGATGGTCCCACTCGATGCTGCACCGGTGTGGCCCCACCTTGAGTACTGTGTGCAGTTTTGGGCACCTCAATATGAGAACGACATCAGAGTGTATCCAGAGGAGGGCGATCAAGACTTTTAAGAGGAGCGGCTGAGGTCACTTGACTTGTTCAGCTTGGGGAAGAGAAGGCTGGGGGGTGCCCTCATCGCGGTCTACAACTTCCTCAAGGGGAGCAGTGGAGGACGAGGTGCTGATCCCCTTTCTGGTGACCGGTGATGGGACACGAAGCGATGGAACGAAGCTGCGTCAGGGGGAGTTCAGACTGGACCTTAGCACTGAGAGGGTGGTTGGTCACTGGAACAGGCTCCCCAGCAAAGTGGTCACAACACCAAGCCTGTCAGAGTTCAAGGACGTATGGATGCATAGCTCTTAGTCATATGATTTAGTTTTAAGTAGTCGTGTGAGGAGCAGGGAGTTGGACTTGATGATCCATGTGGGTCCCTTGTAGCTTGAGATATTCTCTGATTCTACTACACGTCTAAGGTAACTGGTTGAAATGCCACTACACTATTTCCCCGTCACTTGCAGTCTTAACAGCTTGCTGTTTTTAAACAAGCTGATAATTTCTGCTGGCAACTTTTGCTAGGAATAGAAATAATTGTATATAGCTATTGCATACTATGCTTGTCTTCTGAAGTGTGCCTTCCTGGATATAATAGGTTTTAATTAACTGTGCTTAATATGACAAGAAATATTTTAATGATGCTCTGTAATGCTAGACATTTTACATTTAATGGCACTTAGAGCACATTGACACATGGAACTGTTGTGATATGTTTATATTTCAGTGTTCCTTGGATCAAATGTCTGTTTTAACAAAAAATGACACTATGATGCTGTGATACATAGGTGATCGATTCTTAAGGCTGCAGGGAACAGTATGGCACAATTTCAGAAGAGCAGATGTGATCCCACTGAAATTTAATCACAGTTTTAGTAATAGTAGCGGTAATTCAGACTCCCTATAGCTTTTGATTTCCTTTAAGGAATTTAATTTTAAAAATACTAATTCCTGATAACAGGTCAGATCCAACTTCACCAAATAAAACCTAGGAAATATGGGCTAGAACAAAAGATGTCAATATGTTTTAGTCCTTAAATCTCAAACTGTACATGGTTGAGCATGATTTTAGTTAATGGTATGAGCAAAAGGATTTCAGGTAATGTTGAAGGAAGGGGTTAAAAGGGATTTTAATAGAAGTGGCATTACCTAATAGTTGCTGTGCATTTAAAAAACTGATAGTGTTTATCTGTTGTCTAAATTAACTGAAGCAGAGTGTCTTGCATCTCCATACAAAGGGGTTAGTTAGACTAATAGTATTTCCTGATGGGTGAGATGTGGTAGCTGGCCATGTGTGTCCTTCAGACAAGCTGCAACACAGAGTTTTTAACTTAAAAGAACGTTACTATGCTACTGTTTTGTGATCACGTTTTTCAAGTTGGTAAGCTGTCCAGTTAGCCGCAAATGCTTGGTGGAGTAGTGTAGGTCATACTAGTCTTTCAGCTTGCTGCTGTGAAACTACTCAGGGAAGTAAAAAAAAGCCAGCAAACTGATTTCAGCGCTAAAAAATGTGACTTTTACCAGTGCCTTTTCCTTTTCTCCTAATAGACTTCTGTCTCTCACTGAAACGGAGATCAGGTCTGAAGTCTTGCTAGAGGTTTCTCACTCAAGCCACAATTTATCCATAGCAAAATTTTGATTATCATGAATTGCAAACATAGTTTATGCTTTACAAAAGCATGAGATATTGCAGTTACCCCTTCAGGATTGCTTGTGTTTCCTGAGCCTTTCAAATTGCAGTGTTGTCTTTTCCTTGATTTTCAACATCTCCTTTGTGCTAGAAATTACGTGCTAGCCCCCATGGTGTCTCTCTTGACACACCCTCTTCCCAAATTGGGGCATATGCTGACCCACCTCTCTGAAAGGCAGTGTTTAAATATCTTTCCTTTGGCTTTTGTCTGATGAGTTGCTAAAAAACAGAGTACCAGTTTTCCCAACTAATAAATTATCAGATGCTTTCTCTTATTTTTATATGCCTAGTTTTTGATTGGACAGGCTTAAGAATTACTTCTCTGAATGTCTGGAATTTAATTGCTTATAAATTAGTTCTTTCATTTGCCTTACTGTGCTAACCGCTTTCTATTAACATTGCTTTCAAAGATCCATTTTCTTTGCTCCAAAGACCTCACATCTTAGTATGAGATTACAACATTTAGTAGTTCATAAGGCTGTATCTTAAACTAAAACCGCAGTATACAATTGTGTGCTGCCATGGCATCTGTTTTCTATAAGCTGTTCCATTTTAAATTTGCTCTTCAGGAAGATCTCACTAATTTTGCCATTGTGGACCTCTGGCCTTCATGTATGTTAACTGACATTTTATCAGATTATGACTTTCTATAGACCACTTACTGTGATATAAAACAGAAGAGCCAGCTCAGGATTTGTTAGCTGTGTTATAGATGTGTGTGGGTGAGTTTGTAAGGTCGTGTTGGTGCTCTTTTGTCTTCTCTCTTAAACCCTGTCCCTCAGTCATCTGTATATTGGTGAACATCAGGCCTTGGCTTTGGTGTGTGTCTGCTTCCCTTTGTGAGGAAGTTCTTCAAGCTCACAAGCTCCAGACAAATTGGACAAAAGCTTTCGCTTTTGCAGTACAGACACAACTGGTGCACTCTAAAGGAGCCCAAGTCCACTGCAGTGGAGATGCAACTGGTATGCACAGTACTTGGTGAATTTAGATATAGGAGTGTAGATATTTACCAAAGTCTTTGAGAGGTAGTTTTTTTGTCTGTTCAGTGAGGTCAGTGAAAGCCTCAGCTCTCCTGCTGTGGCTGCTGGTCCTCTCTGGGCTTGGCCAACTCCACTTGCTGCGCATACCCAGTACAGTAGGAAATACTTGTCCCTACTGATGTGCATAACAGGATCCAGCTACCTCAACACATGGATGATGTGTGAGAACACTTGTTTCTCCTCTTCTCCTGACTTTCCCCCTGTGTCTTTGTCAGGCCTCTTTGGACAATGAGACAATGAGCGTGATGGCCAAAAGAAAAATTTATTCAGACATTCTCTTCAATGTAATTTTATTTCACATAAAATTTTAACCCATTGAAAGTGAGGCTAGTATAACAAAACCAAGATTATTCCTTCCTTGGGCAGGAGCTTGAACATAGTTAATGTTTAGTAATAGATGAAGCTGATTTTTTTTTAACCTCTCTGACTTTTGCCTTAGTGTTTGTTAACTTTCTATCTAGCACAAAAGTACCATCTTTCATTAAAAGGAAACTTTGGGATCTGATTTCTCAAAGAACCCAAGGGAATTTGAGCGCTAGTCCTGCTAAAAGCCATTTATACTAGTCATTGTTTTATTTTGTGAAAGTTGACTAGGCACAACAATGCTAGTGTCATCAGACCGTTGCCTGTTGTGAACTCCCTTAAACTACATCAGATTTAGTTCTAGGAAAGCTTTAAAGTTTGTTAAAGGTTTCTAAGATGTATCAGTGGAACTGGCTGGACCTGTACAATGTACTAGATCTGATCAACAGGTGGTGTAAAGTCTACTTATATTCCCTTTTTCTGTAGCTGTTGCTAAAATGTTCCTGTCTGTGACATTCCGTGAATGTAACAGAATCATGTCAGTGACTGAGAGATTCCATTTTCACTGGCCTTTTCTTGTAGATTGAGATAACCTTATGTGGCAACATGAAGTATTGTTTTAATACTTTCTGCAAGTGTTGGATGCTTGTGTTTAAGCATATGTGAGCACTGAAGCTGTTGTTTAAAATACTTGCAGTTTCATGTTGTGCGTTAGAAGTATGCTGTTTTTAAGGATGTTGGAAACAAATTTTGATTTTTTAACTAAATAATCCCTTGGTAAAACAAGTGTGTGATACTAAATAAATTGATTTGCCTCTTAGGGGATGACTCTTATGTGGTGATAGAATGCTTTGTTTAGTCCACAAATAGCAGTACGACACTGGGGAACATAGAGATGATTGAGAAGCAATATCAATTCAAGGAAAATATGTTAGTGGTAAGTGTGCAGCTGGGACAGAAGGAAAACAACTATGAAATTTCCCAGCCTAAAGAGAGGGACTGTTGAAAAATCTGCATAGAGGTTTAGTGGAGCAGAGAAACTAATATAACAGTGGGAAACTGAATGGATTTGGAAGGTGAATTTCCAAGTTGTATATTTTATATTTATATATATATATATAAACATGTAAACATACATACAAAATATAATGTGTGACCAGAGAGTATGTATATTTTGTCACCAAACTGTGTGAACAAGAGGGCTGTAATTTTACTTTGAGTTTTTGAGAATGTGCTTTTCAACTTCTTGGTCTATAGTTTCTGGTGTCAGAAGAATCCCTTTGCAGGGGCTGTGCTCTGTGGTGCACTGTTAGAGGAACTTTATTTAAAATGTATTTTCAAGGAGAAGTAATCAGTAGTAACCTAGGCAATTGATATTTCCAAAGCCGAAACTACATGATATTTTTGTGAATGCACAGGGAACTGTACACAGGACGTACGTTTTTGGAGCTTGTCTCAATTTGTAATCTCTGTTTTTGATTATTATTTTTAATGATCTCTGTTTTCTCATACTGCAGATGATAGTATGGAATTTTACAGCTACTTTCCAATTTCTAGCATCAGTGAGTGTAATTTGAGAGGAAGAGGGTCGTAGAACCTTGAGTAAAAGTAAACTTCGTGGGCCTTCCATGTCCAACTACTTTTTTTATTCAGAGACATGGCCAAGTAAGGTATCTTCTGGTTTGGATTGGGATTTTGTTAGGCGCCAAGTCTTGCAATGAGATTTATGTGTCCTTGGATTCCTTTGAAAATCCAAGTCATAATAGTACTTGAGACCAGTGTCCAACTTGATTTCATTTAAAGCTCAACAATGGTGTCAAAGCTCAAGTACACACACAAATAATTTGGCTAAAGGAGGAGCCATGAAGCAGCAGCTCACTTAAACTACAACAGCAGTTGCAGCTACTTATCACTAGGGAGCAAGCTTTGAGGCATTTAATCTGAAGGCTGTTTTAACTTAAGCTCAAAATGCATAGGAAATATGTGGGAAAAAAAGTCTTTGAAGATCATGAAGCTGTATGCAGCTTTTTAAAGGTCTCGAATAGTTATGTAGATGACCCACAGAGCTAAGGGGAAAAAATAGATCTGTAAGACTATTTAGGAATTTGAACAACTTATTTTGGGGAAAGAATCAGGAAAATTATTATGCCTTGCTATTTCAAGAAAACTAACTTCATGTTTTTCTTCACCTCTGCCACGAAGAACATGTCTCATTTGAGGGAAGTGGGTTTTTTTTTTTTTTTTGCTGTTGTTTATACTTCAATCCTTGTTCTTCACACAAGAACTATTTTGCTACAGCAACTTTACTAGCACCCAGCAGAGTTCATACATAGCTTGTAAACAATTTTTTTTGTCTTTGTAAGCACCTTCAAAGCAAAGATTTTGCCATGGTTGGATGGAATTGCACATCGCAGAAGCAGCCATTAGACCTGAAGATGGACTAATTAGATGTCTGCCTTTTATTGCATGATACGAAGACTTAAATTCTAGCACACATAAAGTTCATGCAATTCCAAGCATCAGTCAATTAGACAAAGGAAAAACAGGTCAATTTTGTTAGACTCCATGACTCAGGCAGTTGATTACACTGAGAAAACACAGTACTTAGTGCGTTAACAAAGAGTTTGCTTTTATAATTGACTAGCTGCTGCCTCCTGCTCTATTGACCTTCTCTAATTTGTAGTATTGTCTGTCATTCCTTATCTGCAGCTGAGCGGGGAGGTTCATATGTAAACATCAACATTGTTAAGGTCAGGGGGGACTGCATCTGTCTCTGTAGCCTGTTCATTTTAATTGTGTGTACAGCCAGGCTGCAGGTTTTCTGAAATTTAGTTCCGCAGATCTATCTGAAAATCTGCAGTCTTTGTCATGCTGTCACTGTTTTAATAATAGTTAAATGAATAGTGAAAATAGCTACTGATCATATAAAAACCCCGAGAGTTTCTGCTGGTATGGTCCCAGCACTGCGACAGTGATACAGGGAGATGGCATTGCCTGGGAAGGGGCTCTGTTCTAAGGTATAGGGTACGCTGGTTAGCCCTGTGTGGCATGGCGGTGAATCATGAAGGGTATGTCCTGTTGTTCTAGCTGCAGCGGGACTCTCTCCCCTTGACCTGTCAGTGGGGAGGCTGAAACAGAGAAAACCACGTAAAACTTTTACTCTGAAAGGTTGCATAAATACCCTCAAGTTGCATTTCTCAATGCTTTGAGTGTGTCTGCATGAAGTGGAAAAATGTGTCAATGTATACAAGGGCCTGTCAAGATTCCAGCTGTTTAAGAAGATGTTTGTTTAGCATAGTTATTAATGCAGCATTTAAGTGTTTGCAGTTTTTGAACATATTGGCAGTTGTATTAGTTAGAAGCATTGTGACGAAAGTGCTGTAGGATCACTGCTGTTTGGTAGTTTCTATATCCTCTCATTTCTGTTGCAGAATGATAAAAATATTGCTTTTTTTCTCCCTCTAAATACTTAAGAAGTTTCAGTTCTGTTTGTGATATTTCCCATAGACTGATGTATTTTAGCATAAACCATTTCTGGTAATAATCGTATTAAATGTCCTTATTTTAATTTAATGTCTTTGTTCCGGATAGCAACCTTTCTGTTCAGCTAATGATTCATCTTCCTTTGATGTTTATTCCCTTCAGATATTTGCATCCACTTACTTCATTTTTCTCTTACTTTACCTTGGCTAAGCTGACATTTAAGAGTTTTTGCAAAATTCTTCCTCTAGCCTCTTGTGTTGTATTGCTTAATCTGAAGCTTTTCAGTAAGTTGTCTAGATAAGTACCCGGAGATCTTGGTGCCATCACCTTGCTAGCAAATGACTCTTTTCTGTCATGAGGTGGAGGACCCAAACAGAATTTTTTGCTTCCCTGTTCTATATCCTAGTGGGCCGTCCCAATTAATAATCAGCTTCATTTCAGTATCAGTATTTGGAACTACTTTGCATGCAGATGTTCTAGTTTGACTTTTTTCACGTTGATTTGCAGTGTATTTTGTATGTATTCCAAAGTTTCGTTGTTTTTGAAACAATAAGTTTATGCATTCATAAGCCCTATTGACATGGCATCAATCAAGAATAAAATTGACACATTTTCTTCCTACTAAAGATTGTGAATAAGAATACTAAATAGATGTGTTTTCCCATACTCTAACTTGAGAAAGAAGTACAAAACCAAAGGAATAGATGCTTCAAGGTCTGGTTTTGAAGCAGTTTTAATGTATAGAAAAATGATGAGTGCATTAATGGTCAATCAGTAATTTCTCATTGGCAAAAGTCGTTGAAATCGTTTGTAAAGGCAGTGACCTACCTGATCCTTCCTCCAGCCTTGCTACTTCAGAAACCAGTGCTAACCCGTACAGAATGCCGAGAAGCGCTAAAACTCGTTCTGTGTGTTATAATGACTAATTAAAAGAAGCAGCTTGATGAATTTTCTAGTTTAGTAGTCTGACCTTTGCAGAGAAACTGTAGTTCTGCAACACTGAAACAAAGCAAGCTGAGACCAAAAAGTTATTGCCTCTAACAGTGGATCTTTGGTCTGGCTCTGACTGATGTTTCGTAGCTGTGAATTCCTCAGGATGACGCAACATTGGTTCTGAGCCATATTGCTTGCAAATCTAGATGATGAAGCAGAAAAATAACCTGTGTACATATGCACCCTGCAGCTGTATTACATTGCACTTCTTTGAACTCAAGGTCATGTTTAGTCCTTGCATTGCTTTCTTGGAAAGAGCAGTCCTGTTTGTGTATTTCAGAGCTCTGATTGTGATATCTCTTCTTCAGTGCGACCTAATGTCAGTCCTGCCTAGCAGGAAAACAGATGAAAGAAAAGAAACTAATTGATGCCCATGGGAAACTGCAGTAAAATACTGTCTTCCTGTGTTAAATTTGCGTAATATAAGAGTGCTGAAAGAAAGCAAGCTCCCAGAGTTCTCTGCGAGCTGAGGAGATGAGGGTAAGGTGGGCCACGAAGGGTGTTGTAAATTCCTCGTACAGCAAGTGGGAAGAAGGAAAATCCTCAAAAAGTTTGTGTCCTAACAGTTGTATATACATTGCATTTCCATTCTTGGATATTGTTTCCCTACAACAGCCAGACGACATCTATCTCCCTGCCTTAGTAGCATTGCTGTAGTGATGTGCAGATCAAGAGTGAAAGGAAATGAAGGCAAGGTCGGCCCCAAAATGAAAAAGCATCCAGTTTCAACAAGCCCTTTATCCCCAGACAGAAGAGAAAGCTTTTTTGCTTTAAACCATGCTTTGTCTTAGTGAAAAGTGACTGAAACACAGAGTGAAGCAGAGAGAGAGGGCTAATTGGGTTAATTCATTTTGGCCTATATTTCCAAGATATGATTGAAGACTGACTAAATAATTTGAGGGCAGTTGGCATGTTGTTTTGTTTTTTAATAAAAAAAATTAATTATAGCTTGTTAGAAAATTGTCACAGCCCCTGAAACTTATTGTGTGAGATCTGGGTACAACATTGATAAAATTATAAATAAATAATACATTATTTATGTAATGCATTTCATCAAGAATAATTTCAGAGTGCTTTGCAAATGACCCTGGCTTACATACAGACCTGTGCAGTGGATGGCAGAGGCCAAAATAGTATCATGCCCATCTTAGAAAATATTTTTGAAATTACTGATAAGCAAATTTGCCTTTATTAGATCGTGGGGCAAAGGTGGCAGTGGCTGGGGGAAGAGCTCAGCTGTCAGTGGGGAGTCAGGAGGTTCTTGTGAGGCTGGAATCAAGACTGGGAGGAAGGAGTCTCTGAATGTGGAATACTAGGGAAGAAATACCAGACAGGAATGAATGGCTGATACTTGGTGTTAGAAACCTCAGAGCATGTGATGTTACTGTGCATAAGACACTGCGCTCTTCTCACGTGAACAAGGCTGTTCATGCTAGGAGAGAATTCCCTCTACTGCATGGTGGCACTACAAAAGGAGTGGAAAATTGCGTTAGCAGGTTCATGGAAAACCACTCTGAGATTTAGAGGTAAAAAGGCAAAAACTGGCTTATTAAGATCCTGGTAATTAGGCAGCTAGATCCCATTAGAAAGGAATCACAAAACAGATAAACCTCCTAAGCCCGCTTGTCTGATTTTCATTATTCCATTGCTGAGTATGCTGATTTCTCCATCTTTTCTCGTTGTTTAAGTTATTGAAGAATTTCTGGAGACAATGTTAGTATTTTCATAATCTTTATGCTTCTAGGTCAGAGGTCCCCAGCCTCTTCCACATGGAGACAATCACTGATGCAGAGCACTGGAGAAGTCAGTGCCATACTGCAGAAAAGATAAAAAACAACTGAGAATGTGCAGGGAGATAATGAGAGTAACAGGCAAACTTCAAATGTACAAGCAATTTTGTTGTAGTCTGCTTTTTTATGTAAGTGTCGTCTTGCTTGGCTGGATGTAAACGTGATGTTACAGTACAGTGAAATAGTGCTGCTTCTTTATAAAACTGGGGATTAAGTCAACTGCTCTGCTTCTATAGCCTCATCCATGAACAGAGGTTTTGAATAAAGCACCCAGCCATGGCCTTGACTGGAGAACTCACATTCCCTGGGAGTGTGACACTAGTTTCACAGTGTCAAAATGCGAAGACTTGTACTAAAGAGATTAAACCAGCAGGAACTGTGGAACACCACTAGAAGCATGTTAGTCTCTGGTGAGAGAAACTGGATGCTACTGGCGGCTGTGGTTACAAGGGATGGTGTTACCTGTCACCTTCCACTCTTTATGGGCCTGTTTTTAATGAAGTGTGACACTTTGCTTAGGTCGAATGTTCAGCTACAACCCCATGACTTGTCCAACAGAGTCAAGTGGGGCTGTTGCATTACATTGTCATGTTCTCACAATTTCCATTGACTTGTAGTACAAGGGTGCCCTCAGACAGAAACATAATGCCTGAGAGGTCCAGGATGTTCAGTTTTCTGCGTAGAATCCTACAACTCTTGGTTTTATATTGAGTCACCAGTGTGAAGTACCTGTATTTATCGGAAGCATTTTCTCTGTAGTTCCATTTGTGCATTGCAGCAGATCGACTGGTAGATGCAGTGACCTTAGAAACTTCTGTTCAAAGAGGCCCAAAATACTCTTATATCTACTTTAGGTTATTAGCCCTATTTGAACAAGATGGAGATTTCCAAAGGCTGCAGCTCCTGTGCTATAGTGTACAGGTCACCCAGAGACATTCACTTCATTCTTGCTAAGGCAAGGTGATAGATATCACCCATG